>Ga0194136_1000467_pt1 | contig 20954 bp, 15 predicted proteins | sample TARM_MetaG_T3A_1_FD_134023 | JGI IMG/M metagenome (GOLD analysis project Ga0194136, IMG submission 134023) | Freshwater microbial communities from Pennsylvania, USA, analyzing microbe dynamics in response to fracking - TARM_MetaG_T3A_14 (version 2) | ecosystem: Environmental > Aquatic >...
ATAATAAAAGGAACAAGAAAATAAGGAGCCTCAGACTAGTTTGAGGTCATTAAATTTCGTTTAATAGCATTTACTGAAAATACTGCATTACTTTTGTTGGAATACTAAGCTTAGATCAGCTTCTTGTTTGCCAAATCGATATAAAGGGCAATCGGCGTAGCTTGCTCTGACTATCAATAAAGAAAGCGAAATAGACATGGCCTAGTCGACTGAGCTGGAAAAGCACGAACGCCAGCGAGGCTTTCAAAGCGACCACCGCCTTGGATAAACAAACAGCTGAGCGAAGCACAAAACCCGCTAAATCTACATAAAACTTTTCATACAATTTAAACAAAAACCTTTCGCACAATTCTTAAAGAATAGCCCGAAAGGTTTATTAAGTTATTGAATTGCGTCGAATCCTTTAATGAATTGACGCGTTCTTTCGTTTTGTGGATGATCAAAAATCTGTGTAGGTGTTCCTTCCTCAGCAATATTTCCTTTATCTAAAAAGATAACATGGTCAGATACTTGTTTAGCAAAGTTCATTTCATGTGTTACTAATAACATCGTTGTTTTATCATGAGCAACTTTCATAATTAAATCTAATATTCCTCCAACAAGCTCTGGGTCTAAAGCTGATGTCGGCTCATCAAACAAAATTACTTCCGGCTCAATTGCTAGTGCTCTCGCAATCCCAACCCTTTGTTGTTGTCCACCAGATAGTTTATTAGGATAGTAATTTATGCGCTCTTTCATCCCTACTATTTCTAAATAATGTTCTGCAATAGGTTTAGCTTCTGATAAAGACATACGCTTTACCATTAACAAGTTCTCCATAACATTCTCTAATGCGGTTTTTTTAGAGAATAAGGCATAGTTTTGAAAGACCATCGCTGTTTGTCTTCTTAAAGCTAATATTTCTTGTTGATTAATTTCTGCTACATCTTTGGTAGTTGTGCCAATTTGAATGATTCCTTGATCAGCAGGTTCTAAGAAATTCACAGTTCTCAATAAGGTTGACTTTCCAGATCCACTTGAACCAATAATCGACAAAACATTTCCAGTTGGTATTTCTATATTGATATTATTTAATACCGTATTTTGGTTAAATGATTTTGACCAGTTTTCTAATTTCAGCATCGTGTTACCTCCTTCTCTTATCTGTTTTCAGTTTGAAGCTCTACTTCTTTTTGATCCACATTCAGGCGCTTTTCTAAACGTTTAATAAGTTGTTCAATGCCAATACAAATCAACCAATAAATGAGCGCTACTGCTATATATGCCTCAAAGAAACGTAGATTTGATCCTGCAATAATTCTCGCTTGTCCCATGATATCAATAACTGTCACAGTAAAGGCTAATGATGTCCCTTTTAGTAAACTAATTAAGCTGTTTCCTAAGTTTGGAATCGCCACGATTAAAGCAGAAGGTAGAATAATACGACGCATCGTTTGACCATTTGTTAATCCAATCGATTTCGCTGCTTCTATTTCAATTTTATTGACTGATAGGATAGCCGCACGGAATGTTTCTGAATTATAAGCTGCTTCATTTAGCCCTAATGCCACAAATACGTAGAGTAAGGCCGGAATGCCATTGACATCGATTCCCCAACCCATTTGTTGATTTAACCAACGAACAATAAGCGGAAAGCCATAGAACGCTAAGAATAGTTGCACTAATTGAGGCGTTCCGCGCATAAAGGAAACGAAGACACTAAAAATTTGAGACAAAATAGGGATTTCGCGAATTTTAACTAAAGCTATGGCAAAGCCAAGTACTAAGCCAATGACTGCAGAAACTACTGTCATTAACAACGTAATTGGCAATTTATCGAGAATGGCAGGTATTATTTGAGGAATGACTTCTGGTGCAAATATTTTCCCATTCGATGAGTTCGTATTCTCTTCAATGATTTCATCGTTTTCTTTCACCGCTTGTTCTAATCTTTCGGCTTCAATTTTATTATTTTTATCGAGAATTACTTCTGTTAGTTGAGTATCATCTTGACCTAAGTACTTCTCACTAATGGTCGCTAAAGTGCCATCTTCACGCATTTCTGCTAGAACTTCATCCATCATCTCTCTTAATTCAACATCCGTTGTACGATAGATAAAGTATGAGCCTGGTGGTCGTATTTCGTCTTCATTTTCAATCGGATGGGCTTTTAACTGAATGCCAAATGTTTGCTCCACATCATATAAGTATGTCGTTGCATAAATGGTCGCATCAAATCTACCATTGTATACATCTCGAATAATGGTTGATGGGTCCGAGTCCACATATTCAATTTTAACCGCTGACTCTGGATTTGATTCATTCCATGCTTCTAAGAATAAAGATTGAGGCGATGCAGGCACAACACCAAAACTTTTACCGGCGAAATCTTCAATCTTTAAATCATCGTCAGTATCTTGGTCAGTAATGATTACATTGTGTGTAACTACATACGGATATAGCGAGAATAAGAAACGTTCACGACGGTCACCGCTTTCCCCTAAATTGTTCGCTAACAAATCAAAACTTCCAGCGTCTAAACCAGCGAAAAGCGATGCAAATTCTGTTAATTCAAAGCTAAAACTCACGTTATCTATTCTTCTATCAATTTCTTGAATGATGTCAATTTCCAAACCTACCAATTCGTTGTTATCATTGAAGAAATTCAAGGGTTTTGTTTGCCCTGATGTTCCGACAACATAGTTCTTTTCTACTTCATCCGAATTCTCTCCATTTAGTACTACTTTTTCTGCTTCAATCAAATCATTCTTCTCAATAATATCTGTCGTTAATTCTGTGTCATCCTGACCGAAATATTTCTCACTTAATGCAGCTAAAAATCCATCTTCACGCATTTCTGCCAAAACTTCGTCAATTGCATTTCTGAGGGTTAAACTTTTTTCATCATTACGGTATAAAGCATAAGTACCAGGAGGTTGAATCGCATCCTCGTTTTTAATGGGATGTCCACTTAGGTTGATACCGAATGTATCTTTTACATCGTTCAGATACGTAGTCGAATAAATGGTCGCATCATAGCGACCAGACTCAACTTCTCTAATAATCGTTGAAGCATCGGCATCCATATATTCTAATTTAATGAGTTTATCAGGGTGCTCAGCATTATATTGTTCTAAGAATATAGCTTGAGAAGACCCTGCCACTAATCCGATTGATTTGCCTGCTAAGTCGGCTAAAGTCACAACCTTACCTTCATCTGGTCTAGTGATAATCACATTATGTGTAATTAAATAAGGATATTGAGAGAATAGATATTTTTCACGTCTTTCAGTCTTTTCACCAATATTATTCATAATAATATCAAAAGTACCTGCATCTAATCCTGCGAAAAGTGAGGCGAATTCTGTCGTACTGTATTCAAACACATACCCTTCAAGTCGTTGGTCTATTTCTTCCAAAAGTTCAATTTCAAACCCAGTTAATTGATTGTTTTCATCGTAATAATTGTAGGGTTTTGATTGAGCTGAAATTCCGACTTTAACAGTTTCTTGAGCATTTACTCGCTGGTTCCAAAAACCAGTGCTTCCCATTAAGATTAATACCGTTAAAAACACCATGCTTATACTCAACCTTAATTTATCCTCTATTCTCATTGTTATCCTTCTTTCAAAGTCATTATTCTTAAATATTTTCTAAAATCAAAAAAAGAGCCGTAAGTTCTATCTAACTGGCTCCTTTAAAGGTTATTTAGGCCACTTAGATTGCATTAAAAATCTATGTGGAGCACACCAAACGATTGCCTTCATAGATATCAATTATATCAATAAAAGCTACACAACCTTTCGTTACTTGTTTGATTATTCCATGGCATAATCATAACCTCTTTTTATTGTATGTATTAAATATTGATGATCTTACTTTATCATTATTTGCCGCGTTCTTTTGCAAATTCATGTGCTTGATCCGCTGATTCCAAAGCCAAACGTTTCTGAGTCGAATGAATAAACTCTTGTTCAAGTGCTTCTTTGTCATTTGTTAAAATTGCTTGTTTTAAATTAGCTAGTTGCTCCTCAAAAGACTCGATCACTTGCAACAAAGGTTCGCGATTATTCAACATCAGTTCAGACCAAAGCTTTTCATTCATTTTGGCAATACGTGTTAATTCTCTAAAGCTATCACCAATAAACTCAACTGTGTTTTGACCTGTGCTATCACTATTAATTAAAGCTGCAGCAATCAAATGGGTTAATTGACTCGTATAGGCAATCATCAAATCATGCGTTTTAGGTGATGAGATGGTAATTCTACCAAAGCCTAGATCTTTCAATAATTGACTGAAAAACTTGATGGTTGCTGCCTTATTTTTATCAGAAGGCGTTATGACATAATTAGCATGCAGAAAGACACGATCATCAGCAAAAGCAAAGCCTTGACTTTCACGTCCTGCCATTGGATGACCAAAAATGAATTCTACGTGCTCAGGAATAAGTGGCAATAATTCTTGCATAATACTCTGTTTGATGCCAGAGGTTTCAACAATTAAAGCTCCCTCTTTAAAATCTTTTTGGTGAGTTACTACAAATTCTGTCACCAAATTAGGATAGAGCGCAATAATCACAATATCTGCATTCTGTAGAATACTTTTATTAGTGGTTTCTCCTTGTTCAATAAAGCCCAATTTCTCAGCTTCGTCTAAAGTGTCTTGGTTAATGTCAATTGCCGATACCTTATAACGCCCTGGCAAACGAATAGCCAATGCTTTCGCAAATGAACCACCAATGATACCCAAACCAACAATCGCAATTTGTTTCATAGTCTACTCCTTTTTAGTTAAATATACACTAAGTACGATTTGGTCGTTTAACCTGATCAAATTGTGCCAATAACTGTACATGTTCTGCCACTTGCTCGAGAGTTTGAATCAAAATTTCGTTACTTACTGTCAGTTTATCTGCGGTAACCTCCAAAAAGAAACCATACGTAAAAGGTTGATTCTGAATCGGACGAGCGGTTAGGCTTAGTAAATTTCCATTATAAATATCAAAAACTTGTAACAACTTTAATAAAGCTCCTGGCTCATGACGAGTTTCAATATAAAAAGCTAGGATATTTCCCTCATAACGTTTACTTGCTTGATACTTCTCCACAATATAAAAACGAGTCATATTACTTTTCTCATCTTGAAAATCTTTTAATAATGGTGTCAAACCGTATAATTCTCCAGCTCTCGCACTCGAAATAGCTGCCACCTTAGGGTTTTTTAATTCTTGAACATGTAAAGAAGCTCTTGCAGTATCATCATGCGCTTTAGCTTCAATATATGGATGTTGTTCAAAAAAACTGGTACACTGCGACAATGCTTCCGGATGAGAATAAACTGTTGTCAATTCTTCAATCTTACTACCCGCGACTCCCCAGAGATTATGGCTTACTGGTTGATAAGCTTCAGCAATTCCCATTACTGGTTTATATCGAAGTTGATCCAATAATTTTGTAATAGCACCTGTTGTCGAGTTTTCAACCGGGACCACGATTAAATCTACATCTTCATCGACTAGCGCTTGAGTAGTCTCGCGAAAATTTGAATACATGACTACTTCGAAGTCATTCTCCAAGTAATAATTTGTATATAAAGGCTTAGTTAATTGAGTGTTTATATAATCCCTTGCAGTCATTTCACTATATGAGCCTGCAATTCCTTGAATACCAATTTTCATCATTTTACTCCTTAAATTAGAATAATAATATCCAAATTAAAATTTCATTAATATTTGATACTTTACCATGTTTTCTCGTATTAGGCTAGCTATTGAAATTTTTCTAAAACCTTGTCTTCAACTTAGCAAGTATGAAAAAACTTTGGACGAGTCGGATTTCATTAAACTTTGGTTAGTAATTTTAATTTGAATATATCGCCTTGCTTTTGTCATAATAGTCAACTTAGCTCAGCGACTTGTTCATCACAGCTTTATAAAAGGCCATCGGCATCGCTTGGCTCTGACTATCAATAAAGAAAGCTTAATAGACAGAGCCAAGCCAATTGATCTTTCAAAACTGTCACAACCGTGAGGCGTTGGGAATCACTAACACCTTGGAAAACCATAGGCTTGGTGAGATAGAAAGCTTGGTAAATCCACATAAACTTATCCTGCCTTACAAGATAAAAAACCTCCAATACAGAATACTACTTTAGTAACTGTTCCAGAGGGTCTATCATTTTAGCCTTAATGGCTTTACTTATAATTTGTTTTGCAGTATCGAAATCACCACAATTTACTCTATCCAATTCATTAACTTTCCTTGTTGATGTAAGGCTTGTTTAGCTAACTGATCAGCACCACGATTTTCTTTTTCGGGTATCCATTTTATAAAGACTAAAGGTGCTTTTTCAAGCCTCTTAAGAATTCTTTTCAGTGTTTCACGATAATGTTCTTCTTTTACATACGCTTTCTGAACTGACTGCACAACAATTTTACTATCACTATGTATAAAGAGTGTTTCATCTAACTGTTCATTACCTTCTAACAGTTTCAAAACCTGATCCAAAGCAAAAAATTCAGCTTGGTGGTTATCGTAAACATCTTCAATCCTTATTTTATAAGGGGTTTGCCGACCGTCATTGTTGATGATAATCGCAAGGCCCGCTGTTCGCGTTTGTGGCTGAAATGCCGCATCTATATAAATTTTAAGCAATATTTCATCTCCATCCTTTTTATATTATGGTATGATTAATTGTGATTCAAATAGCCTTTCTTGTTAAGCCTTGGATGCGAACTATTTGAAGATTTTCGTGTATATTTTATAAAGGGGGGCATCTAAATGTCTGATGTATTTGAAATGCCTAATAATGCAGAAAGTTATTATCGTAAAGCTCAAAATTTAATCGAACAAAAGGAGTATCTACAAGCTGCAGATTTATTGGAAAAAAGTTATCAGCTTCAACCTAATTTTATCGTCTTCAATGAATTAGTCAAACTCTATTTAACTTTTAAGATTAAAGATAAACTCCAAACTTTATGGGAAAGTAATTATCCTAATCAAGAGGATATTTATATTGATGAAGAATTAAGTTTTCTCTACGGCTTATCCCTACCAGTAATATATGAGAGCCAAACTGCACTCTTAGCTTTATACCAACTAAAAGAGCTTTCACATCAATCGGGTTGGGCTACAGAACATTTGATTAAAGCCATTAACGAATTAAACGATCAGAATTTATTTGAAAACGCTGTTCGTAAAGCGGTTGATATACAAAGTAGCGAACTGCTTTTAGATCAGTTGTTAGAAAAAGGGAGCTTTTATCTTTTATCACGAATCAAAATTCTTTACGATATGCCGTACGTCGACATTGAGATGTTGATTCGCACACTATTAAAGAGTAATCAAGTTCTACACTATATTAAATCCGACTTATTACATTACTTAATTAATCAGAAAATTGAGGATACATTCGAATATTGTTGGTTTGGAAAAGAATATTCAATTTCAATACCAGATTTAAAACCCTATCGAGAAGATTCCACTTACCAAAAAGGCTTATGGGCCATTCAACAATATTGTGATACACACAATCCACATTTGGTTAATGATATTAGTCAACAATTCACAATGCATGCCATGGTTTTTTATCCATTTTTGAAGGAAATTATTTCTTCTCCATCAAAATGGTTAGATATTTTCTTAATTCAAAACGGACTTGAAGAAGAAACCGACACAGCTACTTTAGACGAAACACTCTTCAACTATTATCAATTGGCCAACGAAGAATTATTACTGCTACTCTCACCGCCTAGTCATTAAACAAAAAAGAGCGTATCCGGTCACAGCGATTGTCGACTAGATACACTCTTCTTGATTATTATTATTTATTTCAGTATTAATTTATTCCTGGGCTTCGTCAATATCGCTTACAATTGGTTGTGAATCTAAAACAAGTCCTTCATCCTCATCTTGAGGTGGTAGAGTCACAAAATCAATAATATCTTTGAAATTGACAATTGTTCTTTCTTCAATAATATCATGGAGAGTTTTATCTGATTTATCCCAATAAATCTCAACCACAGCACTATTGGTTAATAATTTAACAATTATTCCAGTCATATCCATCCCGCGGAAAGTAAATGTAATTTTATCTCCAATATCTGGTCGAATTGAGGCTTTAACTTTCTCAATCATTTCCAACCCTTCGTCATAATCAACGTTTAATAAGGTCGCAATTCTTGATTTGCTCGTTCCACGTCTTAATTCTTTTTCAATTAAGGCACGTTGATTCTTAGATAGCTTCGCTGCCATCGCTTCCCCTCTTTTCTGTTGCCTTATACGCTACACATACTATTATAACATACTTCCATTCATCAAGTGAATCAATACGCATTGCACTAACTATCCAGGTACAATAACCTGTAAACGATGTTTTAATACTTTAATATCAAGAGGCAAATTAGGACCTTGATCCCCATCCACATTACACTCAATTTCTTTACCTGTTAAATCTTTAATTTGAATGTGATTGTCAGACAATACAAACATCTTATCAGTCTCTTCAGGTTGAATGCCCCCTTCAAATAAAGTGTAAAATGTCGACACTGCTAAATTTTCCTTTGGTGCCAATAAATGAATAAGTCCATCATCATAACTAGCATGAGGAATCATACTTTCAACACCAGCAACACTATTTGTTAAGGCAACTAACACTAAATCTGTTTCAAGTTTTCGTTTATTGTTTGATGAATCTGTAATTTCGAGTTGATAGCGTTTTTTTTTGAAATAAGCTTTCACGCCATCACGGACGTAAGCCAAAACGCCAAATTTATTTTTATCTTGTGAGTCCGTATGCATGACAGATTCAGGTAAAGCCCCTATCGCAATAACGTTAATAAAATGTGTGGCCCCATTGATCTGACCAACATCTAATGGAACTGTCTTAACCTTTCGATATTGTTCAATTGCTTTTTCAGGATGCATATCATAGCCTAACACACGTCCCAAATCATTGACTGTTCCCAAAGGGACAAAGCCGAAAAAAGGAACTTCTTCATTTTCTAAAAGTCCATCAACTGTTTCATTAACCGTTCCGTCTCCACCTAAACATATTACTGTATCGAATCCATCTGCTAATGCATTAGCAGCCCAATTTCGTGCATCCCCTACCTCTGTAGTCGGTTTAACCGTTGTTTGAGATTGATAAGTCTCCCCTAAAACCTCACTTAATTTTTTAGCATATTCAATAGCTTTTCCTTTTCCTGAGCCTGGATTCGGTATAATTAAAACATTATTTAACATGTTGGCACCCCCAATTTTAACTTTTATTAATTTAATAGTAGCATATTTTGCAGATGTTGGGCGACTTTTTGATTTTTTGATATCAAAGGGCTATTATGAGAGAAAGAAAAAACGAATTAAGGAGGCGAACAGAGTGGATAAAAATATGTTAAGACAAGATATATTCAAAAGAAGAGAAAGTTTATCAACAGAATACTTATTAGCTGCTAATCAAAGCATTGTTGAAAAAGTTATCAATTGCGATGCCTTCCACGCGGCAAACAACCTATTTATTTACCATGGGGTCAATCGTGAATTAGATACGAGTAAGATTATCTCTGAAGCATTTCGTCAGAATAAAAATGTTGCCCTTCCACGTATTCATGGCAAAGGTGATATGCGGGCTCATTATTATAATCATGGTGATCAAATGACAGTAAGTTCGTTTGGTATTCCTGAACCTTTAGCCACAAGTGTTGAAATGGCTCCCTCAGAAATAGACTTGATTATTGTACCGTGTGTTACCTGTAATGCACAGGGGCATCGTTTAGGTTATGGCGGTGGTTTTTATGATCGCTTCTTAACGAAAACTTCTGCAATTAAGATATTGCCTTATTTTGAAAAATTGATGGTGAATGATATACCAATCAATTCATACGATCAAGTGATTCCATGTATAATAACTGAAAATAATCTATATTCAATAAAGCTAACCTAGATTATTCTTAGGATTAGTTTTATACTAGATTCAAATAATAAATGACAGAGTAGAAGATTTGCGTAAAGTGTTGCTAGATGGAATGTTGCTAGCAAACGAAAAGTCTCGATAAGGGCTTGCGATTAATCTTTGCATTCGCTGCATATTAATGTAGCTCTCGTGTCTAAGGAGAGTAATAAATGAAAAACAACACTAGTCGTCCGTCGATTCGCTATACTAAGCCTGGTAAATTGCAAACACATCAATTAACTTTGCTAGCAATTGTGTTAGCAGCAAGAATCGTATTGAGTTATGTGCCTTCAATGAAGTTTGGTTCCTATGCCGAAATTGGTTTTGGTTTTATCGGAACCGCCATAAGTGGTATATTATTTGGTCCTTGGTATGCTTTAATTGTCTCAGTCGCAAATGACTTAATCACTTCCCTGCTTCATGGTCAAAATTTCTTTCTTGGTTTCGTCTTAAGTGCTGCTTTAGGTGGTTATTTTTACGGTAAAGTTTTGTGGCGTCAAACCGTTTCATGGAAAAGAATTTTCATTGCAGTGCTTTTAGTCACAATCATTATTAATTTAGGCCTCAATTCATTATGGATTAAAATAATGTTTGATCGAGCATGGATGGCATTTCTACCTTTAAGAGTCGTCAAGAACCTTGTATCCTTACCATTAAACACAATTTTATTAGGTTTAATCTTGATGAACCCTACTATCAAAAACTTACTTCAAAAATACCAATTTTAACAATTCAAAAGCTATAAAAGTCTTGAACGCCTTCTTAGACCTTTATAGCTTATTTTTTATCACTCCATTTTCAATCATTAAATTGACAAGATTAACAAAAATGGTTGTAAGCTCCAAATGGAATTTTTCCCTTAAAAAATTCAAAAGACCTTCAAGCTGAATTGATTGGCTCGAAAGGTCTTTTTTTTATGAATCCTTAATCTATTTTGACTCTTGTAGGGGAACAATATCATTTTGAGTTAGTTCAGCCAGTTTGTTCTTGCGCTTATGATAGGCAAAAGCTAATGGGAATAGCGCCCCTATCCAAGCGAGCGGACTTGCTAATACGATACCATTGAATCCCATAAATTGACTGAGCACAAAAGCTGCGATAACACGCATAATCAATTCCATTATACCGGCGATAGTTGGAATAAAACTATCACCTAATCCTTGTAACGTGTAACGATAGATAAACAATAAACTCAACAACCAGTAAAATGGCGCTGTAAATCGGAAATATTGCTGGCCATATGTATAAATATCAGCTTGCGAATTCCCATCGGCAAAAATAGTTACTAAGTTACCTCCAAAGAAAATTAAGAAAATCCCTGCGCAAATTGCGACAGTTAAAGTTAAAAAAGTTACGGAACGGACGCCTGCTTTAATTCGATCAAACTGATGTGCGCCATAGTTCTGACCAACATATGTTGCCATCGCAACTCCAAAAGACATAAGAATTAAACTAACCACTTGGTCAATTTTTTGCGAAGCTGTAAATCCTGCTACTGCTAAAGGTCCTAATTGATTTAAGGCAAAGGTTACCGATAAAGCTCCAATGGCAATAATAGAAGCTTGAAAAGCCATCGGCAAGCCAATTTTCCAATGATACAATAATTCTTCTTTCTCTACTTTAAGGTGCTTCCAATCGATTTGTAGTAGTGGCCATTTCAATCGTATTGTCCAAATTAATAATACAACTGAAACACCTTGTGAAATCACCGTCGCAAAGCCAGCACCAAAGGTTCCCCAATTGAAGTAAATAATAAAGACATAATCTAGGACGATATTGGTTAACATTGCGACTATTAAAAAGTAAAGCGGTGTTCTGCTGTCCCCTAATGCTCTCATTAAATTACTCAACATATTAAAAAAAATCGTCATCAACATACCGCCGAAGATAACGTTTAAATAATTGTAGGTATAGTCAATAATTTCGGTAGGAGTATTCATGAAAAGCAAAATATCTTTTAAAAAATAAGTACTAATACATGTTAAAATTAAACCTATCAAAATAGAAGACAACCAATTAATAAAAACACTTCGTTTAACTTTTGGATAATCTTCTGCACCAAATGCTTGAGCAGTTGTAATCGATAAACCAGATGTGAAACCTTGCGAAAAACCTAATATAAGAAACATTAAACTTCCGGAGGCGCCTAACCCTGCAAGCGCATTAACGCCAAGTGTACGTCCAACAATGAAGGAATCGACCATATTATATAATAGTTGGAAAAAATTTCCGATGATTAGAGGAATTGAAAAAAGCACAATATTTTTCAGCGGTGAGCCTTTAGTCATACCTTTCATAAAACACCCACTTTCTTATTTGGTAAACAAAGAACAGTATAAGCCATCAACACCTAAAACACAACAATGAAGCCAATCTTTTGTCGTAATCTGGTAATAAAATTATTATATTAATGAAATATGTTCTGTTCTTTAAATTTTGATGAAAATAGCTCGTCTATTGAGACTTTTAGAGTTTTTAAGTATAATATTAGAGTTAGAGTTTAAATAATTGTAGCATGCAACTACAAGGAGGAATTATATTATGCCAAAACCTTTTAGAGTATTACTTTACTATAAGTACACAAACATTGAAGATCCAGTCGCTTTCTCACAAGAACACTTAGCTAACTGTAAGCGTATCGGTATCAAAGGTCGTATATTAGTTGGAAAAGAAGGAATTAATGGAACTGTTTCAGGCACGGTTGAACAAACTGAAGCATATAAAGATTACATTCATTCTTTACCTGGCTTTGAAGATTTATGGTTCAAGGAAGATGAAGAAGATATTATGGCTTTCAAAAAAATCTTCGTTCGTCCCCGTGAAGAAATTGTTAGCTTAGATTTAGAAGAAGATATCAATCCTCTAGAAACTACTGGTGAGTATCTTGACCCTAAAGCATTTAAAGAAGCTTTATTAGACGATGATACAATTGTATTAGATACACGCAATGACTATGAATATGACTTAGGGCACTTCCGTGGCGCTGTACGTCCTGACATTCGTAACTTCCGTGAATTACCACAGTGGGTAATTGATAACAAAGAGAAATTCATGGAAAAACGCGTTGTTGTTTACTGTACTGGTGGGATTCGTTGTGAGAAATTCTCGGGTTGGTTAGTGCGCGAAGGCTTCAAGGATGTTGGTCAATTACATGGCGGAATTGCAACGTACGGTAAAGACCCTGAAATTCAAGGTGAATTATGGGATGGTAAAATGTACGTATTTGACGAACGTATTGCTGTAGACATTAACCATAAAAATCCAACAATCGTTGGTAAAGATTGGTTCGATGGTACTCCATGTGAACGATATGTTAACTGTGGTAATCCTGAATGTAATGAGCAAATTTTAGCATCTGAAGAAAACGAAGCTAAATATGTTCGGGGATGTTCACCGGAATGTCGTCGCCACCCACGCAATCGTTATGTTGCAGAAAATAACCTCTCAACTGAAGAATGGGAATTACGTTTAAGCGCAATCGGTGAGTCATTAACTGATATCGAAACTGCATAATCTACCCTATTATTAAGTCAAAGGAGGTGAATGAATGACTAAAAAATATTCTTCTAATGATAAAGATAAGCAATACCCAGACAAGCAAGACGATTCTTTTTACGATGTTTCTTTCGATTTGCCCGTTGGTAATAATGACGATAGTCATTCATCGCCAAAAGCAACAAGCAATCAACAAGATAAAGATTTTAGTGAGAGTCCTTCTAAATGGGAGGATTTCTATGATAAGTTTAAAGTAGAACAAGAAGCAAATTTTGAACGTGCTAAGCGAGAACAAGAAGAGTTAGTAAAAATTAGTCGTCCAACAGAACTGGATGATCGTGAAGAAAATGCAGAAGAAGCCATTCAAGGTGAAGCAGCCAAATCTTCACTCATGTTAGACCGCTCAATTCGACGTGTTCGCTCGCTTTTTGCTGATTTTGATACTTTTGAAGCACCTGTTGCTAATCCTTACAAATCAGATGCGACAAAGAAATTCAATCAGAAAGCTGGCGTTTATCAAGATGCTGAACAGATTGAGGAGATGAAGTCGACTAAGCTTGATCGCTCATCTACACCCTTTGATAAGCGTGATCATCAGACACATTCTTTTGAAAATTCAATGGAAAACAATGTTCTTGATACGAATCAGAAAGAAATCATGAGTACTCAACCTTGGAGCAAAGATAAGTCTGAACTTTCTTCCAAAGAAAATTATCCTAATTTAGCTTCAGATAATTATACAGGTGTTGATGCATTAAAACATATATTTACAACACCTCGCTCAGTTCAATCAGACTCTATATCAGAGCTTACTGAAGTTAAAGCAAAGACTGATAATTTAGAATCGGACGAATCACGCTCCCCTGCTTTTGCAATAAAAGAAGAGCAAACTCAAACGATAACTGAAGTAGAATCACGTGATTTCGAAATTCAGATTCATTCAACAGAATCTGACAAAGAAACTAACCCCAAGTGGTATCAAAGAATAAATCCATTTAATCGCAAATCGTCCTATTCACAAGAGAGGAAACCTACTCAAGAGTCTTTAACAGCTGAAAAGAGTGAGCCGATATCCTTTGATGAACCACCCAAAAGTGCTTCATCTCATGATAAAGACATTGGTTTATTAGAGACTTTGCCTGACGTTCCATTAACAGTTAGTGATGAGATCGCTAATAATAATTCCGTTCAAAATAATCTATTTATAGATAATGCAGACTCTCAGCCTGATAATATTCGCCGAAGTCGTCAATATTCAAGTGACTTACCTTCTCCCGAAGAAATACGTAGAGAACGTGAAAGACGTCGTCGTTTGCGCGTGCAAGAACTTGAACAAATGACAAGTTCTGAAGAAGTCGAGCAATCATATAAGCAAAGTTATTCGGATTGGTTAAAAGATTTTAATCGTAAAAAAACTACTCAACCTGATTCAGATATTGAAACTTATCAAGCGGACGATAAAATTTCTTTTACAGATACTTTAGATTCTGACGCTAATATTGAAGCAGACATTCATACAGAGACTGATGATATTCAGGTTGATGACAATATTGATAACACCTTTATTGAAGATATAAATGACCCGATGTTTGAGGACACTTTTCAAGATAATGCTCAGATGGATGTCGATAGCTCAGTTCAACACACCGTTCCAAATAACATTCATGAAAATAAAAACAGTTTGAACGAACTTGTTCTTGATACTTCCCCTTCTCTATTTGAATCAAGTTCTTCAGTTGAACAACTTGATGAAATTGATAAGGTCGAAAAACTAGTAGAAGATATACCAGTTACTTCCTTTGTTAAAACACAAGAAGAGCGTTTAGTTGAAACTGTTCAGATTGAAGGCGAAGAAGAAATTTTAGAGAATATTCCGTCAGCAGATGAGAAGATTAAAGATTTAAGTATAAATATTAATCCTACAGGTACTGAAGCTGACGTGGAAACACTCATTGATGCTTCTTTAAAATCTGATCACGATATCAATAATTTGAAATCAACGATTGAAGAATTTGATCAGTCTAAACCAGATATTGGCGAGACAATTGAATTAAGCGAAGTTCAAGTAATGGCAACAGATAATGAAAATGCTCAATTCACTGTCATTCATGAACCTGTAGATATGGAATCAGCGAAAATTAACTTAACTGATGAAACTGAGTCAAGTACAGTTCCACAAGTGATTCCTGTTTATAAACGAAAAAATAAGGAAACAAAAAAAGAAATCTTTTCTCTAGAATCTTTCTCTAAAAAAGAAAAAGCATTCTTTGGTTTAAATATTACGTTTAACGTCTTGAAGCGTCTCGTACTATATCTAATTCTTCTTGGTGTCCTTGGTGGAGCAATGGCAGCTGGTGCTGGATTTGGTTACTTTGCAAACTTAGTATCCAAAACAGAGCCACCAAGCCAGGAAGATATGGCCTCTGCTATTAATCGTTTAGAACAACAAAGTACGCTTTATTACGCGAGTGGTGAACCCATTGCAAACGTAAGAGCAGATGTTGTCAGAACTATTACGAATATTGATGAAATCTCTACTTATATCATTGATGGTTTAGTTGCAACTGAAGATGAAAACTTTTATAATCATCCGGGTGTCGTGCCTAAGGCAATTTTCCGTGCTGCAATCGAAACAATTCTGACTAGCGATGGTACTGGTGGTTCTACGTTGACTCAACAGCTAGTGAAGCAACAATTGTTAAGTCCTGATGTCACTTTTTTCCGGAAAGCAAATGAAATTCTATTAGCTCTACGCTTAGAAAACTATTTCACCAAAGATCAAATTATTACAGCTTATCTTAACGTTTCACCTTTCGGTAGAAACAATAATGGGGATAATGTAGCAGGTATTATGGAAGCTGCCGAAGGAATTTTCGGAGTTGAACCTAGTGAAGTTTCATTACCACAGGCTGCATTCTTAGTCGGTTTGCCACAAGATCCATACACTTATACACCTTACGATCAGATAGGAAATTTTGTTGAAGATTTTGAACCTGGTATTGAGCGTATGAAAGAAGTATTGTATAGAATGTACCGTGAAGAAAAGATAAATAAAGATGAATATGAAGCAGCCATTGCTTATGATATTACTCAAGATTTCTTGCCACAAGAAACTCGTGATGAACAAAGACAATCCTATTTATATAACGCTATGATGGGCGGAGCTATCGAACAATTAATGTTATTAAACATTCAAGAGGATAGCTTCGACTGGAAGAAAGTTTATGAAGATGTCGATTGGTACAATGAGTATTACTTTGAAGCTGAAGAACAATTAAGAACTGGCGGTTACAAAGTATATACAACTATTGATAAAGAAATCTATGATCAATTACAAGTTTCAGCTATTACCCATAATTCTAATTTAGGAGCTACTTACGACGGAGTATTTGTTAATCCAGAAACAGGCGCAGAAACTTATTACATAGAGGATGTTCAAACAGGAATTGTTGTAATTGAGAATGCGACTGGTAAAGTACTTGGTTTTGTATCAGGTACAGATTTCGAGAATAATCAAATTGACCATGCATTTAATATGAGACGTTCTCCTGGTTCAACCATTAAGCCTCTTGCTGTATATGGTCCTGCTGTCCAAGAGAATTTAATCACCCCATCGACAATCATCCCAGATACAGCTTACGTTTACACTTCAAATGACGGAGATGAATGGACACCTACTAACTATGGTGGTGTTGTCAGTGGTACATTCTATTCAGCTCGAACTGCATTAATGAAGTCTGATAATATTCCAACAGTTAGAATTTACGAACAACTTTTAAATCGTAAAGTGCCAATCATTGATTATTTAGAGAAAATGGGCTTTAATACCGTTGATTCCTATACAGAATCTGATACACAGAACTTAGCTTTCTCGTTAGGTGGTGTCACGACAGGTCCAACAGTATTTGAACAAACAAGAGCATTCTCTACTTTTGCTAATAATGGTCAATATGTCGATGGTTATTATATTGAACGAATTGAAGATGTATTTGGAAATGTCGTTTTCCAACAAGATGAAGCACCGGTTGAGGTTTTCTCACTGGACAGTAACTATTTAATGATCGATATGTTAAGAGATACAATGAATAGTGGTTCCGGTCAAACAGCAGCAGCTACACTTAACTTAGGTGGTGACTGGATTTCAAAATCAGGTATTAGTGAAAATTCAAAAGATATTTGGTTTATTGGGTCAACACCAAGCATTACAGTTGGCTCTTGGATTGGCTACGATAGTCAATACGCAGAATATGTTTTTGACTTAAACGATGGTTTTGACCGTGAAGCAGTTCGAAGTCAAACTTATTGGGGAAATATCGTAAACGACTTATATGCTTTACGACCTGAAATATTTGGAATCGATCTAACCTTCACACAACCTGAAACTGTACAAGCTCAAACAGTTTTACAGTCCACAGGCACATTGCCAGGTAGTGTTCAGGTTAATAACCGAACTTATCAAGTCACCTCACCAACTTATGAGGATTTATTTAAAACATCCAATCCTGCACCTGCATTAAGTTATAACTTTATGTTTAATGCAACTGATTCAGACCACCAAACCTTCTGGGCTGGTATTGTTCAAGCAATTCAGCAGCAACAGCAACAGCAGCAACAACAGCAAGAAAGTTCTTCTAGTTCAAGTGAATCAGAAGAAAGTTCAAGCGATGAAACATCTGAGGAAAATTCTGACGAATCAACTTCTGAAGATACTCCGCCTGCTGAATAATTATTAAAAAGGGACTGTGTCATAAGTTCCTTTTATAAGATGATATAGAACAAAAGATCTAACGATAGAAGGCAATCACATCTTCTTAATCGCTAGATCTTTTGTTTTTCATTAGTTAGTTTATTCTTTTGAGCTTCAGTGATAGCTTATGGAGGTTTCATGCCATTAAAACGATACTAATCTCCTGACTGACTTTTTCTTTGCCTCTTATGTTTCACCATCTATTTTTATGTGCTGATACATGGCTTGACATTCTGTGTTAGAGAAATGCATACGTTGTTTGGCTTTGAAATACTTCCAAGATGGATTGACCATTATCTTTCGCACATAGCCCATTTCGCACTTACTATATTTTAACTTTTCTAGGTACACTTAATAATGATTTACGAATCATGTCACCTATTTGTACCGCTTGTGAGACTTCCATTGTTATAATTTGCATTGCATGCGGAGCAACTTCGATAGACACACCCTCCTCATTCCACAAAGCTTCTAATTTCTCTTCATGATGACGCATACCTGGTCCATAAAATTCAATTGTATCGCCCACTTTAAACTTGTTTCTTTGACGAACTGTTGCAATTTGAGTATCTGGGTTATATGCCATTACCTCTCCAACAAATGAATATTTCGGCATTCGTCTACGCGGTCCAAATAATTGTTCCTTATCAGTTGGTGCTCCATAAAAGAAGCCTGTCGCTAATTCTCTTTGTGCTACCTTCCATAATTCATCTAACCACTCATCTTTTAATTCATAAGATTCAGGGTCAGCTAAGTAACTATCAATGGCTTGACGATAAACGTTACATACTGTCGACACATAGTGGATTGATTTCATACGTCCTTCAATTTTTAAAGAATCAATGCCATTTTCTATAATATCAGGTATATGTTCAATCATAGATAAGTCGACTGCACTCATAGAGAAAGGTTCATTAATCCCCTCTTCACCTGCCCCAACCATCGTTTTATTTCCAAACTCTGTCATCTCAAATAAGCCATATTTCCAACGACATGATTGGCAACACCCCCCTCGATTAGCATCTCGAAAGGCCATATGATTGGAAAGTGTACAACGTCCAGAGTAAGAAATACACATTGCACCATGAATAAAAGCTTCAATTTCTACAGTTGTTTTCTTTCTGATCTCCGCAACTTCTTCCATTGATACTTCACGTCCCAATACACAACGTGTTAAACCAACCTCTTGCCAAAAATTTAGCGTCTCATAGTTTACTGCAGACTGCTGAGTTGATAGATGTATTTCTAATCCTGGTGCATCCAGTGCAGCAATTTGCATTAGCGTAGGGTCAGAGACAATGATTGCATCAATACCTATGTCACGAATAGTTCTGAAAAATTCACCTGCACCTATTTGATCTTCTTCATGCGTAACCATATTAGCTGCAACATATACTTTTGCACCTCTTTCATGTGCAAAAGCCACTCCTTCAGCCATCTCCTCAAACGAGAAATTTCCTGCCCTACTTCTTAAACCATAGGCATCGCCACCAATATATACCGCATCAGCCCCATAATGAATGGCTGTTTTCAATTTTTCAAGAGTACCTGCTGGGGCCAATAATTCAGGTTTTTTTAATTGTTTTAACATCAGATTATTTCCTTTCATTACTTTACCTTTTCCGCTGAATATAAGAAGAAATTCGTAGCTAATTCCCTGTTAACAGGGTGTAGTTCATTAATTCTATTAGATAGATGCTCAATTTTATGCTCAGACCACTCATAACTTTCTAATAACTCGCGAGCATTCAAATATTGTTTAACGATTTCTACATAGTTATTCCCTGGCGTGTAAATTCCATCAAGATACCAAATATTAGCTTTAATATTGAAAAGCATATCTAAGTGTTTAATTAAATTAATGTCATTATTTGCAAAGACATGCGTTCCATGACTATCTTGATAAATCGAGTAATGTGTCTGTTTCTTTGTAGGCTCTGATAAAAACAAATGACGTTTCGAGAAATCTATCGGCTCTTTTTCAATATATCTAAAGTAATTATCAAGAAGATTACGTTTACTTTGATGAATACATTGCGCGCCATAAACTTGAACAATAATCGGAATTTGTACTTCTGGTGCTAATTTTTCTAACTCAACATAAGGCACTTCCCTTGCTACCATTGCTTCAATAGCACCATAATTTTTCCAAAAATTTATTTGGCCATGACTCGTTACCAAGACTGAAGCATCGTAAATATAAGGAATATAATATTCTGTTTCCTTCATGATTTGAATAAGTCCGGTGTCACCTACTAAAAGTTGGTCTACTCCGATTTCTTTAAGTTTTCTTAAAAAAGGACGCGCCTTGTCAATTTTATCATTATGTAAAATGGCATTTGCAGCTACAATAATTTTCTTTTCTAAACGGTGCGCTAAATTCGTCAATTCTAATATCTCTTCAAAAGACAAATAGCCTGGAACACGTAATCCAAATACTTCTTCACCCACCACTACCCGATCTACTCCACTTTTGAGCAGCTCTATACCTTGGGTTAGTGATTCAGCTGTTGCAATCAACTCAATCATTTTTTTACCTCTTTCATTACTTTAAATTTCAACTATTATTTTATCTCTTTGATCTCATTTTCACAAGTGGATAACAATAATATTCTTAATATAGCCCAAAAAAAAGTACAAATTGTCTGATATCCCATTTCGATTTGGCTCGTGTTCCTAAGTTTTATATCGCCAACAAGTTTTTAAGTGCACATATATATTCCGTTGTCGATTAACAAACTAGTTACCTCTGAGAATTCTAACTTAGCAGTTAAATGATTTTCA
>Ga0194136_1000469_pt1 | contig 20933 bp, 24 predicted proteins | sample TARM_MetaG_T3A_1_FD_134023 | JGI IMG/M metagenome (GOLD analysis project Ga0194136, IMG submission 134023) | Freshwater microbial communities from Pennsylvania, USA, analyzing microbe dynamics in response to fracking - TARM_MetaG_T3A_14 (version 2) | ecosystem: Environmental > Aquatic >...
GTCAGCGCGTAATGTATGTAAAGGAACATTTCCTTCACTATATCCTTCGCTACGTGCCATCTCAGCGCCACCTAAACGACCTGAAATTAGGGTTTTGCATCCTTTAGCGCCAGCTCTCATAGCTCTTTGAATAGCCATTTTTTGTACACGTCTAAATGATGCACGGTTTTCAAGTTGTTGAGCGATTGAATCAGCCACTAATTTAGCATCTAATTCTGGTTTTTTTACTTCAACAACATTTAAGATAATATCTTTGTCAGTTAATTGCTTTAATTTTGCTACAACTTCGTTTTTAACTGATCCTTCTCTACCAATTACCATTCCTGGTTTAGCAGTGTTAACAGTTAATACAATTCTATTTTTTAAACGCTCGATTTCAATTTTTGAAACCGCTGAGTTTACATATAATTCGTCTAATAATTCGCGAATCTTCACATCTTCATTTAATAAATCGGCAACATCGTTTTTGTCAGCATACCAACGAGAATCCCAATCTCGAATAATTCCAACTCGTAATCCGACTGGACTTACTTTTTGACCCATTAGATTCCCTCCTTTACTCTTTCTCAGCCACTACAATCGTAGTATGGCTGGTTCTTTTCAAGATTTGTGTTGCACTACCTTTGGCGCGAGGTCTAATTCTTTTTAAAGTAGGCCCTTCACCAACATAAGCTTCTTTAACATATAATTTTTCAATATCCATATTGTTATTGTGCTCTGCGTTCGCAACAGCTGAACGTAAAACTTTTTCAACCATTGGAGAAGCAGCTTTTGGCGTTAATTTTAAAATCGCAAAAGCTTCGCCAACTTGTTTACCTCTAATTAAATCGATAACTAATTTTACTTTGCGAGAAGAAATGCGAATCATTTTTGCTTGTGCTTTAGCTTCCATAAATATCCTCCTCTACTTTCTCATAGCTTTCTTGTCTTTTTCATGCCCACGATAAGTTCTAGTAGGAGCGAACTCTCCTAATTTGTGGCCAACCATGTCTTCTGTGATATATACAGGAACATGTTCTTTACCATTATAAACTGCAATGGTGAGACCTACGAATTGAGGAAATATAGTTGAACGTCTTGACCAAGTTTGAATTACTTTTTTCTTGCTCTCGTTGTTCATTGCTTCTACTTTGTTCATTAAGTGATCGTCACAAAATGGACCTTTTTTAATTGAACGTGCCATAAATGAGTTCCTCCTTTCCTATTTCTTACGTCTAACGATTAAACGCTCGCTAGCTTTTTTAGATTTACGAGTTTTAAGACCAAGTGCTGGTTTACCCCAAGGTGTAACAGGACTTTTACGACCAATTGGTTGACGTCCTTCACCACCACCGTGTGGGTGATCTACAGGGTTCATTACTGAACCACGTACAGTTGGTTTAATTCCTTTATGACGGTTACGCCCCGCTTTACCAATGTTTACTAATTCATGGTATTCATTACCAACAGTACCAATGGTTGCACGGCAAGTTCCTAAAATTCTTCTTACTTCACCTGAAGCAAGTTTTACTAGTACATATTTTTCTTCACGACCTAAAATTTGAGCACTTGTTCCGGCTGAGCGTACAAGTTGTCCACCTTTATTAGGTGCTAATTCGATATTGTGAATCATTGTCCCAACAGGGATAGTTTTTAATGTTTTTGCATTTCCAACTTTAATATCTGCATTGTCTCCAGATTCAATAGTCATTCCAACTTCTAAACCTTTAGGTGCTAAGATATAACGTTTTTCTCCATCAAGATAATGGATTAATGCAATATTCGCAGTACGATTTGGATCATACTCAATAGTAGCTACGCGACCAGCAACACCGTCTTTATTACGTTTGAAGTCAATAATACGGTATTTTCTTTTTGCGCCTCCACCATGATGGCGAACAGTAATTTTTCCTTGGTTATTACGACCAGATCTTTTGTTTAATGTTACAACTAATGATTTTTCAGGAACGTTGGTTGTAATTTCTGAATAATCAAGGCTAGTCATGTTTCTTAAACCGTTAGTGATCGCTTTATATTTTTTTAAAGCCATTACGGTAACCTCCTTTTTTGATTAATTACGCTGAGAAGATTTCGATTTTATCTTCTTTGGCAAGAGTTACAATCGCTTTTGATAATTGGTTTTTGTAACCTTCGTATTGTCCAACGCGTTTCTTTTTAGGTGTTGTGTTAATGACATTCACTTTCACAACTTTAACATCGAATAATTCTTGAACTGCTTTTTTAATTTGAACTTTGTTTGCACGTTTATCTACTTCGAAAGTATATTTATTTTGATCTTCAACAAGTTGCATACTTTTTTCAGTGATAAGTGGGCGCTTAATGATTTCTGATGCTAACATTATCCAAGCACCTCCTCATATTTTTTAACTGCATCTTCAGTTGTTAAGATTGTGTGAGCATTCATTAGCTCATAAACACTTGCTTGATCAACCGTTGTTACAGTTACACCCGGAATGTTTCTTGCAGCTAAAGCTACAGTTTTATTCATTTCAGGTAATAATACCATAACTTTTCCTGCAAGGGATAAGTTATTGAACACCTCAACCATACCTTTAGTTTTTGGTGTTTCTAAATTCAAGTTATCTAATACAAATAAGCTGTTATCAGTAACTTTTAATGTTAACGCTGATTTAAGCGCTAAACGTCTTACTTTACGATTTACTTTTAATGTATAGTCACGTGGCGTTGGTCCGAATACAACTCCTCCACCAACCCATTGTGGTGAGCGGATAGAACCTTGACGAGCACGTCCCGTACCTTTTTGTCTCCATGGCTTTCTTCCTCCACCACGAACTTCACTACGGTTTTTAACTTTGTGCGTTCCTTGACGCATTGCAGCACGTTGTGCTTTAACAACATCATATAACGCTTGTTGACTTGGCTCGATTCCAAATATTGTATCGATTAAGTTGATTTCACCAACATTTTCTCCACCTTGATTTAACAATGCTACTTTTGGCATTTCAAATCCTCCTTTCAAGTACTATTCTACAGACTCATCTGAGCTGTTTTTTTGTGCAACGTATTGATTAGGATCTAGCGGTTCAATTGCTGATGCTTTCACACCGCGTTTGACGACAACTAAACCTTTTTTAGGTCCTGGAACGTTTCCTTTTACAAGTAATAAGTTTCTTTCAGCATCAACTTTAACAACTTCTAAATTTTGAATTGTTACAGTTTCAGCTCCCATATGTCCAGGTAATTTCTTACCAGGTCTTACATGGTTAGGATCGATTGATCCCATTGAACCAGGGCGACGATGATATCTCGACCCGTGGGCCATTGGTCCACGTGATTGATTATGTCTCTTAATCGCACCTTGGAATCCTTTACCTTTTGAAGTACCGGTAACATCAATTGTTTCACCGTCTTCGAATATATTAACTCTGATCTCCTGACCTACTTCGAAATTGCTCATTTCTTTTCCTGCAATTTCACGAATGTAGCGCTTAGGGTTTGAGTTAGATTTTGCGAAATGTCCTTGTTCAGCTTTATTCGCAAGATTTTGACGCTTGTCTTTGAAGCCTAATTGTAAAGCTTCGTAACCATCGTTCTCAATGGTTTTCTTTTGTAGAACAACGTTAGGTTCACAACTTACGATTGTAACAGGGATTAAATGTCCGTCCTCATTAAATACTTGAGTCATTCCTACTTTTGTTCCTAAGATACCTTTGGCCATGAGTACACCTCCTAATTATTTTAAAATGATATCGACACCAGATGGTAAGTCTAAATGCATTAAACTGTCAATTGTTTGTGGGGTTGGTTCTAAGATGTCAATTAGACGTTTATGCGTGCGTCGTTCGAACTGTTCACGAGATTTTTTGTTAACATGTACTGAACGCAAAATTGTGAACACCTCTTTTTCTGTTGGTAATGGAATTGGACCAGAAATTTTTGAACCAGTCTTTTTCGCAGTATCAACGATTTTCTTTGCCGATTGATCGAGTAATCTGTGATCATACGATTTTAATCGGATTCTAATTTTTTGATTTGCCATTGAAATCCTCCTTTCGCCTATAATTAATTTATAGACTTGCTCCATGGAAATTTCTTCACACATATAGACAACGCCTATCCGTGTGTCAACAACCTCCCACTTCACAGCCTGACTCCGGCGAGAGTCTTTAGCATATTAACAAAAAAAAAGACTGATTGCAAGTCTTTTTATTTATTTTTTTTAATGTTTATTTCTTACACGCGCGCGTCATTATTTAATAACCATATATAGTCACGATCAAAGTCAAGTATTTTAGCGGCTTTTAAACGTTTTAATTCTCTAGATAATGATGGTCTTTGAACATTTAAAAACTTCGCCAATGTTGTTTTATTTTTTACTAAAACTTTATTCGTTTTTAGTTGCGAAGATTCTTTTTCTAAATAAAAGATGATTTTATCTTCCATAGAATCTAAATTTAGTAATTTATTATGGTAATTTAACTTTACGGCTTTCTCGCTAATATTCTTTAAAAAATGAGTTCTAAACACCTTGCTGTGAACCAGTAATGAATCAATATTTGCTTTTTCAACATAGACAATTTTTGCATCTTCTTCAATGACCATGTTTCCTGGATAATAAGGTGTGCTTGAAAACACTAAAAAATCTCCAAAAAAGTCATTTTCTTTTAACTCCCCTAAGACAATTTCTTTTCCATCTCGAGTATAATGAATCATTTTAATGTTTCCCTCTAAAACTATACCTATGCGTGTACATTTCTCCATTTCTTTATATAATACATACCCTTTCGGATAAAGACATGCAAAGGATACATATGGTCGTACATTTGAATCTTTTAATATTTTTTGCATAATACTCTCCTTTGTAACTTAAGTTACTAAAAAAAACTTAATTGTAGTATATCATAAATTTGTAAGAAAGGAGAATGTTTATGAAAAAAACATTGAATATTTTAGTTTTAGCCCTATTAATTGCAGTAACGGGGTGTTCAAATCAAGAAGACCCTGAATCTCTAAAAGTGATTGCCCCCAACGGGACTCCAGCACTTTCACAAGTCTACATGGAATATCATAAGCCCAGTATTGATAGTGCTACATATTCTATTGATATAGTGAATGGAGCTGAGCCATTAGTTGCAGCTTTTGGAAGTGAGTCACATGATATTATATATGCCCCAACAAATCTTGGTGCGCGTCTAATCAGCACCGGTGTTCCTTATCAATTTGCAGCGACTGTCAATTGGGGGAATAGTTATCTAGCATCAAGTACTCCTATTCATTCTTTAAGTGATTTAGATGGGAAGGAAATCATAGCATTTGGACAAAACGCAACACCAGATATCGTTTTAAGAACACTTTTGAATCATGAAAGTTATGACACATACCCCACAATTACTTATGTTGATTCAGTTCAATCAGCTCTCGCTAATCTTATAGAAGATGACAGTAGGATCGTCCTTTTAGCAGAACCCGTTTTAAGCACCGGGCAACAAGAATTAGACTCATTATTTGTCATAGATCTACAAGAAGCGTGGCGTGAAGTTACCGGCATGAACTCCTATCCTCAAGCAGGTATATTTGTTAAAACATCATTGAATGACAAAGTGGTTTCTAGTTATCTTAATCGTGTAGAAGAATCGATTAGTCAAATAAATCAAAACACTGAGGAAGTGGCCGCACTTGCTGCTGAACTAGACTATCCTTTTCCAATACCTGTTTTAATTAATGCAATCCCAAGAAGTAACATTTATTTTGAAACCGCATTAAACTCAAAAGATGATCTAATCTATTATTTTGAACAAATCCTTAATCTACAAGGAAACTTAATAAATAATTCTTTACCTGATGATGATTTTTATTTTATTGACGAATAATGAAAAAAATCGTATTTGGATCAATAACCATAGTACTAATCATCATCTTTTGGCAGCTAAATGCACTGCGAATCGACAATAAATTTTTATTTCCTTATCCTGTAGATGTAATAAATACTCTATATCACCTATTAACATCTATAGAAACTTATCGTATTATTATTTACTCATTTTTTCGGTTATTAATAGCCATATCTTCCGCAACACTTTTAGGAATTATGTTAGGGATTATAGCAGGCTTAAATGATTGGTTTGCGTATTTACTAAACCCATTAATTACAAGTCTAAGAACGCTACCTGTAGCCAGTGTAATTGTAGTAATTTTAATCTTATATGGACAATCTTTTTCACTTTATATCATCACATTTTTAATGCTTTTTCCGATTATATTCGAAAGTACAAAACAGGGTGTTTTAAATATAGATTCATCGTTAATTGAGGCATTGAGGTTGGAAGAAAAACAGATAAAAAAACATATATTTAATATTTACCTTCCACTTTCTAAACCTTTTATCAAAGCAGGATTACTCCAAAGTGTAGGAATTGGATTTAAAGTATTAGTCATGGCTGAATTTATTGCTCAATCACCAATAAGTATAGGACAAGCCCTCTACTTAGGGAGGATAAACTTAGATTATGCACAAGTATTTGCATGGACAATAATCATTATTGTTTTAGTAACGAGCATTGAACTATTTATCAACAAAATTAAATATAATTAAGATAGGCATCAATCGTTGGATTGACGCCTATTTTTTATGTACTTTAGTAATGGATGATTTACTATGTTTTTATTGAAATATTCATTAAACGTCAAATAATTATCTATAATATTTACTACCCAACTTTCTGCAGTAGTTGGAATGAAAATGTTTAGTGGAAACATATGTTTTTTGATAATGTCTTTTTCAATTGTGTTTAGAAGAAAGTAAAAGTCTGCATTAATTAAAGAACGTTTTGCATGGGTGAAACCGTGTTTCTTAAATAACTTATAATGTCTCTTTAATCCCTCTTTATGCCAATCATATAAGAAAAAATCATGCAATAAAGCGCCTCTAACAATACTTTTAGTATCAAGTTTTAATTTCTTTCCGAGTAAAAAACTGTAATACGCTACTAAAATACTATGATCATAAAGCGTTGTTGTGTGGTGGTAATACCTTTTTTGTGTCAAAAAGATAGGGTGATATAGTACATCCTCTCCATACCTGATAAACTCTTCAAAATCATTTTCCATCATGATCACTTCTTCTATTTTTGATTTTTAACTTAAGCTCAGGGAACGCTTTATATAATCGTGTACTAGTTATCTTATCGATGAGCGAATCAATGCGTGAAAATTCTTTTTCATCTGGGGCTTCTTTTAAATGAATATCCGGTTTTAAATTTCCTAATGTTTGTTTAATCTTTATTAATTTCGAATTTTGCTTAATGGTATTGGTAAACTCACCAAGATAATTTCTTAAAGAACTTGGCGCTTTGGTAGATAGATTATAAAGTAAAACATGGGATTGTTTTTCAAATAAATCTAAACGTTCTTTAGCCTCTTGCATAAGCACTTTAAACTCGATTAATGATTTCATGGTAAAGAAAGCATCCACTATAAAAACAAACAAGAATACCATACTAATAATCAACGCCATCGTATTAGAAAGTAACTCTAATGTTGGAATCACTAAGTTAATATGTAAAACATTAAAAGCTAATACCCCCATAAATCCCCATATTAGGGAAAATTTTAATGAAATATAGCCTTTGTAATTATACTTTTCTTCTGAGTAATCCCACCATCTCGTTTCAAACAAGTTAAATAGCACTGCTCCACCTATCAACTCTAATAATGTTGAGATCACAGTAATCATGATAAACACAAAGAAAAACCCTTGTATATTGTTAATACTATTAATACCAATTGTGTTGCTAATAATAATATGCAATAAAATCATAGATACACCATAAATAGGTACAATAGGACCGTTATAAAACCCACGATTAACAAATTCTCTTTTTTTATAAAAATAATACGAAACTTCTAAACACCATCCTAAAAAACTATAAAAGAAAAAGTAAATAATAAGTTCCATTGTTTATCGCCCCTTTACCTTATTATAAGATTTTAAACCATTATAAGCAATAAAAAAAGTAACCAAAAGGTTACTTTGTAATAATCGTTCCGATTTTAAAATCAAAAGCTTCCACCGCTTTTTCTAAAGATGAAATTACAGCCTTTTTATTTGTCTTGTTGACGAAGTCTGCACATGCTTTAACTTTGGGATACATGCTACCTTGAGCAAATTCATCACTGTTTAAATAGGGTTTTAATTCTTCAAGTGATAAATCTTTAAGTGCTTGTTGATTTGGTTTATTAAAATTCACGTAGACATAATCAACCGCTGTTAAAATTACTAAGTAATCAGCTTCGATTAATTCAGCTACTTTAGCACTTGCATAATCTTTATCAATAACAGCAGCTACACCTTGTAAGGTATCCCCCTTATTAATAACGGGAATTCCTCCGCCACCTGCACATATTACAACATGATCATCTTTAATAAGACTATTAATCATCTCTTTTTCAATGACATCAACTGGGAGTGGACTAGGAACAACTCTTCTATACCCGCGCCCGCTATCTTCTTTCATAACATAGCCTTTTTCGGTCTTTAGTTTTTCACTTTCTGTTTTTGTATAAAAAGCACCCACAGGTTTACTTGGATTTTGGAAGCGTTCATCCTTCTCATCCACGACTACTTGGGTGATAACTGAGGCTACATTCCTTTTAATGTTAGCTTCTTTTAAAGCATTTCCAATAGCATTTTGTAAATGCCATCCGATATATCCCTGGCTCATCGCTCCACATTCGGGAAAGGGCATATCTGGAGTAGATGTGGATTCAGAAAAAGCAAGATTGATCATACCTACTTGCGGTCCGTTCCCATGCACGATCACTACCTCGTGACCATGATTAATAAGTTTAACTATGGGTTCGGCTACTTGTTTCAATAAGGCTTTTTGTTCTTGTGCATTATTTCCTAATGCATTCCCCCCCAAAGAAACAACATATTTACTCATAGTCATCACTCATGGTTGCAAGCATAACTGCTTTTATAGTATGCATTCTATTTTCTGCTTCTTGAAAGACTTTGCTTTGACTCGATTCAATCACTTCATCAGTAACTTCCATTTCACCATTTTTAACTCTTGGATATTCTTCACCGAATTCAATAGCAATTTGAGCGCCTACTTCAGTGGTTTTACCATGGAATGCTGGTAAGCAATGCATAAATATAGCTTTTTCATCAGCGTTTTCCATAATTGCCTTATCCACTTGATAATCACTTAGTTGCTTAATACGTGATTGCCAAACATCTTTAGGCTCTCCCATTGAAACCCAAACATCAGTGTAAACTACATCTGCGTTTTTAGTCCCTTCATGTTTATCTTCTGTAAGTGTAATCGTTCCGCCACTTTCTTTAGCCATTTCTTTACAGTGCTCAACAAGATCTTTATCTGGCCATAATTCTTCTGGGGCTACTGCAGTAAAATGAAGCCCTAATTTAGCAGCACCAATCATTAAACTATTCCCCATATTGTTTCTTGCATCCCCAACATAAGTAAATTTAACACCTTCTAATTTCCCAAACTCTTCCTTAATCGTTAAGAAATCAGCTAAAATTTGAGTAGGATGATACATATCGGTTAATCCATTCCAAACTGGTACACCTGCAAATTCAGCCAGTTGTTCAGCGTCTTGATGTAGGTACCCTCTGAACTGAATTCCGTCATACATTCTACCAAGAACTCTTGCAGTATCTTTTATTGATTCTTTTTTTCCCATCTGTGAACCACTAGGTCCAAGGTAAGTGACACCCATTCCTAAATCATACCCGCCTGCTTCAAACGCACAACGGGTTCTTGTTGAGTCCTTTTGAAATAATAAAACTATATTTTTACCTACTAAATGACGGTGTGCTTTCCCCTCATACTTCTCTTTTTTTAATTGCGCAGATAAATCAATTAAAAAATTAATTTCTTCTGATGTAAAATCCAATAGTGTTATAAAATTTCTTCCTTTTAAGTTCATGAGAACCTCCTACAGTTTTTTAGTTTCGGCTATTTTTTCTCGATAAATTGGCATACTCATACAGCGTGGACCGCCTCTTCCGCGTGATAGTTCACTAGAAGGGATTTCTAATACTTTTACGCCTTTTGAGCGCAATATATCATTTGTAATATGATTTCTTGAATACACCACTACTTTTCCTGGTTCTATTGCAAGTGTATTCGCTCCATCATTCCATTGTTCTCTTTCACTACTTACTACATCGTCTCCACCACAGTGAATAAGTTCTACTTTTTGATGTAGATGTTTCTCAAGAATCGATTCAATTTTTGTGACGACTTTCTCAACATTATGTCCATTATCCCCTTTGGTAATTTCAAAAATAGTTAGCGTTTTTTTAATACCAGGGTGAATCGTAAATTTATCATAATCGATTTGTGTAAAAACAGTATCTAAATGCATAAATGCTCTAGTTTTTGGGATGTTAAACGCTAAAATTGTTTTGAATGATTCATGGTGTTCAAATATTCTATCTGCGATTTTCTCAATTGCACGAGGATCCGTACGTTTTGATATTCCGATTGCTAATGTATCTTTGTTAAGTATTAAAATATCTCCACCTTCTACACTATAATCTTCATCTCGGTTATAGTAAAATGGAATATCTTCATCTTTAAATCTTGGATGGTATTTAAACATATAATCCGCAAAAATTGTTTCTCTATTTCTTGTGTCTGTATACATCCTATGCATACTTATGCCTGTGCCAATCGTAGTAAAAGGGTCTCTTTGAAATAATAAGTTGGGCATAGGATCAGTAAAAAACGGATATTCATCTTCAAGCATATCCATTATAGAAATAGCCTTTTTAATCTTGATTTCATTTGTTCTAATTCCAGCAATCATTTTCTCAACCATTATATGGGTCGGTAATTCTTTTAAATATTCATATAACGCTTGTTTAACTGTTTTGCTTTTAATATTTGCTTCTGTTAAAAATTGATTGATAAATCCAGGAATTATATCTGGATTTGCATCAAGTGCTTCACTGACCATATCTGTTATATAAAGTACTTCAACACCTTCATTTCTAAGTGTATCCGCAAAAGCATCATGTTCATCTTGAGCGACTTTAAGATATGGAATATCATCAAAAAGAAGTCTTTCTAAAATATTCGGAGTTAAATTTTCTAATTCTTTACCTGGTCTATGAAGTAGTACCGTTTTAAGTTTGCCAATTTCTGAATAAACTTGTGGTTTCATATTTTCACGTCCTTATTTGTATACTCTTGGAACTCTATTTGTCAAGGTTGTAATAACTTCATAATTTATCGTGTTGAGTCTTTCAGCAACATCATCAACCGATACTATATCATCTCCCATTAACACAACTTCATCATGAAGATTAACTGATTCATCGATTTTGACAAACGTATGGTCCATACATATTCTACCAACAATAGGATACTTTCTTTTATGAATAGATACAACCCCACTTTGATTATTTCTTATAAAGCCATCTGCATACCCTATAGGTAAAATACCAATTAATTCTTCCTTTTGAGCTTCATACGTTATTCCGTATCCAACTTTATCGCCTGGTTTTAGTTTTTTAATTTGTACTATATTACTTATTAATTTTAAAGCTGGTTTTAAATGAGATTTTTTTGTATCCAAACTTAACCCATATAGAGAAATCCCTAATCTAGAGTGGGTTGTAAATTGAATATCTTTTTCGTATTTTAATATTGCTGAAGAATTGGAAGTGTGGATCATCTTTGGCTTTATAGGTAAATTTTTTAAAACCATTTCAAAAGCTGATAATTGTTTTTTAAAATACGTATCATCTTTAAAATCTGATGTAGCAAAATGTGTAAATATTCCCTCAAATGAGAGATTATCGTAAGGTCTTAATGCTTCAACAATCTTGATTAATTTGAACGGGCTTTTAAAACCTAGTCTATTCATCCCTGAATCAAACTTAATATGAAATCTAAGTGGGATATCTAATCGAATAATTTTTAAAAATTGTTGTTCATCAAATAATGTAAAAATAATGTTATTTTTGGCACATACTTTTATGGATTCTATATCCGTTGTCCCCATAACTAAAATGTCTATATCTTTATAGACTTTTCTTATTTCTAATGCCTCTTCCACCAAACTAACTGCAAAAAAGCTTACATTTTTCTTTATAAGTTTTTCAACAACTTTTAAAACGCCATGACCATAAGCATCTGCTTTAACAACAGGTATAATTGTTTTACTTGAATCAAAATTTTGATAGGTATCATAATTAGCACTTATTGCATCAAGATCGATTTCAGTGTATGTTTTCCTTAACATTAAATATACACTCTCCCTACGTAGCGGGATGTCATTAAACTTAGTAAACTACCGTATGATAATTTAAACTTAATGATATCACCGACTTGATAGTCTATTTTTGAATTGGTTAAATCCACAATAATGTGATCACTGCTACTACCGATTAATCTAATTGATTCATTAACAGGAATCAGTTCATGAAAATCAACATCTTGTTTCCCTATTGCCAAAATACCTCGTTTCATTAAACCGTAATCCTTGAAACTAGGTTTCTTCCCAAATGCATCCATCCCTATATCCCCCTCTGGAATGGAAGGTTTATATTTGATTTCAATCAAGTCGACCTCTAAGGTTATTACATCTTGATACAATGTTGAAATTGAATCTCCGAAGGCTGTTTCTCTTCCTAAAATTAAAGATTCTCCAAGTCTTAAGTTATTTATTTTATCAATCTTCTTATTTTTAAATAGTAGGTGCAAATGAGAGGAATTACCACCAGAAATCAGCTCTAATTTTCTATCTAAATAGTTTTCAACAAAGTGTGTTATGTCGATCAAACGCTTTAATGTATCCTCTGTTGGAATAATACCTCCATAGCACGTTAAGTTAGTACCAAGACCTAGTAACTCAACATGAGTAAATGATTCAATCGCAGAGACACTTTCAATAATATTTTCTTTATAAAATATCCCTTCTCTTAAATCACCAATATCAATCATTAATATCACTTTGTGAATTTTATTTAATTTTTTAGCTGCGTCGTTAATCGCTTTTATTACCATTAATTCTGAATTCAAAGATATATCTACATGTTGTACCACTTCATCAACTTCATGCATTGATACTAATCTTAACATTACTTTAGGTAATGATGTTTTCATGTTTTTTAAATTGAGCAATCTAGAATCAGCTATATAATCTACTTTACATTCTTCTAGAATGTCTATTAATCTAGAATCAGCACAAAAAACTTTTGTGACTGCCATCATTGAAATGTCAAAATTATGACACAGTTTAAGTAGCTTTTCTACATTATGTTTATATTTTTTTGTGTCAACAATTAGTTTAGGATACATCTTCACACCACGATTCTTAATGATTTTTTTAATAATGTCAAACTGTCTTCTGGATATTTTAATGACATGACGCCAAGACTTGCCATAACATAGTCGTAATCTTTATAGATTTTTACAGTTTCTTTAGGAACAAGTTTTTGATGACTTTTCTTAAAATAATCTTTAATAATTTCTTCTGTGTTCTTTAAATTTACTAGTGCTCCTCCTGTGAGAACAACCGATTGGATTTGGGTTAGATCTCTTCCATCAGGAATCACCTTATGTCCATTTGTAGTAAATACCCTTTTAAGATCGCCTATATGTCTATCTAGTGCTTTATAAACACAAATTCTTGTTAGTTCATAAACCAAAGCTTTTTCTAATGATGTTTCTGGTATATATTTATAATCATCTAAAAGTGTCTCTAGAATGTCAATGGAAATATTGTGTTTAGCAATAAAAGCATCTTTATCGAGATAACTCATCACATTTTTATGATTAATAAATACACCTAAATCACCCTCAACAGTTCTTTTCTCTTTTGCTTCGCCTTCACTATATTTTTTATACTCATCACTTGGCAAAGTAATTGAGTGTACATCGGTAGTTGCACCTCCGACATCGATTGTAAGAATGTTTCCTAAGAATTCATTCAAACGCATAGTTGCTTCCATTACAGATCCTGGCGTTGGCATAATAGAACCATTAACCATTGCTTTAATATGTTTCATTCCTTTAGCGTGTACAATATGTTCTTCAAAGGTCTCATAAATAACTTTACGTAAAGGATTAATATTTAGATAGTCTACTCGAGGGTAAACGTTCTCAACCAATTTAAGCGTTCCAGTCGGGTTACAAGATTCATAGTATTTTAGGATACGATAATGATTTTCTATGTTTCCTGCATAAACTATAGGAACTGTAAGTTTTAGTGATTCTATCTTTTTAAAATTATTAAATCCAACATTCTTCTCACCATAATCTGTTCCACCAGCAATTAAAATAATATTGGGTTTGATATCACTAATTCTTTCCAAATCATCTTCTTCTAAATCACCTGCTGAAATAAAGTGAATATTTGCCCCTGCGTTTAATGCAGCTTCTTTAGCAGCACGAACGGTCATTTCATATACTAGTCCTGAAACCGTCATTTTTAGTCCGCCAGCTGCGCTACTTGATGCAAACATCTCTTTATACTCTAGATCACTAGTTTGTAGATTTTTAACTAAATCACTAATTGCATTTTTAAGACCGTTCCTTACATCCACATCAACTGTAGTGTTAGAAACTCCACGGCCTAAAAACTGGACATCTTTACCCATCTTAAATGCGTTTACAATTGTGGTTGTTGATCCTATCTCTGCAACTAGCAAATCGAGTTTCATGATTCTTTCATTTCTTTAAGTTTTTTCACTATAAAACTGGCAATGTGTATCCCTTTTGTTCCACGGCCAAATCCTTGATCCATATTGCTTTCTTTTGCAATTTCTGGGCTTACTTGAGTTCCTCCTGCAATTAGTATAAGTTTGTCTCTTACACCTTTTTCTACAGCGTAATCATGTAATTTTTGCATATTTTTATAGTGGGTACTATCATGAGATATTATAGTTGACATCATAATACACTGAGCATCCATTTCTATAGCAGCGTCTACAAATTTTTCAATCGGTACACTGGTCCCTAAGTACGTATACTTAATCCCGTATTTTTCAACACCACCATGCTTAATATCTAAAACTTCTCTAATTCCAACACTGTGCTCATCGCTTCCTCCTGTGCCCGCTATAACTTTAATAGAATGATCTTTAATAAACTGATAGATTTCTTCTTCGCTCATTATATCAGCTTCTTCAGGAAGCGTTAGTTCGTTAATGTCTATATCAAAATCTACTTTTCCTTTGAGCTGGATACGTGTGCCTTCAGAAGGATGTAGCATTTCTTTATGAATGACTTCAACGTCCTTTAAATTCATTTTTTTACCTGTTTTAATTGCTGCCTCTTGAGCAAATCGTAAAGAGGTAGGGAAAAATAAATCGACTGTTACAGTCCCATCACCAAGCCACTCTACTTCAGGTTTAATTAGGTTAGTCCCTCTATATTTTTCAGTCTCTTCAAGTCTTAAATACACATTATCCGTTTCATCCAATTCATCAATAAATTGAATTAAATTAGGGTTCTCAAATGTGCAGCCTCCAATTAAGGCTGAAGGGTTGTCTTTAAACTCTTTCCCATATTGTTCAATATTGTTATAGCCAAAGTGTGCAGTCACTGGAGCCATATAATCTTTATCACGTTCAATCACAGTCCCAGCACCTATACCACCATCTATTTCACGAGAGATACCATCCGCGTTTCTTTCAGGATACTCACCACTATCTACAAACATTCCTGCTTCGACAGCTTCATAATATCCGCCCATTTCAATTATCTCTTCCATCATTAAAATTGCGCGTTCCTGAATTTCTCGTTTTTTATCATATAAATAACCAGTGTCATTTAACTTTAACATACCCAATAAATCATCCATACCTACCATAGCTTGTTTTGCAGTGTCCAGTGCTTCAATATTATATATATGCCATGGGACATTTCTTCCTTCATCTGGAGTTATTGTACTTTGAATATCGGCACTAGTTAATCTTGAAATTAGTAAATTTAGTACATGAGTAACAGTTGCTTCTCTTGTTGAAGAGTCCATATATTTAGTGTTCATTTGTGCACGCATTTTATATTTATCAAAAAACTCTCTCAAGGCCACCGCATAGGGTAAGTTTAATTTAAGATCAGGCGATGGTGGTGCTGCTGGTGGTACCGTAGATAAAGCTATATTTTCTGGCTTTATGCCAATTTTCTCACTAAATACTGAATTAATTGCATGCTGTACTAATAATTCAGGCATTACTTTCCAAGCGTCTCGTGCTGTTGCATTAGCGTTATGAGCGCCATCAATTTGAGCAATCCCCGCATAAGCTAATACTTTTTTACTCTCTGCCGCATCAACAAAACTTCTTATCATGTTTATATTTCTATATAAGATGTTATATTGTGGATCTTGATGAGCGCCATTCACACCTTCTTCAGTAAATAAAACAGCAATTTCTGGTCCTGCTACGCCGGAAACATATGAATGATAATTAATAGGTCTTCCTACTTCTTCTTCAATTAAATCTAATGCACGTCTTTGTGCTCTTAATTGTTTACGTGTAACTGGAATTCCTCCTACACCTTGTGGAGTTCCTTCTAATAGTCCATCAAAGTGTGATTGCCCCGCTGTTCTAATTACCATCACATGATCAGCACCGTGGTACGCAGCCATTCTCATTCGACGTATGTCATCTTCAAATCTCCCTGATGCAATTTCTGTTGTGATGACTGAATCTGGTTGTGGATCAATATTACCTAATGAAGATGCACTTGGTAAAGGAACGTAGTTTTTGAGTGATTCACTTGCTTGTTTATAAGTGAATTGGTTAAGTTTTATCTCTTTTTTATCGCGCCAAACCCAACCTCTTTTTTTTGTTTGATATTTATCGAGATCTTTTAATATTGAATGAATGTCTATCTTCTCGTTTGGCATTAATTTATTCATGATATCCAAAGACCTCCTTTAAATAATCAATATTTTTTCCTTCAGCGATAGCTAAACCTGATTGTCTTATAGTGAGTGATTTATTTTTAGATATTTTATAAACACAATGTCCTGCACCTTTTTTTAGTAAATCAGCTTCAGATAAGTTATCAACAATCGCTTTTGCTTCAATACTTGAAAATCCCATACGAAGCAATACACTGCGTTCAATTGATTTAGAAGTATTTTTAATACTCATGTCTACTAAAGGTTCAACCATTTTATCCGCAAGTTCATAGAAATATTTTTTCAATTCTTTATCACTCATATTTTTTAGATGTTGTCTTCTTTCTTGATAATCATCTACTCTTTCTTTCATTCTTTACCTCCTCGATTAACTCTTGTATTAACTCGATATTTAGCCTTAACTCTTGGCTTAAAAACTCATAATCAAGTTTGGTTAGTTTTACCTCAGCATATTTTTTCAAATAGGATTTCTTTAATTTCATTAAATTAAGCTTTTTGATAGATAAGTCTCTAGCTGATTTAGGGAAAATAATATTTTCTCCTGGAATTTCATTTTTTGGTTTACCAAAAAGGATTTTAACACCATTGTTTTTCGCAAAAGATAACTGTGCATTAGGATGTTTTCCAGCACCAGTATACTCTGTTTCTTGAACAACGATGATTTGATCTCTATCGAGATTTTGGGCAAGTTTAAAAGCAACTGCTAAACTGGTGTTACCTGCTGGCCCTCTTTCCATTCCCTCAGTTAGAGCTAGTAATTCAGTTATATAAAAAACACTACCTTGATTTACGGTATAATAATCATCGATATATCTAAGAGGCCTTGCTGCGCTCCTTGGTACATCACTTCGATCGGGATTTGTAGCAAAAGGAATTCCAAAGCCTGTATGGCCTGTTGTAAAGGATTTTTTATTAAAATCTTTATCACTGGCCATATGTAATCCCGTTAAATCTACACTTGCACCATACACTAATGTATTTTTTGCACCAGCTCGTTTTAACCCTCTTGCGGTACCTGTTAAATTTCCTCCACCCGCATTTGTTGCAATAACTACATCTGGATACTTATTTTCTCTTTTAAAAATATCTTTGGCAATCTCGTATCCTAAAGTTTCAATCCCCATAATTCCATAAGGTGAATACAAAGAAGCATTAAAAAAACCTGTCTTATCAAGTAATTCTAAAAATACATAAAATAATTCTGGTCCTACTGAAAGTTGTAAAACTTCAGCGCCGTATGCTTCGCAAGCTCTTGCCTTTTCTAAAATCTCGGGTTGCCCTACTCCATTACTATCAAAACATTCTTGGACAATAATACATTTTAAGTTATGTTTTGCGGCCATTGCGGCTACTGCCGCTCCATAATTACCTGAAGTTGCTGCAATTACACCTTTATATCCCATTTCTTTAGCCTTTAATACACTGACTGAGGCTCTTCTCGCTTTAAAAGATCCGCTTAGATTTGCTGCTTCATCTTTAAGAAATATTCTTGCCCCTTTACCTTTTTCCGCAAATTTTCTAGAAAAATTGGAAAGATTTTTAAGTTCAATTAATGGTGTATCGCCAACCATAGAATCATTTTGAATATTTCTTATTTGGTCAAAACTATATCCGGATTCTGCCATCATTTTTTCATAATCAAAACCGATTCCATTATTTTCGAATTTTTTATAATCTATCCCAATTGATTTTAATATAATCTCATGTTTTTTGCTTTCAATTATATCTATATCTAACTCTTTAGGTAAAGCACTAGCTAATATGCTCTGAATCGTAATCTCCGTTGGCATAACATCTCACCTCTTCTAAGATATACTCTAGTAGTTTCTCTCTTTCTTCTACAAAATCCCCAAAAGTATGTTCGTGTCTTGGAAAAACCTCGATCGTCGTACCAATTTCGTATCTATCTGATTTAGTTTTAATCACATCAAAATCTAAATCATCATTCGTGTCGACCGGAGACCCTTGAACTTTGATAAAAAGATCTGTTAACTCATCATTGTTTTTCGATTTTCTTTTATTGTGTTTTAAAATAACTCTCATAATCTTTACTGTTGTCTTTTTAGGTTTCTTATTATTCATTTTATTTTTCTCCCTTATTTTCATCTAGCATGTTTCTTACATCACCTAAAATTGCTCTTGGTACCGGTAAATCAATCATTGTTTTTAATCCTGGTTTAGCGTTTAATACATGTGGAATCATATTAACGCATATAGCAATAGTCCCTATTCCGCCATCAATTTCTGGAGTAATTGACATATTGACCTCTGGTAATCCTTTTATTTTAATATAGTCCCCTGTTTGAGTTCCCTCTAACTCGGGTTCTATTTGTTGCGGATGCTTCATGTCAATAAACATGTTTCCATTACTATACCCTTGAGCGGTCATGTTAATTCCTGCAATATTACCTTTTTTTGCAGTTCCATATTTACTTCTTCTATCAACACTAGTAATAATTGGTTTCATTTGCTGATCGAACTTATCTATCTTGACACCTACTGCATCAGCTATCATATGTACACTTTCTTTAAATCCAACATGACCTGCCAACTGATTTTTTTCAGATAATTTATTGAATTTTTCTAAAGATATCCCTACACCTTGTTCTTCCATGACTGTAGGTCCAAAAGGTGACAAACTATTTACTCTTTCACACTCGATAAAGTCCACTTTTCTCATAACACCTGTCAGCGAAATCGCTAATAAATCCATTATGAATCCTGGATTAATCCCAGTCCCTAAAACTGTAACATTATTTTCTTTAGCAACTTTATCAATTTCCATTGCAAGTTTAGATTCTTGAGCATATGGATATGCCATTTCTTCGGCGGTGCTTATAACATTAATACCCTGCTTGGCTATTTTTATTATTTTATCATAAGCTTTTTTAGTAAAAGAATCCGTTGCCAAAATTACAATATCAATTTTTTGATTATTCAAAATATCATCGATATTATCGCTAATAAAAACTCTCTCATTTTTATTATCTTTACTGATTTCTAGTACTTCATAGATATCTTTTCCTACCAGATTGGGGTTTAAATCACATACCCCTACAATTTGAAATCCTTCTTTCTCTAAAATCATTTCAGAAATTCCTTTGCCCATGGCACCGAATCCCCAAATCATTACTTTTAATCGTTTCATATATTTCCCTCCTTTATATGGTACAAAGATATATTAGCATAAAAGCCCTTACATCGTACAGCTAAATTGATAAATAAATAAAAAAAGTTGAAATTTTACTATTTCAACTTTTTATTGAAGTGATAATTTAGTTATAGAAATATAACCATTCTTAAATGCATAAACATCGCTGTCTAAGGGAAGAACCGATTTAATAACTTTTCTTTTAGGGATAAAATACTTATCCGTTAACTCCCCTTTTAAATCTGTTTTTACATAATGTAAATTTGTATCTTTAATTCCCTTACTAGTAGTAAATTTATCTTGTGGGAAATTTATATTCAATATGTAATCATGCGATAGTAAATCTTCGTTAATAATTTTTTTAAACACTTCTTCAAAGTACTTTTTTAAATTATTCATGCTTGAAACGTCACCTGAAAAAGCAACTGCTTTAAACCCGAAATAATGAGCTTGTAGGGCTGCTCCAACAGTTCCTGAATACAAAGTATCGATTCCAATATTAAATCCCTTATTAATACCAGAAACCACTATATCAGGTACATACTCTAGTGCATGCAGTCCAAAACTAACACAATCTGCTGGAGTACCTATTACAGCGTACTGATTATCCTTAACCTTTTCATATGGAATCTTACCTATTGTAATTGATGAACTCTTTCCTGATTGTTCATATTTTGGTGCAACTAATACTACATCCCCATAATTACTAAGTACATCATATGCAAAGTGCAGTCTTTCTGAATTAATTCCATCATCATTAACTAGTAATATCTTCATATATTAATCACCTCGTATAATATAGTTAGTTAATATTTTATCTTTAAGTTCTTTTATTGATATAATTTAATTGTTAATGATCGTAGACTATTATCTTCACTCCTACAGCCCTAGGGACTGGTTAATAAAGGAA
>Ga0194136_1000475_pt1 | contig 20779 bp, 15 predicted proteins | sample TARM_MetaG_T3A_1_FD_134023 | JGI IMG/M metagenome (GOLD analysis project Ga0194136, IMG submission 134023) | Freshwater microbial communities from Pennsylvania, USA, analyzing microbe dynamics in response to fracking - TARM_MetaG_T3A_14 (version 2) | ecosystem: Environmental > Aquatic >...
CCACCTCCCTACTCGGATGCGCGCAGATCCTGAATCATCAGCTGCAACCGCTCCACCCCCCGGAACACGTTCCGCCGCAACTGAAACGCGATATCCAAAGGCCCCTCCGGAATCTCCCGCTCCCCCAGTCCGAAGCCGATCGCGTCCTGCGGACCCGCCGGCGTGCGGAACAACAGGCGCACATGCTGCTTCTCCCGTCCCACTTTCTGGACCTTGTCCACCCGTAACCGCCGCAACGCCCACACCGGAATCGGATTGTCATGGCCGAACGGCATCAACCGGTCCTGGGCCTCCAGAAATTCCTTCGTCACATCCTCCAGCTCCAGCCAACCATCGATCATCTGGCGGGGACGTAAATCCGAATTCGCCATCACCTCCCGCGCCCTGGCGTTGATCGCCTCCCGAAACGCCGGAATATCCTCTTCCCGAATATCCAGTCCCGCCGCCATCCGGTGACCACCGTACTGTTGCAAATACTGATCGACCGACTGCAACTGCGACACCAGATCAAAACCCTCCACGCTACGACAACTCCCGCGCCCGATCCCCTCCTCGCCGATGGAAATCACGATGGCGGGCCGGTGATACCGCCGCACAATGCGGGAAGCCACGATTCCCACCACCCCGGAATGCCAGTCACGCCGAGCCACCACGATCACCCCGGGGCTGTCCGGATCGTGATGGACCTGAAGCAGCTCCTCCGCCTCCTCTCGAATCCGCCCCTCGGTCTCCTGCCGCTTGCGGTTCGCGTCCTCCAACACCCGGGCCAGCCGGTCCGCCTCCACCGGCGATTCGCACAACAACAAATTCAACGCCGCGTCCGGAGAGGACATGCGCCCCGCCGCGTTGATACGCGGCCCCAGCACAAACCCGATATGATACCCCGTCATTTCCTGCTGAATCCCCGCGATGCGAACCAAGGCGTCGATGCCCGGGTCGGGCCGCTTGTTCAACACCTGAATGCCGAAACGCGCCAGAATGCGGTTTTCCCCCACCAGCGGTACCATGTCCGCCACCGTGCCAAGCGCCACCAGATACATCAGCGGACGCATGTCCACCCGGAACGCGGCGGGGAAATTGTTTTTCCGCCCCGTTTTAATCAGGGCGTGGGCCAGCTTGAACGCCACCCCCACCCCGGCCAGGTCCCGCAACTCCCCCAGCTCGTCGTCCCGCTTCGGATTCACCACCGCCAACGCCTCGGCCACCTTGCCGCCAGGTTCATGGTGATCGGTCACAATCACGTCCACGCCGGCCCCCCGCGCCGTCTCCACCGCCTCCATGCTGCCCGTGCCACAATCCACCGTGATAATCAGATCGGGACGATGCGCCTCCAGACAATGCCGTACCGTGTCTTCCCCCAGGCCGTATCCATCCTCGATCCGGTGGGGAATGAACCGGGTGACCTTGCCGCCCAAGCCCTCCAGCACCCGGGAGAGAAACGCCGTGCTGGTGATGCCATCGACATCGTAATCCCCATACACCAGAATCCGCTCGCCCCGTTGCAGCGCGGCCCAGATCCGCTCCACCGCCTTCGGCATGTCCGGAAGACGCAGCGGATCACTCAACCGCTCCAAGCGAGGTTCCAGGAAGCGCTGAACCGCCTCCTCCTCGAGAATTCCCCGGCGGGCCAACACCCCCGCCACCTGCGACGGCAACCCATAGACACGCGCCAACCGTTCCGCCTCTTCGGGGAACGCGGGAGCATCCAGCCAGATCCGGGACACGTGTCGCATACGACTCGTCCGCTCGGCGCTCCGACGACGCGAGCTCCCGTGGGGAGACTGGCGCGCCGTCGAATCACGCGGCGGCGTTTACGCGGCCTTGTCCTGTTTGTGCCACAACAGCATCACCGGCGTGGCCACAAACGTCGAGGAATAGGTCCCCACCAACACCCCGATAAACAGGGCCAGAGCGAAGTCGGCGATCGCCCCGCCGCCGAAAACCAGCAGCATGATGATGGTGAACAAGGTGGTCAGCGAAGTCAACAGCGTCCGGCTGAGGGTCTGGTTGATGCTGATGTTGGCCACTTCGCGATACGGCTTGCCCTTCAACAGCTTCAAATCCTCCCGGATGCGGTCGAACACCACGATCGTATCGTTGGCGGAATAGCCCACGATGGTCAGCAGCGCCGCCACAATCGGCAGACTCAACTGCCGTCCGCACAGACAGTAGATCCCCACCGTCAACAACACGTCGTGCGCCAGCGCGACGATGGTGCCCATGGCGAAGGCGAACTCGAACCGAAGGGTGATATAGATCACAATCCCGATCAGCGCGAATACGATCGCCTTGATGCCGCGATTGCGAAGCTCCTCCCCCACCTGCGGGCCGATGACTTCCTGTTGCACCAGTTCGAAATCAAAGGAGTCTCCGTAGTTGTCCAACAGGGTTTCGCGGGTGACCTCGGTGAACTCCTCGTCCACCCGGACCTGGAGCGTGCGCCCGCTACGGGCCTCGCCTCCGCCTTCCAACTGCTGTTGGTATTGAATCACCGATTCCCCCACGCCCACCGCGGCGAGCTTTTCCTGAATCTCTTTCTGCTGGGGCACCTGTTCCCCCTCCGGCTTTGAGTCATCCGGGGTCAGGCTGTACAACATGGAGGCGCCGCCGGTGAAGTCGATGCCCAGAACCTTTTCTCCCTGGATCCCGATGTTCACGGCCGTGCCGAGGAGCACCAGCAGACTGGCCGCGAGGGCGATCTTGTCCTTGCCCAGGAAGTTGATGTTCAGATTGTCCGGCAGAATCGACAGCATCTTGATCTTGTCCAACGAGGTCCGGGCGATCAAATCGAAGCCCATGCGGGTGAAGACCAGCGCGGTGTACATCGACACCACGATCCCGGCCGTCAGCATCACCGCGAACCCGCGGATGGGACCGGAGCCCTGGGTGAACAGAATGAACGCCACCAGCAAGGTGGTGATATTCGCGTCGAAAATCGTGCTGAACGCCTTGTCGAAGCCCGCGCTGATGGAACTCACCAGCCGTTTCCCGGCTTTCTGCTCCTCGCGGATGCGTTCGAAAATCAGTACGTTGGCGTCCACCGCCATCCCGATCGTGAGCACCAGACCAGCGATCCCCGGCAGAGTCAGGGTCGGCAACGCATTGATGTTGGCCATCGCGGAGCCTCCGCCCGGCGCGAAAATCCCCAGAAGTCCGGCGGCCAGAAACATGCCCAGCGGCAACAGCACCGCGTCCAGCACCAAAGCCAGATTCACCACCACGCCGGCGACCATGTAATAGACGAACATGAACACCACCACCGCGGCCAAGCCATAGATCGCCGCCCGAATGCCGTCCTGCACGGACTGTTTGCCCAAGGTGGGTTCCACCTGCTGCTGCATGAGGATTTTCACCGGAGCCTTCAACGCGCCCGAATTGAGCGCGGCCGACAGCTTCGCGGCCTCCTCGTAGGTGAACTGGCCCGTGATCACCGCGTTGCCGCCGGAGATCACGCTGTTTAGTTGCGGCGCGCTGTACAACGTGCCGTCCATCACGATAGCCAGTCGACGTCCTTGATCCGTGGGGTTTTTGTCCCCTTGGGCGACATAGTCACGGGTGATGTTGAAAAACCGCTTCGATCCCTCGGAGTTCATTTCCAGCGCCACCTGCACCCGCCCGTACTCGTCGTTGTCCGGATGGGCGCTGCGGATGGCCGTCCCGGTCAGCAGCTCCCTCCTGTTCACATAAAACGGACGGTACACGGTCCCGTAATTCTCGAGCCGCTCCTCCTGCAGCATCAATTCATACGCGGTCGAGACCGGAGCGGTGTTCCCGACCTTTTCGCGGTACGCCTCCCCCCGGAGCCCCTCGTAATCGGGGTCGCGCTGATAATAACGCCGCTCGTCGATGGTCACCAACCGGTACCCGGGGATCTCCGTCTCGGCGGCCAACAGCTCGGCCACCAACTCGTCATTGTCCTCGTGCACCAACCTGAACTGCAGAAACGCCGGACGCTTGATCAAATCCTCCAGATTTTTCCGCTCGTCCTCTCCCACACCCGGGATTTCGAACACGATGCGCCCCGTGCCGGTTTCCTTGTAGACCACGGCCTCCCGCGTACCCGCGCTGTCGATCCGGTTCCGCAGCACCTCCAACGTCTGATTTTGCGCCTGTTTGATCTCCTCCGCCGTGGGCTCGCCTCCGCCCGCGGTCTTCATCTCGTCGTAATCCACCCCGATCACAAAACGGTATCCCCCGCTGAGGTCGATCCCCAACGGCAGTTTCTCACTTAACGGATACGCCAGCCAGACCGACCAGGCACACAGGCCGATCAATACCAGCCATCGCCACACCATGTTCTTTTTCTTCATGTTAGGTACTCGTTCCTTGTTTGTTTAAAATTCGGGATGCCCCCGCGGGGACCTCAGCCCTGCCGCGCCGGTTCGTCAAGGTCCTCGTCGTCGGTGATCACAGCGGTGATCGCGCCCCGCGCGACCTCCAGCCGCAGATTGTCCGACACCTTGATTCTGGCCGTTTTCTCACCCACCTGGGCGATGTGGCCGATCAGTCCCCCGGCGAACAACACCTTGTCGCCCTTCTTCAACTGGGCCAGCATGGCTTTACGCTCTTTTTCCTTCCGCTGCTGCGGACGGATCATCATCACGTACATGATGAGAAAAAAAAGCACCATCATGCCCAGGAAACCAAACGGCGACTGTTGTGAACTCTGCCCCTGGGGGGCGGCCATGGCGAGGGTAGGGATCAAATGATGCATTGTGGACTCCACACGTTAATAAATCGGGTTAAAAGCGGGGCCCCCTCCCTGCACGGAAAAGCCCGTAAGGTCAATCCCGTACTGCCAAAAAGGAGGTTGGGCATTCCTGCCCGACAAACGCAAGACACCGACCCGGATCCGTCTTCGCCACCAGCCAAACCGGACAGGAAGCCCCTCCTCCCTTTGAACAAATCCCCACATGGGTCCAAATTCCGGGATGCACCCGCGCACGCCCTCCCCCCCGAATACGCGTCCCCGGCGTCCGAAATGAGTGCCGTGGAACAAGAAAGTCAATTGACACAATTCGCCCAAGTGGTGTAGGATATAGAATAACCCTTGGGTTCAAGCTGGATCCGGGCGAAACATTCATATTGGAGATTACGATGAAAATGAAACGAACCCAACGTAAAGGCTTTACCCTCATTGAGATGCTGGTGGTGATCGCCATCATCGCCCTGCTGGCGTCCATCCTCGTCCCCGCCGTGACCGGCGCGCTTGGACAGGCGAACAAAACGAAGGTCATGTCCAACGGCACCTCGATCTACAAGAGCATTTTCGCCACCATCACCGACGTCGGCGCCCAGCGCTCCGGCATCCAATACTTCGCCGAATCCGACTCTGACGACTACAGCAACAGCACGGACTATTTCATCTGGCTGATGGAGGATTACGACAACGAGGGCGTCAATGTCCTGCCCCAGGACTTCCAGATGTTCACTGCCCAAGGGTTGGACACCGTGAACGAAATCTCTGAATTCGATGGGGACTCAAATGCGTGGTCCGTGGTCACCGACCTGACTCCCGACTCCGAATCCAGCGTGCCGTTTCTCATCACCCGGAACCTGAACGAGACCGAACTGCAAACCTGGAGCAACAATACAGATCGTCCCCAGAATGTGGGTACCGGAACCTACGAGGATCCCTATGGTGAAGAATCCGTCATCGTCATCCGCATCGGCGGCGCGGGAGAGATCCTGAACGAGAGCGGGTTGTTCTGGTCGGTGATCAACCCGACAAAAGCTGAAAACACCATCTACGACCCCGGTTCCGGCGGCGGTAGCTGAGCATCTCAGCTTTATGTGCAAAAAAACTCCCCCAACCACGGGGGAGTTTTTTTATGGCCTGAGGCCCCTTGGTGGGAACGACAACTTACAAACCCGTCACCCAATCAGCAAATTTCCCGTAAATGACTTCCCGGTTGAAGCACCGCTGATAGAGATCCCCGGCCGCGTTCGAGGCACGCCTATACACGTCAGACGCTTCCGCATAAGGCTTCAGCGCCTCCAAAAGAGAATCTGAATCCCCAAACCGATAGAAGCCTCCGGCTCCGGATTCCCGCAGCAGGGTTTCCAACTCGCCCGGCAGACTTCCAACCACCGGCAAGCCCGCGCCCAGGTAGTCTCCCACCTTGTAGGGCACCGAAACACCGCTTCTTGGATCCATGGGCACCAGCCCCACATGCGCGCGGCCAAGGCGCTCCTCCAAAACACCTCCCTGCAGATATCCCGGACATTCGACACAATCCGACACCCCGTATGCCCGCGCGGCCTCCGCCCATTTCCCTTCCGGATCCTCCCCCACCAGCGTCCACCGCCAGTCCAAACCCTGATTTTTGGCTGTCCGCGCCGTTTGCAGGACACACTCGATATCGTAGAACCGTCCCATGGCTCCAAGGTAGATCGGGTGAAAACGTGGATCTTTTGCGAACTTCCTCCCGGAATCGACGCGGCCTCCGCCCAGATAACACACGTGAACCGCTCCTTCGTGTCCCAACTCCCGCGCGCGGCGGGCAAACCGCCCGGACTGCGCGCTGACGGCATCCGCCCGGGACAACACCCGCCGAGCAAGTCGGGTCCATGGCCACAACAGCATTCGACCGGCCCACCGCCACGCAACCCCGTCCGGCAACGCCTGCAACCACGTCTCCGGCCAATCATCCATCACGTCGACCACGGAAGTGGCTCCGAACGTGTCCGCCAGGCGCAAGCCGGCCAGAGCCCCCTCCAGCGGGGGCGTGGAGGCAAGCACCACATCCGGTTTCGCCACTTCACCCGACTCCACGCGGCGGGTCATGTCCCATTCCACATTCCGTCCCCATTTCCACTGTGACCACAGCCGGTGAACCGACACGTTTTTTCGATACCCCGGCGCATCTACCAGCAATAGCTTCCGAATCCCGGGTTTACGCGACATTCCCCCCGGGAGTTCAGCCCCCAGGGTTTCAGAGCCGGCCCTTCCCGATTTCATGCATGCCGGGGAACTGGAGTCTACGGAACCCGGGTCGTGAACGCCCCTCTCGAATTCCACCTGAAGGAAGGACATAGAACGTATTTTCTCCTTCCGCCGATGCCGAAACGCCGACGAGATCCACACCACCTCGTGCCCTCTTTCCGACAGCATCCGGGCCAAACACCCGTACCGCTGCTCCGGGCCTTCCCCGGGCAACTCGTCGTACGGATTGATCAACCAGATTTTCATCGTTCGATGTCCGCCGCATTCGCGGCCCACCCGCTTCACTCGGATTCCGAACCCGGGCCGTTTTCCGCCTCGCGGGTGCGAAGAAGCCAGGCACGCACTTCCGTCTCGTCCATCCGATCCACCAGCCGCTCCAACCTCTCCAACCGGTTCGCCCACTCCGGATCCGGCACGGGCAGTCCCACGACGTTCCGGATTTTCGGAATCCCCGTCTCCTCCAACACCTCGGCCTCGCTGTGTAACCGTTCATGCTCCCGCTCTCCCGGTCTCAACCCCACAATGTCGATATGGCGGTCCACCTCCTGCGCGCCCCCCTTCTGCCGAACCAATTGACGGGCCATATCGAGAATGCGAACCGGCTCGCCCATATCCAACACATACACCTCCCCCGGATCCCGGAGCGATTCGGCGTGAAGAATCAGCGAAACCGCCTCCTCCACCGTCATAAAATACCGGGTGGCCCGTTCACTGGTGACGCGTAGGCGCTGATGGCGCCGCCACTGTCGCTCGAACTGGGGCACCACGCTCCCGCTGCTGCCCAACACGTTACCGAACCGCACACAGGAATACCCGGCGGCGCGCACCACCCGCTCCCCCCAGGCCTTGCTCGCCCCCATCACCCCCTCGGCCTCCACCGCCTTGTCCGTGGACACGTATATAAACCTTTTCACCCCCGCCGCTTTCGCCGCCCGCACCACATTCCGGGTGCCCAGCACGTTGGTCCGGGCCGCGTTGAGCGGGCTCAGTTCCATCAGATGCACATGCTTGTACGCCGCCGCGTGAAACACCACCTGCGGCTTCCACTGTGAAAACAACCCGTTCAGTTCCGTCTCCCTCCTCACATCGGCCAGCAGCAAACGCATCCGCCCGTCGGAACGTCTCAACAATTCCTCCCCCAGATCAAAGAGGGCCGACTCGGAATCGTCCAGCACCACGAGTTCCTCGATTGGAAGCGCCAGCAGTTGTCGACACAACTCCGACCCGATCGAGCCGCCTCCCCCCGTCACCAACACCCGCATGCCGCGAAGCGAATCCTCGACCCTCCCCGGATCCAACGTCACCGGACGCCTCCCCAGGAACTCCCGCACGTCCACTTCCCGAAAAGGCTGGGTATGCAAGGGATCGTTCTCCACCGCATTCAACGAGGGCACCACGGACAACCGCGCCCCGGCCTCGGACGCGGTCATGATCCAATTCCGCATACGCTCCTCCCCCACCTCGGACATCGCCACCACCACGTCCGTCACCTGCTTGTCATTCACAATCGACTCCAGTTTTTCCAGCCCCCCCAGCACCGGATACCCGAACAAGGTCCGCCTCGCGAGGCGAGGATTCTCGTCCAACAGCCCGACCACATCGACAGGCTCCTGCCCCAAATGATCCAACATACGGATCGCCAGGCACGCGCGCTCCCCCGCTCCAAGGATCAACACCCGAGTGGTGGCGGGGGTCCGCACCCGTGCGAGGCCCTCCCGTATGCCGATGCAGTACCGCCCGAAAAACCGGATCACTCCGAAAAGAAACACCGTGAAAATGGCGTCCAACAACAGAGGCCCGTAGGGATACCTCACATCGAAGCTCCATTCCGCGTAGCACACGAAGGCGATGGAACCCAAAAGCCCCCCGGCCACGACGGTCGAGAGGTCGCGGAACGACGCGAACCGCCACATGCATCGTGTCAACCCGGTCACCTCCGCCGCGATGGCCTTGATCAAACAAGCCCACGGCAGCGAGGCCGCCATGATGACCGCGTATTCGGCGGGGGGAGGGCCGAAATAAAACCGAACCCAGAAGGCCGCGCGCAACGCGATCCACCCCGCGAGTCCGTGCACCAATAAAAATATGAAGCGATACAACATCAGAGCCACCGCCAAAAACAGCGGGATCCAACCGACCTAGATTTTTCCCTTTAAGGCCTCCGGGATGTCCGGAAGATCCCGAAACCATTTCCAGTGGAGACGACTGTCGGGTCTCAGCACCACCCAGGCGGTGAGGAAAATCAACGCGAAATACACCTTGGGGCTTTTATTTTCCACATACCATTCCTCCAGCTTCCCTTTGTACGGCATCACCACCTCGTCATAGAACCGGTCCGCGTTCTCCGCGTCCTCCATCAAATCCTCCTCGCCACGGAACACGATCGACCCCATGCCGCTCAAGCCGGGGCGCACCCGCTCGATCGCCTTTTGCGACGCCTCCGGAAACGCGTCGAAACACCGGCGGGTTTGCGGACGGGGACCGATGACGCTCATGTCCCCCTTGAGAATATTCCACAACTGGGGAAGTTCATTGAGCTTGGTTTTCCGTAAAAACCGCCCGGCCGGAAGCACCCGCGGATCGTTTTTCAGGGTCACCGTCCCGGTTCCGAGATTCGGACTGTTTTTCAGCATCGTGGCGAATTTCATCAGCCCGAACATCTCTCCGCCCTTGCCCACGCGCGGTTGACAATACAACACCTCCCCCTCCCCCGTCAGCCGCAGGATCACGACGATCGGCAACAGCAGAGGGGAAAGCACAATCAGGGCCAGTGCGGAAAAGAGAATATCGAGAAAACGTTGCATGGGAAGAGAGTTGGGTGGTTGACGGAAGAGTCGTTGGGTGGTTGGGTTGGGGCCGCCCTGAACGGACAGCATACCTCGAACGGCCATCCAATCAAAGTTCGGCGTTCAACGTTCAGTGTTCGACGTTCGTTTTCCCTCTTGTCCCGCGCACGCTACTCGGAATGTTCACCACCCGGTCGCCCAACCATTCCGTGACCTCCATCGGCCCGCGTGCGCAGTCACGGAACATCGGCAGCGTGTGCATCGGCTCCCATATCGGACGCGTCATCACGCCCGCCGCGTTCGTCTCCTCCAGGATCCGGTCCCGCTCGGCCCGGTCCCGACACAAAAACGCGTTCAACCAGAAATTCGAACGGCAGCCCTCAGGCTCGTCGAGGAACGCATACTCCGTCTCGGCGAACCACTCCCGATAGGCCCCCGCGGTTTCCCGCTTGTTCGCCAACATGTCCGGGAGTTGCTCCATTTGAGCACACCCCAACGCCGCGTTGATCGCCGGGAGGCGGTAATTGTAGCCCACCCGATCGTGGTGGTAGAGGTAGGAATGCGGTTTCTTGGCCGTGGTGGTCAGATGACGAACCGTCCGCGCCACCTCCTCGTCGGAGGTCAACACCATCCCCCCACCCCCGGTTGTGATCGTTTTGTTGCCGTTGAAACTCAAGGCCGACACCCACCCCGTATTGCCGGTGTGAACCGAATCCCGCAAACTCCCCAGAGACTCCGCCGCGTCCTCGATAAGCCGGATTCCCCATTCCAGACACACCTCCGCCACCTCCCGAATCCGCAACGGATGTCCAAAGGTGTGCATGGGAACACAGGCGCGCACGACGTTTCCCGTATGTCGGTTCCGGCACAGGCCGTCGTCTCCGCGCACCGCGTTTTCCTCCAAAAACGCCCGCAAGGCGTCCGGACACATGCCCAGCGTCTCCCGCTCCACGTCCACAAACACCGGCGAGGCGCCCTGATACGAAATCGCGTTGCACGTCGCCACAAACGTCAGCGACTGAGTAATCACCTCGTCCCCCGGTTCCACTCCCGCCAGCACCAGACACGTATGCAGCGCCGCCGTTCCATTCACCACGCCCACGGCAGATCCCGCGCCGGTAAAATCCGCCACCCGTTTCTCGAACTCCTGCACATGCTCCCCCACCGACGACACCATTCCGGACTCCAACGTCTCCATCACCCGCCTCTTCTCCAACTCCCCGATCGTGGGGACATGAAGGGGGATGAACGCGTCCGTGCCATACAGGTCGCGGATGAATGGAATCAGCTGATCGGTAAAAGAGGGCATGGAGGGGTGGGGGTAAAGGGTTGAGTTGTTGAGTGGGTAAAGAGTGAGAGGAGGGAAGTGTCAAATGACTCGCTGTGGCGAGTTGGGGGATTGAGTAGGGTGGGTGGTCTGGGTGTGAGGCTGAAAACACCACTCACCTCGCCCCCTACCCTCTTCGCAAAACATAAGCGCGATAGCCGTTAAGCAATCGTAGGACCTCATCGATCAGTTCCCGTGCCTCTCCCAAAAGATCATCCGGGATAAACGTCTCGTCGTTGGCTTCAATAAGATGATCCAGTATCTCGTGCAATGATCCTCGTGCTTGGTTCAGATAATGGGCTTCGTCCTTTGGATGGTAACGACCATACCCTTCCGCAATATTTGCGGTAACGGATCGGCCGGCCCGGATCAGCTGATCCCCCAATCGGTATTTTTCGTCCTTGGGCAAATTCGGCAAAACCCGGCCCGAAACAAACCGTTTCAGGTTCCTGCCTTTCTTCCAACATTCCAGATCCTCAAAACTGCTTTTCTCACCACCCGACTCCTTACAGATTATACCCGCCGCGACGAGCCAGCAACTCAACTACACAATAATTCCCACTCAACCACCCAACAACCCAACCACTCAACCTAAAACTACATCCTCCCATCCAAATACTTCCCCTTCTCCTCGTGGGACAGTTCCGGCAACAGCCGCAGGTACCACTCCACGATCTCCCGCTTGTCCCAGGGACCGGGAGCGGCGGCGATGTGCGAGAGGCCTTCCTCGAACGCGTCCAATTGCTCCGAATCGAAATCCGGCCGGTTCTTGATTACGCCAAGATGATCGTAGGTGTCGAGGTCCAGGTTTTCGTCGCCCATGAAAAACTCCTCGAACGCCTTTTCCCCCGTGGTGTCGCTGGTGAAGAAATACACCGGCCACTTCCCTTGAGGAGCCAGTTCTTCCACCCGGGTCCGCGCCTCCTCCTCGGTCGCGCATCGGACCGCCTCGTATCCATGGCTTTTCAGAAACCGCACCGCGATATCCGAAAACCGGGTCAACTCCAGTTCCCCCTCCATGTACGGAAAAAAGATGTCCAGATTCTCCCCGAAGACCGCCGACATCATGCACAGCTCCCCGGATTCCTGAGGCGTCACGAAATACCGCTTCACATCCTCCGGCGCGGACAATGGCTGACGTTTCATCACCCGCTGGGTGAACCCGTGCAGCAGGCTCCCGTCGCTGAACGCCACGTTAGCGAACCGCGCCATGGACACCGGAATCCGCGCCGACTCCCGATGCAGAAACTTCTCCATAATCCGTTTGGAGCCGCCCATCAGGTTCACCGGATTCGCCGCCTTGTCCGTCGAGACCGAAAAATATTTCCACGCCCCCATGTCCGCCGCCATCCGCGCGGTTTTAACCGTGTTGAACACGTTGACCTCCAGCATCCGCATCAACGTGTACGGATCTTTTTCACTTCGTACGTGTTTGAGCGCCGACAGGTTGCACACCAGGTCGTATGGCTCCCGCGATTCGATAAACGCGTCGAAATACCGGCTGTTCACGTCCAACGGCAAGGTCTGGAAATCGCCCGATCCATAGCCCAGGGTGCTGCGGATATCCCGTACCAGTTCCACCAGATTGTTTTCACTGAGGTCCACCACGTGGAGGGCGCGCGGATCCCGTTTGAAAAACTCGCGGGTCACGGCCTGGCCAATCGTCCCCGCCCCGCCGGTCACCAGGATGCGGGAGGCGGAAATCCGTTCTTTCAACTCCGCTTCCCGCGCGGACACGTCCGCGTCGAACAACGGCACACTTCGGCCGACAATGCTGGCAATATTCATTACATTCTCCTTGAGATGACAGATTCCTGTGGAGGTTGTGCTTAGACCGATCTATCCACGACATCCTGATAAAGCGTCTCCCACGCCCGAAGCGTCTCTCCATCCGAAAATCGTTCCCGCATCAACTGTTTTCCCCGACGTCCCATCTCCCTCAACTCCTCGGAGGCCATGGACATGGCCTCCAACAAGGCCTCCGACAACGAGTCCACCAAAGGCTCCACCACCCAGCCCGCTGAACCCGACTCCGCCTTCAAAATCCCTTCCCACGGCGTCGCCGTGGTGGTGATCGCCGGCACGCCTTGAAACAGAGCTTCCGCCACCGCCAATCCGAAACACTCGCTTCGCGACGGCAACACCAGCACATCCGCCTCCCCAATCGCCCGACGGCACGCCTCGGGACTTAATTCCCCCACCCACCGTACCGAGGAATCATCCCCGGACGCCCAAGGGACGGAATCCGGAGCCGTCAACGCCAGCTCCCATTCTTTCGTGTCGGACTGGGCCCGAACCCGTCTCCACGCCTCCAGCAAAAGATCAATCCCCTTCATCGGATGAGGCCGTCCCACGAACAAAACCCGTTTCGGTCCACCTTTCACCCCTTCCGCTCTTTCCCGTTCTACAGGCGCCTTCAATACCGGAGGGATTATCCGCACACGTTTCGCGTCCGCCGGACACCACTGCCGTATCCAATCCGCCTCCAGCCCGCTGTCCGCCACAATCCGATCCGCCCGACGCAGCACCCGCCGATCCAGAACCGACACCATCCGTTTCCGCCAGGCGTGATGCGCGAGACTGGCCGGACTCAACGCCCCGTGCGGCGAGTGTACCAACGGCTTCCCCAGCCGCGCCGCCATCTGGCTTCCCCACCAGACAGGTACCGTCCACTGCGAATGGACGTGTACCACATCGGCTTCGTCGACATGGCCTTCAAGATGTTTCAACAACCCTGGAGACGCATACAATCCCCTCGGGAACCCCACCGGATAGGCAGTTCGACGCAACCGACCTTCTTCCACCATGGCTTCCCCCGTACACACCACCCGCACATCGTGGCCCCGTTCCACCATGCCTTCCCCCAGATCCTCAATCGAGCGGAACACCCCCCCGCTGCGCGGACTGTGGTCCGCCACCACATGAAGGATCCTCATCGACCGGCGTCCTTCCCCCTCAGCAGAGACAATAAATCCTCCACACGGGCGTTGCAGCAGGCGTTCCGCGCAAAATCCCCCGGCTCGAAGATCCACGATGCTTTCTCGGAAACTTCAGCTTTCGTCGTTCGATGTTCAACGTCCGATGTTCGACGTTCCCCTTTTTCTTCTCCTCTCCCCCTTGTATCCGGTATCCCATCTCCCGTATCCACGGCCGTATCCGGCCGTCTCACCATCCTGCCCGCCACGCCATCCACTTTCATCTGATCCACCGACGCCCGCGCGCTGAAGACCGTTTGCAGTTCGTTCACCAACAACTCCCCCTCCACGGTTTCCAGCACATCCACCGCCATACTGCGGAACCCTCCCACATCGATGACGTGTTTCAGGAAATCGAGATGGCGATCCGAGGGCACGTCCCATTCCACCCGGCCCGAACCGCTGTGTTTCTCTCCACGCCGCCCCTTCACATGCCCGAAAAAGCTATCGCCCACCCGAACCATCCGCCATTCCCGTGCGATGCGTACATGGTCCTGAATCAGGATCGATCCCCGCTCCGCCTCCGACACATGCCGGAAGTCCGCCAACAATCCCCGGCCGAACGCTTTCCGGACCAGTCTCCGCAACCGACCTCGAGTGCGAACAATCCAGACCCCGCTCGACGCGGCGCCGAGCCGGGTTTTGACCACCACCGGAAGCGACGCCCCGTCGGTATACGCCATCGCGTCCCGTTTCCGAAAAAACCGACGCGTCTTCGGATGCGGCAGCCCGGTCGCCTCCAGCCAATCCGCCAGCCTGTACTTGTCCTCGTACATCCAAGTCTCCCCATACGAGGGATACAGCCGCAACCCCATCTCGCGCTCCATGATCCTCAACCGGGTATCAAACATCTCCCGCAACGCCCGCCTCCCCATCGAGGGCCAATTCAGAAACGCATCACACCCCGACTCCCGCACGGCCGACACCCAGTCGTCCCCCGTAATCCGCACCACCCGATGCGACACCCCCAGCTCCCGACACGCCGCGATATACGGCGCGTGATGCTGAAACGGCTCTTCAATGATCCCCAAAGGGGTCAGCCCACACATTTTAACATCTCCTCCCTCCGTATCCCAAGCTGGCGGATCGTTGTAAAACGGGTTCAACGAGATTCCCTGCGCGAGATCCCGATCCCACAACCGCAAACGCCGCCGAAGCGCCTTTCGAAGCATCATCGACAAAGACAAAGGGGTCAGCCCGGACAAAGGGGTCAGCCCGTGAATTGTGTCATTTTCACTCTCAGACAAAGGGGTCAGCCCGTGAATTGTGTCATTTTCACTCTCAGGATGTCCCTTTGAGGAAAATGCACAATTACACGGGCTGACCCTTTTATGCTCGGTACCGGATGCGCGAAGCGACATGGCAAACGACCACACCTTTTCGGCCACGCGCCCGGGATCGGCCTGCTCCTTCAGCCTCCGCCGCGCCTCTTGCCAAACCTCCGCATCCGACGCCAACACCTTCGCCACGGCATCCCCCAGGTTGCCTTCAAAGGCCTCTCGCGCCAACATGTACTCTCTCAACCCCAAATCCTCCATCATCTCCCGAATTCCCCCTTCACCATCGGACGTGATCACCCTGCATCCCCAACCCAAAGCTTCCAACAGCACATTGGGCAGCCCCTCGTACTCCGAGGGCAGGATCAGTACATCCGCTTTTCGATACCACTCCTCCGGACAGGAGGTGAACCCATGGAACAACACGGTCTCCTCCAGGCCGGACTCACGCACTCTCGCGCGCAATTCCGACTCGCAACTCCCCTCGCCCACCAGGTGAAGCCTTGAATCCGGAAACCGGCGCGACACCCCGGGCATCGCCCGCACCACCCGCTCCTGCCCCTTCATCCGCTCCATCCGCCCCAACACCAGCAAAACCGGCCCATCCCCTCCCTCTTCCGACGATGACGCGCGACGGGACTCGTTCGGCAGGTCCCGCACCGCGCAGGGATTGCACAGCACCAGACTTTTCCCCTGAATGCGGCAAAACTTCCGGACGTCCTCCAAGCCCGTCCGCGTCTGCGCCACCAATCCATCCACCTGGGAAAGTAATAGTTTATGCATTCGCCGCCAAACCCGTGAATTATGCCGCAGCATCGCGGTGGACTCCCGGTACATCACCGGATTGTCGATCAACCTCAGGTGTTTCAGCCCCACCAGCACGAGTCCGATTTCCGGCCCCAATGCCAACACCGGCTGCCCCGGGCGCTCGCGGCAAAGAGCCCGCAAGCGCCAGAACGACCGACGGGCGGACGTCCCAAGTTCCCGATACGCCACCCCGTCATTCAACCACGTCCGCCCCCGGTCCTTGACCGAGGTGTGAAGGGCGCAAAGCGTCACCTCCCGCCCCATCCCCGCAAGCGTGTTGCACACCGTGGTCGCGAAACGCTCGGTGCCCCCGCCGTCCATGCGGGTGATTAGGAATAGGAGATGTCCGTTTTCGTCCACATTGTTCTCCAAACGGCCCAGGCCGTGACCGCGGCGGTCGTGCCGCCACTCAACCATACGGTCCACACGCGATCCGGCAATGGCCATCGGCCATACAAATGGTGCAGGCTTCCCACGCCCGCGGCCGCGCACAGGAGCACCGTCTCCATACACCCGGGCCGCAAGGCGGCAAGCCGCTCCGCCAGCCAGACATAGAAGACCAAGCCCGCGGGAGCCATCAGGCGTTCATGGTTGGTTCCGAAAAGACAGCTCAAAAAAACCAGCCCCACAAACACAACCATGTCCGGTCTACGCCGGACAAAGGCCCCCGTCGACCTCCACCACACGAACGGCAGAAAACAAAAAGGAAGGAACGTGTTCAGCCACAGACGCAGCCAAACCTCCCCCTCGAACAATTTGTCGCCATGCCGCGCGAACGCCTCGTGAAGGCCCAACCCGCCCGACGACGGTACAAGCGCGCGAACTCCCAGAAACACAACGATTCCCGGAACAAAAGAACCCGCGGCCCGCGTCCATTCCCTCCGGTCCGCATTGCCGTTCCACAAATCGACCAGCGCCACGGGCACCATCAACAACGGCGTTTCCCGCGCGAGAACGCCCACCGCCAGAATCACGGCGAACCATCTCCAGGCTCGTTCCCGCAGCGCCCCCAAAAGCCCCACGACCGCACACAAGGCCAGCAGGTCGTTCACCTGGAACACATTCCAGACTGGAAACCCCACAATGTATCGATTGCACGCGAGAAACCATACCGTCAACAAACATACCGACTCCGGCAGCCCCATCCGACGCAGAAACCGTTGACCCCCCACCAATAATCCCACGGCGGCCACCACTGTCCAGAGCCGAAACCCCAGTGTGGTGTCTCCCGGCGTCACTCCCGCCAGCCACGGACCCAGAACCCGGTACGCAAAAGGCTGCGACACCCCGTCGGCCACCCCCGGCGCCGCCTCGGCCATCCGACGATAGGCGGCCAGATCCCATACCCGATACGGCCACTCCTCAAATGGGATCGTCCCGTACAGCCACAAGGCTCCACCCACCGCCAGCCATGAGACCACCCTCCACACCTTCACATTATCCGACATCGCTCGCTTCCCACAACAATCCAGCATCCCACATCCCGTATCCCGTATTTCCGCCAGTCAACGGATCATGCCTTCCCCCACGGGGTTCATGTTGCCCCCCGCCCGAAAAAACTTCGCGCCGTAATCCAGCCATTGAAACAGAAACGGCAGCGGATCCGTCCAGACCCAGTCGTCATGGCGGCATCCGCGGGAAGGAGTCAGAACACGCCCCACCTCCCGGAACCGCCCTTTGCGCAACGCGTCCGCCATTCCCAGAAGATCCCCCAGAATCCAGCGGGCTTTCGCGCCCACCCGGGGTGCCGGCACCTCCAGGGCCTCCTCTCCCACCGCGATTTGATACCAAACCCACGGCAGATCCATCCCGGAAATGTAGGTCAACGCCGTGGCGCCTCCCAACCGGCCGTTGATGTCGATCAAACGCGCCGTGCCGTTTTCGTCCCGCAACCAGTCCATGTCCACCACGCCATGCCAATGGAGGGCCTCCATCGCCTTGATCGCGTTTCCCCGGGTCTCCGAATCGTCGATCGTCACCCGATAGGTGGAGGTCCCGAAGTTGGAGGCCCCTTTCGACCGGACGATATCAAACACGATCGAACTTACATGGCGTCCGTGCGCATACACGCCGAGCACCCCGATTTTATTCCCCGCCACGAATTCCTGCACCGTGGGCCAGCGATCCTCCGGCAGATTGTATTCCCGCACCAGCTTGAAAAAAGCCGGTTCCAATTGTTCCCGCTTCCGAATAATCTCCACCCCCTTCGCGCTGTTGCCGATTCGGGTTTTCAGGACCACCGGGAAAGTCAACTGGCCGACCAGCGTTTCCAGCGCCTCTTTCGAATCCACCTCGTGGGTCTCCGGAACCGGACACCCCGCCTCGCGGACCGGCTTCGTATACAGCAGCTTGTCCTCCGCCCGCCGCCAATCGTCAAACGCCGGCACGGCGAACCGGATCGTTTCCGGGAACTTCTCCCGGTATCGAATCACAACCTCCACATCCTCGTGACAGGGAAAGAGCACCGTCGCCCCCGTCTTCTCCATCGCCTCCACCAACCGCTCCACGTACGCCTCCGGTCGGGAGAAGAAATCCGGAAGCTTGGTGAAACTGCGGCAGTATTTGGAGTACCGGGACATCGCCAGCGCCGAACTGTCTCCCACATGCACCGGGATCCCCCGGGCACCCAGAGAACGCACCACCGTGTAGGCCGTGCGACACCAGCCATAGGTTACAAACGCCGCGGGCCGTGACTCATCGTGTTTCAAGCTCTTCTCCATGTCCAAGGGATTGATCCGTCGTTTGAAATTGTTCTTCTCCGTCTTGCGGATCCACGAGTTTCATTCGTTCCAGAAGCGCAGGCCAAACCGCATCCACATGATAGGCGTCGGCCGCGTCGGCGGACGCGCGCTTCATGGCCTCCACCTTTTCGGGATGTTCCCGCATCCACTCGATGCGTTCCCGCAAACTCTCCATCGATCCCACCTCGCACAGCCACCCCGTTTCCCCCTCCCGCACAAACTCGGCGTTGTCACGCCAATCGGATGCGAGCACCGGAATTCCGGCCACCATCGCGTCAATCAATACTCCCGGAAACCCCTCGCCGGGATACCAGGTCGGAAACACCATCACATCGTGTTGAATCAACCGATCGTTCACCTCTTCGGGCTTCAATCCGCCCTCGAACCTGATTTCCGGTGTAAAACGGTTCCGCACGCGTTCAAACCACGCCTCCTCTCCCGCCTGGACCTGTCCGTAAATCGTCAACCCCACCTTGGGCTCCGCCGCGGCGGCATTGATCGCGCGCACGGCCTCCACAGCCACTTCCAGTCCTTTCGCCTCCATCACCCGTGACAGAAAGACCAAGCGAAGTCGGTCTCCCACGGCGCCCGAAACGGAACGATTTCGACAGAACCGACGAACGTTCGGAAGCAACCGAACCCGCTCCAACCCAAGCTCCGCCAATTCGCGGTTCATTCTCCGGGTCTGCACATACACGCCATCGCACGCGCGAACCCGGGCCACTTGCCGCGGATGCGCTTTCAAATGACGGGGCAGCCACCCTCCGATCACCAAATAATGCACCCCACCCCCCGTGCGCCGTTTCCACCACACATACCAGGGCATCAACACGCTCAGTCCCCGGGGGCCCGGCAGCACCACCAGGGCGTCCGCCCGCTTCATCGCCCGGCCAATGCGCACAAGACTCCGAATCGGATGCCGCTTCAAAAACCCCGTGTCCGCCCAGACCACCCGGTCCTCCCCCAGCCGACGGCACAACTCCTCCCGCGCAATCCGCGTCCGAAGGATTTGCCCGTCCACCCGCTCCGACCCATCGGCGAAATGACCGAGCACGGCGATCTTACTTGTAGATGTATTAACCACGGAATACACAGAACACACGGAATAGGTCGATGTGTGTCATTGATTTCAGGGGATGGAACATAAACATGGAACCCGCACAATGGACGGTTTCATGAAAAATCCGGACATTATTTCCGTGCCTTCCGTGTTTTCCGTGGTTCCCTCTCTCCCACGGCAGTGAGAAGAACCGTCTCAAGCTCCTGCGCAAGCTTGTCTCGCGAAAAGCGTTCTTCCGCCAGCTTCCGCGCCGCCTGGCCGGCCTTTTCCACCTTTTCAGTGTCCGCCAGAAACGCGGCGAGTTCTCGGGCCGCCGCCTCAGGATCACGATCCAGCACCAACCCCGCCCCCGTTTCCCGCAACAGCTCCGTCTGCCACCCGCCATAATTGATCACAATCGGCTTCCCCGCGGCCAACCCGTCGAAAAACTTGTTCGCCGAGTTCTTTTCCATCTCCGAGATCGGGGCGAACAGGGACGTCACCACGTCCGCCGCCAGAAACGCGTCCACAACCTGTTCCTTGGGAATACGACCATACTGAAAATAATTCAGCCCCAACACGCCCTCCCGCTCCGCCAGTTCCCGGGTTTTCTGTTCTTCGGATCCCTCCCCGAACACCACGAACCTCACGTCCGGATTTCGTTCCCGCATCGCCTTCGCCATCCCGACCAGGTACGTGACCTCGTTCACCCGTCCCATGGTTCCGGCATACAACACCACCGGGCCCTTTCCGACCTCCGGAACCCGGGCCGCAAACCGGTTCCGAGCTTCGGAATTCGGCGCGAAACGATCCAAATCGCAACTGTTAGGGATTACATGAATTTTACCCCGAGGATACCCGGTCGCGGCCACGCCGTCCGC
>Ga0194136_1000479_pt1 | contig 20743 bp, 20 predicted proteins | sample TARM_MetaG_T3A_1_FD_134023 | JGI IMG/M metagenome (GOLD analysis project Ga0194136, IMG submission 134023) | Freshwater microbial communities from Pennsylvania, USA, analyzing microbe dynamics in response to fracking - TARM_MetaG_T3A_14 (version 2) | ecosystem: Environmental > Aquatic >...
ACCGCACAGCCTCTTGCTTGAACTCCAGCGTGTAGCGCGCCCGCACCGTCTTGTTCATTTCCGTTGTCCTTGCTTGAATTAAAACACTCAGCAAGGGATACGTTTTCCGATGGCAAGCTCAGTATGGGCAGTGTGCCCGGCGCCATCCTGGGTGGACTCATCATTGGCTTCGCGGAATCCTTTGGTGCTTTTTATGTGTCCGATCACTACAAGGACATCATCGCTTTCGTGGCGCTGGTGGTGATTCTCTCGTTCCGTCCGCAGGGGATTTTCAAGGGAGCGCACTGACATGGTGGAACGTATTCGCACTCTTGTGGGCTGGAGCGTGCTGTTGCTGGCCGGCTTGCTGTTTCCTTTCTTTGTGGGCAACGACTACCACCTCACGGTGATGAGCACGGCTTACCTGTTCGCCATTGCCACGCTCGGTCTGAATCTGATCGTGGGCTACACCGGGCAGTTCAACCTGGCGCATGCGGGTTTCATGGCCATCGGTGCCTACACCGTGGGCATCCTCACCGTGGACCACGGCTACTCGTACTGGCTGTCGTTTTGCCTCGCGGGTGTCGTCACGGTGGCGGTTGGCCTGCCGCTGGGCTGGGTATCGCTGCGCCTCAAGGGCCACTACTTCTCGATCTTCACGCTCTGCGTGGGCTACATCATTTTTCTGGTGATCGAGAAATGGGATGACCTCACTCACGGCCCGGTGGGCATCATCGGCATCCCGGCGCCTGAGCCCATCGGTGAGTTCACTTTCGAATCGCCCATCTCGCAGTACTACTTGATGTTCTTTTTCCTGGTGCTGGCCGTGTGGGTCATGCGCCGCATCGTCAACTCCCTGCTGGGCCGTACCTTCATGGCGATCCGCAATGGTGACGATCTGGCCGAGGCGCTGGGCATCAACTTGATGCGCAACAAGCTCACCGCTTTTCTGCTTTCGGTGCTCTATGCCGGTTGGGCCGGTGCGCTGTACGCGGGCTTTGTGCGCTTTCTCGGCCCGGACCTCGCAGGCGTTCACCACACCTTCGACATGACGATGTACATGCTGGTGGGCGGCCTTGGCACACTCATTGGCCCGCTGCTTGGCTCCATCTCTGTGCCTTGGCTGACGCAGTACCTGCAGTTCCTGCAGGAGTACCGTTTCGTCATCTTCGGTCCGATCCTGATCCTGTTGGTGATCTATCTGCCGCATGGCGTGGTGGGCACCTGGCTGGGCTGGCGCGCCCGTCAGGCAGACGCTGCCCGCAGCAACGCAACGCAGGAGTGAAGGCCATGCTCAAGATCGAACACCTGACCAAAAAATTCGGCGGCAACGTGGCCGTCAACAACGTCTCGACCACGATCGAGACAGGCAAGATCAACGCCATCATCGGGCCCAACGGCGCTGGCAAGACCACCTTCTTCAACCTGATCAGCGGTGTGCACCGGCCCACCTCGGGCACCATCACCTATGACGGGCGCGACATCACGTCGCTGCGCACCGACGCGGTGGCCCGCCTGGGCGTGGCGCGCACCTTCCAGAGCACCACCTTGTTCGACAACGCCACGGTGCTCGACAACCTCATCGTCGGCCACCGGCTGCGCACCCGTTCGGGTCTGCTGGACGTGCTGGTGGGCTCGAGTCGCTTGCGCGAAGAAGAGCGAATCTGCCGTGAAAAAGCCCGTGCGGCGCTTGACTTCGTGGGCCTGGCCCACCTGGAACACCGTCTGGCGGGCGATGTCTCACAAGAAGAGCGCAAGCGCGTGGCCTTTGCGCTGGCGTTGGCCACCGAGCCGCGTCTGGTGCTGCTCGACGAGCCTGCCGGGGGCGTCAACCCCGAAGAAACCGTGGGCCTGGCCGAGTTGATTCGCAAGATGGTCAAGAGCGGGCTGACCGTTTGCCTGATCGAACACAAGATGGACATGATCATGAGTCTGGCCGACAAGATCCTCGTGCTCAGTTACGGGGAAAAGATTGCCGAGGGCACACCCGCCGAAGTCAAGGCCAACCCGGCCGTGATCGACGCCTACCTGGGGAGTGACCATGCTGACATTTAAGGACGTCTCGCTGCATTACGGCGCCTTCCGTGCGCTGGAAAACGTCAACCTTCAGGTCAATGCCGGTGAGTTGGTGGTCTTGCTGGGGGCCAACGGCGCGGGCAAGAGCTCCATCTTCCGCGCCCTGTCTGGCCTCACGCCGATCTCCGGCGGTGACATCACGCTGAATGATGCCTCGCTCAAGGGCATGAAGCCTTCACAGGTGGTGCGCCAGGGCGTGGTGCAGTGCCCTGAAGGCCGCAAGTTGTTTTTGCAGATGTCGGTGCTCAAAAATCTGATGCTGGGCGCTTATGTTTACCGTGGCGACAAGGCAGAAAACCAGCGTCGGCTCGACGAGGTCATGTCGCTGTTCCCCATCCTGGCCGAAAAGCGCAACGACGCAGCGGGCTCGCTCAGCGGCGGTCAGCAGCAAATGGTGGCTATTGGCCGCGCCCTCATGGGGCGTCCCAAGGTGCTGCTGCTCGATGAGCCTTCGCTGGGCCTGGCCCCACTGGTGGTCAAGCAGGTGTTTGAAGTTGTCAAGGGCATCAATGCCACCGGCACCACGGTGCTTCTGGCCGAACAGAACGCTTACGCGGCACTCAAGATCGCCAGCCGGGCTTATGTGATCGAGCGCGGCAACATCGTGCTCGAGGGCGACCGCGACAGCCTGATGAACAACGAGGCCGTGCGCAAGGCCTACATCGGCGCCTGATCTGCGCTGGTCCCCACACGAGCCCCGCTCGAATCCTTTATTCCCCAACCAGGAGATTGACATGATCAGAAGACAATTCACCCAGATCGCAGGCACCCTCGCCGTGGCGGGCCTCTTGGCTTGCGCCCCCGCAATGGCCCAGGAAGTCGTGAAGATCGGCTACTCCGGCCCGCTCAGCGGCGGCGCCGCTCAGTACGGCAAGAACGCGCTCGATGGCATGAAGTTCGCTGTCGATGAACTCAACGGCTCGGCCTTTGAAGTGGGCGGCAAGCCGGTGCGCTTTGAGGTGGTGGCACTGGACGACAAGTACAACCCGGCCGAGACGGGCATCAACTTCCAGCGCCTGGTGCAAGAGCACAAGACGCCGGTGGTGATGACCCCGCATTCGGGCGGCATCTTTGCCATCCAGACAAAGAACATGGCCACCAAAACGCTGTTGCTGGCTTACTCCAGCGTGCCCGAGATCACCAGCCGCGGTAACACCCTGACACTGCGTATCCCACCAGAATTCACCTCCTACATTCCGGCCTTCGTCAAACACAGCATGGGCAAGTTTGGCAAGAAAGTGGCCATTGCCAGCGCCGACCACGATTACGGCAAAGCATGGGCCAAGGCCTTTGTGCCGGCCTGGAAAGCCGCTGGCGGCGAAGTGGTCGCCGAAAACCCCATGAGCTACAACCGCGCCACTGACTTCTACAGCGGTGTGAGCAAAGTGCTGGCGGCCAAGCCCGACGTGCTGTTCGTGGGCGGTGCCTCCGAGCCAACCGCCTTGGTGGTCAAGCAGGCGCGTGAGTTGGGCTTCAAAGGCGGCTTCATCTTCATCGACCAGGCCAAGATGGAGCAGATGAAGCCCATCCTGGGCGGCAACTACGCGATGCTTGAAGGCGCCATCGGCACGCTGCCGCTGGTTGACGATGTTCGCCCCGGCACCAAAGCCTTTGTGAGCAGCTGGTACAAGGCTTACCCAGGCCGTGAGCCGGGTTCAGAAATGTCGCTGAACTACACCGCCATGCTCGCTACCGCACAGGCCATGAAACTGGCTGGAAGCACCTCGGATACCGCCGCCATCCGGGCCCAGCTCGACAAGGCCTTCAAGGCGCTCAAGTCGAGCCAGAACCCTCACAGCATGGACGGTGTGGATGCGCGCGGCGGCACTTTGGCCAACACCCGAGTGGCCGTGGTGGAAGGTGGCAAGATCAAAGAAATGGCGATCGCCAGCTTCAAGTGATCCCTTCGAAAGAACGCGTGGCTCAGGCAACCAGACGGGCAGCATGAGCATTATTCTGGTGCGTCACGGCGAAACGGCGCTCAATGTGTCGCGTGTCCTGCAGCCACCGGACACGCCTTTGTCGCGACGAGGTCAGGCGCAGGCTCGTGCGGTGGCCGAGCGGCTGAGCAATGAGCACGTAGCCGCATTGGTCAGCAGTGACCTGCTGCGCGCGCGGCAGACGGCCGATGCCATCGCCTTGCGCGGACGCAGTCTGACCGTGGAGGCCTGGACCGGCTTGCGTGAAAGGGACTTCGGAGACTGGCGGGGTCAGTCCTATGACGACTTGCCAGTGGATCCGTTGCGCATGGCGCAAGCCCCGCCGGGTGGTGAATCGCAGGCGGCGTTCGCTGAGCGCTGCCGCATCGCCTGGACAGATCTGGTGCAACAGCGTTCGCGCCTGGACGGCGTCCTGGTGGTGGTGTCCCATGGGCTGACCCTCCGTCAGCTCATGGCGGATCTGCCGGCCGCAGCCGGTGCCGGTGCGTTGGCAGGTCGTCTCGGCAATACCGCCGTAACGGTGCTGGACGCCTTCTACCCGCACACGGTACGCCTGTTCAATTGCACCCGACATCTGGGGTCGGGGCTGAAAGAAGACGAGACCAGTCTCTCCGGCGGCTGAAACCCTTGTAGGTTCAGCCGCGTGGCAATACCACGATCTTGCCCATGGCCTGACGTGAAGCCAGGCGGGCGATGGCGCTGGCGGCATCGGCCAGACCCACGCGTTCGGTCACCGGCGGCTTCACCCGGCCGGCCTTGAACCAGTCGGCCAGTTGCTGCAGGTCGGTGCGCAATTGTGCTGGGTCGCGAGCCATGGCTGCCCCCCAGAACACGCCCAGAATCGCACGCTCTTTAAGCAGCGTCAGATTCAGCGGCAGCTTGGGAATATCGCCAGCGGCAAAGCCGACCACCAGGTAGCGACCACGCCAGGCAGTGGCGCGCAGCGCGGGCTCGGCATAGGCACCGCCCACGGCGTCGTACACCACATCGGCACCTTCTCCCTGGGTCAGGCGTTCGACTTCGCGTCGCCATTCGGGCTGGGTGTAATCCACAGTCTCGTCGGCGCCCGCCTGTTTGGCCAGTGCGCGTTTTTCTTCGCTGGAGGCTGCGGCGATCACACGGGCACCCATGGCCTTGGCGATTTCGATGGCGGCGATGCCGACGCCACCCGCGGCACCCAACACCAGCAGGGTTTCGCCAGGCTGCAGTTTGCCGATGGTTTTCAGGGCATGCAGCGAGGTGCCATAGACCAGCACGAAAGATGCACCCGCGGCGTAGTCCATGCCCTCGGGCAGCGGGATCACGCGCGAGGCCTGGGCAATGGCCTGTTCGGCAAAGGCGCCTGTGCCGGTGGAGCAAGCCACGCGGTCCCCCACCTTGACCTGTGTAACGCCTTCACCCACCGCGCTCACCACGCCGGCCAATTCGGCGCCGGGTGTGAAGGGCACGGGTGGTTTGACTTGGTACAGACCTTGAACCATCAAGGCATCTGGAAAATTGATGGAAGCGGCATATACATCCACCAGCACCTCACCGACAGCTGGGCTGGGCGTGGGGATGTCTTGCACCTGCAGGCTGTCGATGGGGCCAAAGGCATTGCAGCGAAGGGCTTTCATGGGGTAACTCCTTGTTGGTCGATGAGGTTCTGGCGTTCCTGCAGCGCACGCCACATGATCTTGCCGGTGCCAGACTTGGGGAGGGTGTCGACGAACTCGATGATGCGTGGACTCTTGTACGCGGCCATGTGGCTGTGCGCCCAATCGATGATGTCCTGCTCCCGCAGTTGTCCTCGATATTCCTGATTCAGCACCACCATGGCTTTGACTGTTTCGCCGCGTTTGGCATCCTGTGCCCCGATCACGCACACCTCGACAATGGCAGGGTGGCTGTACATCAGAGCCTCAACCTCGGCCGGCCAAACCTTGAATCCAGACGCATTGATCATGCGTTTGAGTCGATCCATCATGAAGAAATATCCGTCCTCGTCCATGAGGGCCAGATCACCGGTGCGCAGGAAGCGACGACCTTCGATTTCGATGAACGCCTCGGCAGTGGCAGCTTCGTTGCGCCAGTAGCCTTTCATCACCTGTGGAGCGTTTACCACGATCTCTCCGGTTTCGCCCTGGGGCAGTTCCTGCAGCGTAACGGGGTCGATGATGCGCGCGTCCACACCAAAGATAGGGATGCCCAGGCACTGGGCCTTGGGGCGGTGCAACGGGTTGATGTGTAAGGCTGCCATGGTTTCCGTCATGCCATAGCCTTCCACATAGTCCGATCCCAACAGTGTCTTGAGCTTCTGTGCCACTGCAGCGGGCATGGCGGCACCCCCGCCCGTGATACCGGTCAGTTGCGACAGGTCGTATTCTCCAATGCGCGGGTTGGCCAGGAAGTCCACCACCATGGTGCTGATGGCCTGCCAGGTGGTGACCCGGTACCGCTGCATGAGTTCGGCGGCAGTTTCCCGGTCCCAGCGCGACATAACCACCACGGTACTGCCTGCAAACAAGGGGCCGTTCAAGGCGCCGGACAGGCCGGTGACATGAAAGAACGGCAGCACCGCCAGCATGACCGAATCCTGGTTGCGGGAAAACCACTGGACGCCAGCCACTGAAGTGCACATGCTGGTGCGGTGGGTGTGCATGCAGCCTTTGGGGTGGCCGGTGGTGCCCGAGGTGTAGGGCATCACGCACAGGTCATCGGGTCCTGCTGTGTGCGGACCAGGCTTGTGGCGAGCGGCCAGCGCATCGGCCCACGCGTACAGGCCTTGCCCGGACAGCGCCTGGCGCGGTGCCGTGACAAAGTCGGGCAGGCGCAGGTCCGACGCACCATTCAGATAGTCGCAGTAGGTGGCCACGACCACATGCTCTAGCGCATCGTCGGCACTGGCGCCATGATGGCGGTGCAGAGGGCGCATCTGGGGCAAAAGGTCCTGGGCGCAGATGGCCACGCGGGCGCCGCTGTCCGAGACGTAATGCGCCAGCTCTTCGGTCATGTTCATCGGGTTGACCGGCACCACCACGGCGTTGGCACGCAGGATGGCGTAGAAAGCGATCGCCCATTGCGGGCTACTCTGGAGGTTCAGCAATACCCGGTCGCCGGCCTGCACGCCGCATACCTGCTGCAGGTGGCCGGCCAGATGCTCGGCCTGCTCGCGGAACTGGGAAAAACTCAGCGGCGTGTCGTAGTAGACGATGTAGGGCTTGTCCGGGTAGCGTTGTGCAGAAACCTCGGCGTTGAACCACAGGCTGGTCTCGGGCAGTGTAAGGTGCCGAGGCAGTCCAGGTGGCCAGTGGTCATCGTGTGGGGCAGTCATGGGCATTTTCTGAAAAGGATCACTGTCGCGCCAGAACACGTGCGATCTCGTCCTTGGCGATGGCGTTGCGGTGGACCTCGTCGGGGCCGTCGGCAAAACGCAGCGTGCGCACGCCGGCATAAGAACGGGCCAGGCCAAAGTCGTCGCTGACACCGGCACCGCCGTGAACCTGCATGGCCCAGTCAATCACCTGCAGCGCCATGGAGGGTGCTGCCACCTTGATCATCGCGATTTCCTGACGGGCTGCCTTGTTGCCGACCTTGTCCATTTTCCAGGCCGCGTGCAGCACCAGAAAACGGGCCTGATCAATCAGGATGCGCGATTGCGCGATGCGTTCACGCGTCACGCCTTGTTCGGACAGTTTGCGACCAAAGGGGCTGCGTTGCGTGGCGCGCAGACACATGTCTTCGAGAGCGCGCTCGGCGCGGCCGATCACGCGCATGCAGTGGTGGATACGACCGGGGCCCAGACGTCCCTGCGCGATCTCGAAGCCACGGCCTTCGCCCAGCAGGATGTTGCTGACCGGCACCCGCACATTGGTGAACTGCACTTCGGCGTGGCCGTGCGGCGCATCGTCGTAGCCAAACACCGGCAGCGAGCGCAGAACCTCCACGCCAGGCGTATCCATGGGCACCAGGATCATGGATTGCTGCGAGTGTCTGGGGGCTTGCGGATCGGTCTTGCCCATGAAGATGAGCACCTTGCAACGCGGGTCGTTGGCCCCGCTGGTCCACCACTTGCGACCGTTGATGACGTAGTGGTCGCCGTCGCGCTCGATGCGCGCCTCGATGTTGGTGGCGTCACTGGAAGCCACAGCTGGCTCGGTCATGGCAAAAGCCGAGCGGATGCGGCCATCCAACAAGGGGGGGAGCCAGCGCTCTTGCTGCTCGGGCGTGCCGTAGCGCACGATGGTTTCCATGTTCCCGGTGTCCGGCGCTGAACAGTTGAACGGTTCGGAGCCAATGGGCGAGCGCCCCATGATCTCGGCCAGCGGCGCGTACTCGAGGTTGGTGAGCCCGGCGCCCAGAGGCGACTCCGGCAGAAAGAGGTTCCACAGGCCGGCCGTTTTGGCCTTGTGCTTGAGCTCTTCCATCACCGCAGGTTCCTGCCAGGGGTTGCCGGCGGCGCGAAAGGCTTTCATCTGTGCCTCGAACACGGACTCGGCGGGGTAGATGTGCTCGGTCATGAAGGCCTGCACGCGGGCTTGCAGGTCCTGGATTTTGGGGGAATGTGAGAAATCCATGTTGTCTCCGAAGATGTTGAAAAAAAGATCAGCGCAGGGGGTGGATGGTCTGCGCCAGCGCCCAGGCCTGTTCGGCCAGCGGGCGTGCGCGCTTACCGGTTTCCACGGCACTGGCGTTGGAGGCATTGCCCTGCTGGGCGCGTTTGGCAATGCCCTGCAAGATGCCCACCAGACGGAACATGTTGAACACCAGGTAATAGTTCCATTCCGGCGCGGGAACGGCCGAGGTGCGGCCGGTGCGCTGAAGGTAGGTGTTCAGGTAATGTGTCTCAGCTGGAATGCCCAGAGCAGCAAGGTCAACGCCGACCAGACCGCGTGAGCTGGCCGACATGCGCCAGACCATGCAGTGGTAGGCAAAGTCGACCAAAGGATCGCCCAGGGTTGAAAGTTCCCAATCCAGCACGGCCAGAATCCGTGGCTCGCTGGGGTGGAAGATGACGTTGTCCAGCCGGTAGTCACCGTGCACGATGCGTGTCTGGCCCTCGGCTGGCATGTGGCGTGGCAGCCAGTCCATCAGGCGATCGGCGGCCTCGATGGGCTCGGTTTCGGCCGCCTTGTATTGGCGTGTCCAGCGTGCCACCTGACGCTCCAGATATGCACCGGGTCGGCCGTAGTCGCCCAAGTGCACGGCTGCAGGGTCGATACGGTGCAGCGCCGCCTGTACGCGGTTGAGTTCGTCAAAGATGGCAGAGCGCTCGCCGGGTTCCATACCGGGCAGGGTGGGGTCCCAGAAGATGCGGCCTTCCACATGGTCCATTACATAGAAAGCCGATCCGATGACGTCCGGGTCTTCGCACAGCGCATGGGCGCGGGCCACGGGCACATCGGTAATCGCCAGGGCCTGGATCACGCCGAACTCCCGGTCCACCGCATGGGCCGAGGGCAGCAGTTCGCCCATGGGTTTGCGCCGCAGCACGTAGCGTCGCCCACCGGCGGTCAGCAGAAAGGTGGGGTTGGATTGCCCGCCTTTGAATTGCGCCACGTCCAGTGTGCCGCTGAAGCCGGGCACATGGGACTGCATCCAGGCCGCCAGCCGGGCTTCGTCAAAGCGCTGGGCTGGGGCCACTTGCTGGGTGCCGGTGAAAAGGGCTTGGGCTTGGCTCATGTTCAGATGGCCGAAGCCCCGCCGTCCACCGCGATGTACTGCCCGGTGATGTGGCGCGAGGCCTCACTGGCAAGGAACACCACCGAACCCATCAGGTCTTCTTCGCCGCCCAGACGCTGAAGCGGTGTGCGCGCGGTCACGGCGTCGCCGATTTTGTCGAGCAATCCCTCCGACATTTTGGAAGGAAAGAAGCCCGGGCAGATGGCGTTGACGTTGATGTTGTAGCGCCCCCACTCGCTGGCCAGGGCGCGCGTGAAATTGATGGCGGCGGCCTTGGAGGTGTTGTAGGCCACGGTGTGCACGCCAGGGCCCATGCCCTTGAGGCCGGCCACGGATGCAATGGTGATGATCTTGCCGCGTTGGCGCGGGATCATGCAGCGCTTGCCGACTTCACGCGACAGGAAGAAGGGCGCGTTGATGTTGAGGTTCATCACCTTGTGCCAGGCTGCGTCGGGATAGTCTTCAGCGGGGGCACCCCAGGTGGCTCCCGCATTGTTGATCAGGATGTCGATTGGCCCCAGGCTGGCGACCACTTCGTCCACCAGCGCCGGGATGGACTCGGTCTTTTGCAGGTCACTGATCACCGTGAGCACACGGATGCCCAGGCCCTCCAGATGGGCCTTGGCCTCTGCCAGTTCGTCGGCCTTGCGCGCGCTGATGGCGACGCTGCAGCCCATCTCGCCCAAGGCCTGGGCCATTTGCAGACCCAGACCTCGGGAGCCTCCGGTGACCAAGGCAACCTGGCCATCCAATCGGAAAAGTTTGGCGACGCTCATGTTCAGCACACCTCGAACAGACCGGCTGCGCCCTGGCCACCACCGATGCACATGGTCACCACCACATACTTGGCACCACGGCGCTTGCCTTCGATCAGTGCGTGGCCGGTCAAGCGTGAACCGCTCACGCCGTAGGGATGGCCCACGGCGATCGCGCCGCCGTTGACGTTGAGCAACTCGTCGGGAATCCCCAGCTTGTCGCGGCTGTAGAGCACCTGGCAGGCAAAAGCTTCGTTGAGTTCCCACAGGCCGATGTCTTCCACTTTCAGGCCAGCGCGCTGCAGCAGACGCGGTACCGCGAACACCGGGCCGATGCCCATTTCGTCGGGTTCGCAACCGGCAATGGCAAAGCCGCGGAAGATGCCCAGCGGCTGCAGGCCCAGCTGTTCGGCCCGTTTGCCGTTCATGACCACGCAAGCCGAGGCACCATCGGAGAACTGGCTGGCGTTTCCGGCGGTGACCACACCGCCGGGCAGGGCCGAGCGGATTTTCTGCACGGCCTCGAGCGTCGTGTCGGGGCGGATGCCCTCGTCGCTGTCAATCGTCACTTCGCGCTTGGTGATGCGGCCTGTGGCCTTGTCCACCACGCCCATGGTGGTCGTCATGGGCACGATCTCGTCCTTGAACAAGCCGGCCGCCTGTGCTGCGGCTGCACGCTGCTGGCTGCGCACACCGTATTCGTCTTGAGCCAGTTTGCTGATGTTGTAGCGCTTGGCCACGGTCTCGGCGGTCTGCAGCATGCTCCAGTACAGCTCGGGCTTGTGCTCGACCAGCCAGGGATCGCGGCGCATGTGAGTATTGGTCTCGTTTTGGACGCAGCTGATGCTTTCCACGCCACCGGCCACGATGGCGGTGCAGCCTTCCACCATCACGCGCTGCGCTGCCATGGCAATGGTCTGCAGGCCGGAGGAGCAAAAGCGGTTCACGCTCACGCCGCCCACGGTGATGGGCAGACCCGCGCGCAAGGCAATGGCGCGGGCGACGTTGCCCCCGGTGGTGCCTTCGGCCAAGGAACCGCCCATGATGCAGTCCTCGATTTCGTTCGGATCAAGCCCCGAGCGGGCCACGGCGTGTTGCACCGCGTGGCCGCCCAGTGTGGCGCCATAGGTCATGTTGAATGCGCCCTTCCAGCTCTTGGCCAGTCCGGTGCGCGCGGTGGAAACGATCACAGCATCGATCATGTTTTTTCTCCTCTAGATATGGGGTGCTTTAGGCGAAGGTCCTACCTTCTTCGGCCAGCTTCAGAAGCAGTGGGGCGGGTTGCCACCAGTCGAAAGCGCCTGGCTCGGCGGCGAAGTCGCGCAGCGTGCGCACGACGTTGAACAGGCCCATTTCGTTGGCATAGCACAGGGGGCCACCACGGTGCGCCGGGAAGCCATAGCCGTTGAGGTAAACCAGATCCACGTCGGACGCGCGCACGGCAATGCCTTCTTCCAGGATGCGTGCACCCTCGTTGACCAGGGCAAAAATGCAGCGCTGCACCACTTCTTCGTCGCTGATCTTGCGCGGTGTGATGCCCCGCTCGGCACGGTACTGGGCCAGCAGCTCGTCGACCACCGAATCGGGCAGGGCATCGCGCACGCCGGGCGCATAGCGGTACCAGCCGGCACCCGTTTTCTGGCCGAAGCGGCCGAGTTCGCACAGCTTGTCGGCCACGGTGGGCTCATGCGGCACGCCGGCTTCGGCGGCCTTGCGCTTGCGCGTGGCCCAGCCGATGTCCAGGCCTGCCAGATCGCCCATGCGGAAGGGGCCCATGGCAACTCCGAAGCGCTCCATCGCCTTGTCGATCTGCTGCGGTGAGGCTCCAGCCACGACCAGTGCGTTGGCGGCTGCGCCGTAGCGCGCCACCATGCGGTTGCCGATGAAGCCATCGCACACGCCCGACACGACGGAAATTTTGCGGATTTTCTTGCCCAGGGCCAGGGCGGTGGCCATCACGTCCTTGGCGGTCTTTTCGCCGCGCACGATCTCCAGCAATTTCATCACGTTGGCCGGGCTGAAGAAGTGCAGGCCCAGCACGTCCTGCGGGCGGCTGGTGAAGCTGGCGATCTTGTTGATGTCCAGATAAGAGGTGTTGGAGGCCAGGATGGCGCCAGGCTTGCACACGGCGTCGAGCTGACGGAACACCTTTTCCTTGACGTCCATCTGTTCGAAGACGGCTTCGATCACCAGATCCACGTCCTTGAACGCGGCGTAATCCAGCGTCGGGGTGATCATGCCCATGTGCTGTTCCACCTGCTCTGAGGTCAGCTTGCCCCGCTTGGCGCTGTTTTCGTAGTTGCGACGGATCGTGCCCAGGCCGCGGTCCAGCGCCTCCTGGCTGGTTTCCAGCAACACCACGGGCAAGCCCACGTTCAGGAAGTTCATGCTGATGCCGCCGCCCATGGTGCCAGCGCCGATGACGCCCACTTGCGCGATGGGGCGCAGCGGCGTGTCGGACGGCACATCCGGCAGCTTGCCAGCGGCGCGCTCGGCTGCAAATACATGGCGTGCAGCACGCGACTCGGGGGTGCTCATCAGGGCAAAGAAGGCGGCGCGTTCGCGCTTGAGGCCTTCGTCGAAGGGCTGCGTCACGCTGTCGGCCACTGCTTCCATGCAGGCCAGCGGTGCAGGCATGCCCTTGGCAGCGGCCTTCACGCTGTTGCGTGCGAATTGCAAGAAGGCATCGGCGCCCGCCGTGGGCAGCTTGACATCGCGCAGGCGACGCAAGGGACGCTTGTCGGCCACCACTTGTTGGGCCAGCGCTACCGCGGCGGCCACCACACCGCTGTCCACCACGCTGTCGAGCAGTTCGGTGTCTGCGAATGTGGCCGCTTTTTGCGGCGTGCCGGAAACGATCATTTGGAGCGCGGCCTCCACGCCAATCGCTCGAGGCAGACGTTGGGTGCCGCCAGCGCCCGGCAGCAGGCCGAGCTTGACTTCGGGCAGACCGAGGGTGGCGTCCTTGCGGGCCACACGGAAATGGCAACCCAGGGCCAGTTCCAGACCACCGCCCAGGGCATGACCGGCAATGGCGGCCACCACAGGCTTGCTGGCGTTTTCGAGTGCGCGGATCACGTCCGGCAGATTCGGTGACATCGAAGACTTGGGGGTGCCGAACTCGCGCACGTCGGCACCCCCGGAAAACAGCTGTTCGCCCCCGGTCAGGACCACAGCGGTGACCGCTGGATCGGCCAAGGCGTTGTCCAGTGCGGTCACGATGCCGCTGCGCAGTGCATGTCCCAGACCGTTGACGGGCGGGTTGTTCATGGTGAGCACGGCCACTGGGCCTTGCAGGGTGTAGGTCACCGGGTTCATGGTGGGGTCTCCGTTTCGAAAGTTAATTGGAAGGGGAAATTTTCGAATCTGATCTGCAATGCAGAACAAAGTTTGGAAATTGTAGAGATAATACCCCCGAAACAGCTCAACCACAATCCCATGAACGCCCCACTCATTGCACGCCGCGACCTCGACTTTCAACTCTATGAAGTGCACAACGCCTCGGATTTGACGAGTCACCCGCGTTACAGCGACCACAGCCGCGAAACCTTTGATGCTGTGATCGACACCGCCACCCGGATGGCCGAAACCCTGTTTGCACCGCACAACCGTCTGGCGGACGAGCAAGAGCCGCAGGTGGTGAATGGCCGCGTGGTTCTGGCAGAGGGGGTTCAGGCGGCGGTGCGTGCTTACTGCGACGCTGGTTTCTTGTCGGCCACCGCCGACGAAGCCGCAGGGGGCATGCAGTTGCCGGTGCTGGTGGCTCAGGCCTGCCTGTCCGTGTTTCGCAGCGCGAACGTGGCCACCACCTCGTATGTGGGCCTGACCTCATCGAACGCCAACGTGATCGAGAAATTCGGAAGCGAGCTGCAAAAAGCGCGCTACCTTGAGGCGCTGCGCAGTGGCCGCTTTTTTGGCACGATGGCCCTGACCGAGCCGCAGGCGGGCTCGGGTTTGAGCGACCTCAAGACCAGCGCCACCCCCATCGGCGAAGGCCGCTACCGCATCAAGGGCCAGAAGATTTTCATTTCCGGCGGCGACCACGAACTGAGCGAGAACATCGTGCACCTCGTGCTGGCACGCCTGCCGGACGCGCCCCCCGGCGTCAAGGGTATCTCGCTGTTCACGGTGCCCAAGTTCCACACTGACGAGCAGGGCCGCGTGGGTGAACGCAACGATGTGGCGCTGGCCGGGCTGATCCACAAGTGCGGTTGGCGAGGCACGACCTCAACCATGCTCTCCTTTGGCGAGAACGATGCTTGCGTCGGTGAAATGGTGGGTCGCCCCAACGAGGGCCTTGCCTGCATGTTCCACATGATGAACGAGGCGCGTATCGGCGTGGGAATGGGGGCCATCATGCTGGGCTACCGCGGCTATCTGGCCTCGCTGAAATACGCACGCGAACGCCTGCAGGGGCGGGCACCGGAAAACAAGGACCCGCTGTCGCCTCCTCTGCCTTTGGTGGCCCATTCCGACGTGCGCCGCATGCTACTGGCGCAGAAGGCCTATGTGGAAGGGGCCTACAGCCTGGCCCTGTACGCCGCACGGCTGGTGGACGAACAGCGCACGTCATTGAGCGATGAAGAACGCAACGAGCGCAGTCTGCTGCTGGAGTTGCTGACGCCGGTGGTCAAGTCCTGGCCCTCACAGTGGTGTCTGGAGGCCAATTCACTGGCCATCCAGATCCTGGGCGGGTACGGCTACACGCGCGAGTTTCCGGTGGAGCAGTACTGGCGCGACAACCGCCTGAACATGATCCATGAGGGCACGCACGGCATCCAGGCGCTGGATCTGCTGGGCCGCAAGGTGGTCATGAATGACGGGGCCGCACTGGCTGCCATGGGTCGGGTTGTTCAAGCGACCATGGCACAGGCGCAAGGGAGCGTCACCTTGACACCGATGGCCCAGGCGCTACAGCACGCATGGCACGATGTGATGGACTCGGTGCAGGCGCTGCGTCCACGACTGCACAGCGAGCGCGAAGCCGTGCTGGCCAACGCCCACCTCTTTCTCGAAGCTTTTGGCCACACAGTGCTGGCCTGGTCCTGGCTGCGCCAGGCCCTCGTGGCGCAGCGTGCGCTGGAAAAAGGGGTGGATGTCACAGACGAAGCGTTTTACCGTGGCAAGCTGCAGGCGGCCCAGTGGTTCTTCCGCTGGGAGTTGCCCAAGGTGACCGCGCAGCTGGCTTTGCTGCGCACGATGGACGACAGCCACCGCGCCATGCGCGACGCGTGGTTCTGATGCAAGGAGTCATAACCGTGAACGATGTGGCCATTCCGGAGGGGTTTTGTCTCCATGTCCATAATGGAGCGTCGTACTTCCAGACCCTGGGAGATCTGTATGTGCGTGAACGGCCAGATGGTTTGGTGGTGATCGGACTGTACGTGTCGCCACAGCACTGCAACCGGCTGGGCATTCCCCATGGCGGCATGCTGGCCACGCTGGCCGATACGGCACTGGGTATGGGCTTGCACCTGGCGCGCCGCCCGCGCGCGACCATGGTAACGGTCAACCTGAGCCTGGACTATCTGGCTGCTGCCAAAGTCGGCGAGTGGCTGGAGGCGCATGTCACACCTCGCCGCCTGGGCCGGCAATTGGCTTTTGGTGACTGTGTGCTGCGGGTGGGTGAGCGCGAGGTCTTGCGGGCCACCGGTATCTTTTCCGTCGTGTCTCGTGCTGCACCTGTCAACGAGTCTGACGGATGAGGGCCGAGCTCATTGCGGCAACGCGTCTTCGATGGCACGCACCAAATCAAGCAGCTTGGGTCTGACTTCGTTGATCAGGAACTCGGGCGTGAGGTTGTACGAGGGCCCACCGACGTTGATCGCCATGATGGGCAGACCATTGCCCGGATCGAAGGCCCGAGCAATGCCGTTGACTTCCTTGTTCCAGTCGCCAAACGAGCATGTCACACCCAGCGTGCGGTAGTCTTCCATCGCCTTGTTGACGCCGGCCTGAATGCCAGGCCAGGCGTTCACATCAAGCTCACGAGCCTGGGCAAGTGCCTGCTCGCGATCGGACTCTGACGCAGCTGCCAGCCAAGCCCTGCCGATGGCCGAGGCGACCAGTGGCATGCGCGAACCCACATCCAATGTGAGTGTGAGGGCTGCCTTGCTGCGGCAGTTTTCCACGTAAATCATCGAGAGCTTGTCGCGCACACCCAGGGACACTTGGGTGCCGGTGAGATTCGCCAGTTCCTGCATCAATGGGTGTGCGATCTTACGCACATCCAGCTTGGCCAGCAGGGCGCTGCCCAGCGCCAGGCAGGCCGTACCCAGGCGGTAACGCCCGCTTTCTTCAATGTGGATCAGGTAGCCGAGTTTGGTGAGCGTCATGGTCAGACGCGACACCGTGGACTTGGGCAGTTTGCACCGCTGCGCCAACTCCTGATTGCTTAGGGTGGTCTCACCATGGCGAAAGCAGGCCAGGACTTCGAGGCCTCGGGCAAGGGCCGTCACAAAGTGACGGTCTTCCTTGGGTTTGCTATCGGTGTTGGCGCGTTTGGGACGGATGGCCTGTCCACCAGATGTGGCCTCTGACGCCTCGATGGCCGGTTGGGCGGTAGCTGCGCTCACGATGGAACCTCATTCTGCAAATCGAGACAGGACTGTACCCCAGATTTTTCTAAGTGTGCTGACACTCTGACCGCCTGGGGCTTGGCCATGCGCTCGCCAGCTGCTGCCTGCACGGCCAGGTCAGACGTAGCGGCGCGAAACCATCTCCGCCATGCAGGCGGGTTTGTCACTGCCCTCAACCTCCACCTGCGCTTGCCAGATGACCTGCGCGCCACCGGGCAGAACCTCGTAGGATTGCAGGGTGAAGTGGGCACGGATGCGGGCATCCACCCGGACCGGTGCCATGAAGCGCACCCGGTTGAGGCCATAGTTCACGGCCATGCGGGTCCCTTTCACCGTGATGCAGCTCTGAGACAGGCCTGGCAAAAGTGACAGCGTCAGGTAACCGTGCGCGATGGTCGTACCGTAAGGCGACTCGCGGCGGGCACGTTCTGTATCTAGGTGGATCCACTGCATGTCGCCGGTGACTTCGGCAAACTGCTGGATGCGCTCTTGGGAAATGGTCAACCAGTCGCTGATGGCCACGGTCTTGCCAACATGGCCGGCAAGTTCATCCAGGCAAGAGGCTCCAAAGGTTTGCATGATGACTTCTTTCAGAGTGCGCCAGTCAGTTCAGGCACCGCAGCAAACAGATCGGCTTCGAGGCCAAAGTCGGCCACGCTGAAGATCGGGGCCTCGGGGTCCTTGTTGATTGCCACGATCACCTTCGAATCCTTCATGCCCGCCAGGTGCTGGATCGCGCCCGAGATACCCGCTGCGATGTACAGCTGCGGCGCCACGATCTTGCCGGTCTGGCCCACTTGCAGGTCGTTGGCGGCGTAACCGGCATCGACCGCTGCGCGGCTCGCGCCAATGGCCGCGCCCAGCTTGTCGGCCAGCGGCGTCATCACTTCATTGAACTTCTCGGCGCTGCCCAATGCACGGCCACCCGAGACGATGATCTTGGCGGCGGTGAGTTCAGGGCGGTCGTTCTTGGCGATCTCGCTGCCCTTGAAGCTGCTCTTACCGCTGTCTGCTTGCGCTGCGGCGGATTCGACGACAGCGCTGCCACCTGTGGCGGCTGCGGCGTCAAAGCCTGTAGTGCGTACGGTGATCACTTTGGTCGCATCGGTGGACTGCACCGTGGCCATGGCGTTACCGGCGTAGATCGGGCGCTCGAAGGTGTCGACCGAGATGACTTGCGTCACATCGCTGATTTGGCCCACATCGAGCTTGGCCGCCACGCGGGGGGCCACGTTCTTGCCTGCTGCCGTCGCGGGGAACAGGATGTGGCTGTAGTTGGCGGCAATAGCGAGGACTTGTGCGGCCACGTTTTCGGCCAGGCCATGGGCCAGGGCTTCGCTGTCCGCGTGGATGACTTTGGCAACGCCCGCGATTTGGGAAGCGGCTTGTGCGGCAGCGGCGGCGTTATGGCCCGCCACTAGCACGTGCACCTCACCACCGCAAGCGGCAGCGGCGCTGATGGTGTTCAGGGTTGCGCCCTTGAGGGAGGCGTTGTCGTGTTCTGCAATAACCAGAGAAGTCATGTTTTTTTCCTTGATTCGTTGTTCTGTGGGAGAGAGCCCCTGCTCGCGAATGGCTGTTATCACCATTAGGCCGCGGGGGCGGCCTGCCACAAAGAGCCTCAGATCACTTTGGCCACGTTTTTCAGCTTGTCCACCAGTGTGGCGACGTCAGGCACCTTGATGCCGGCGCTGCGCTTGGCAGGCTCGGTCACCTTAAGGGTCTTGATGCGCGGCGTCACGTCCACCCCGAAGTCTTCGGGCTTGAAGGTGTCCAACGGCTTTTTCTTGGCCTTCATGATGTTAGGCAGCGTCACGTAGCGTGGCTCGTTCAGGCGCAGGTCGGTGGTGATGACAGCAGGCAAGGTCAAGGTCAGGGTTTCCAGACCGCCGTCGATTTCGCGGGTCACGTTGGCTTTGCCGTCGATTATTTCGATTTTGGAAGCAAATGTGGCCTGGGGGAGATCGGCCAGCGCAGCCAGCATCTGTCCGGTCTGGTTGCAGTCGTCGTCGATCGCCTGCTTGCCCAGAATGGTCAGTCCCGGATGCTCTTTGTCGATCAATGCCTTGAGTAATTTCGCCACGGCCAAAGGCTGTAATTCAGCATCCGATTCAATCAGAATGGCCCGGTCAGCGCCAATGGCCATGGCGGTGCGCAGCACTTCCTGACATTGCGACATGCCGCACGACACCACGATCACTTCGGTGGCCACGCCTTTTTCTTTCAGGCGCACGCCTTCCCCCCCATGTCAGAATACTTGTCGCCTCGATAGAACCCGGCTGTTCCTGACTTCAAAGTCATGAACCTTGGTGGTAGGAGGCTGTGGAGCTTGTGGTCGAAGGTCGGTGCGGTGGGCAACGCGTCAGCGTTGTCCACGGCCAGCCGACCGGTGCGCGCAGCGCATCGTCCACAAATCCACAGCCTGCACTGGCGCCGGGTGGCACAGCACACACTCGGGGGCGAGTGAAGAGAGAACGAAGTGGCTCGATACGGACAAGCATTCAAAAACCGCGTGGTAGCCCGGCTGCTGCCACCAGAGAGCGCCCCACTGGCGGCGCTGGCACAAGAGTTTGGCGTGAGCGCCGACACCCTAGAGCGCTGGCGCAGCGCCGCTTTGGCCCAGCCCGCGCAGCAGCGCAGTTGGACGGCGGCGGCGCGCCTCGAAGCGGTGATCAGCACAGCGGCGCTGGACGAGGCAGCGCGCAGCGCCTGGTGCCGCCAGCACGGCCTGTACCCGCACGATCTGGCGCAGTGGCACAGCAGCGCTGCGCAGGCCCTGGCCAGCCCCGAGGAGGCCCGCGCCAGCCCGCAGCAGACCAAGGAAGACCGGCGGCGCATCAAAGAGCTCGAACGCGAGCTGCGCCGCAAGGACAAGGCCCTGGCCGAGACGGCAGCGCTGCTGGTGCTGTCAAAAAAAGTCGAGGCGATCTTCCACAAGGGCGCGGCCGAATGATCGGCCTCGAAGATCGCCGCAGTTTGGCCCAAGACATCCAAGCGGCTCACGCAGCCGGTGCACGGCTGCACAAGGCCTGCGAGGTTGCCGGCATTGACGTGCGCACCCTGCAGCGCTGGCGCGCCGGTGCGGGCTTGCAACGCGGCGACGGCCGCCCACAGGCCGTGCGGCCTACGCCCGGGCATGCCTTGAGCCCCGTCGAGCGTGAGCAGATCCTGCGTGTGGCCAACCAGCCGCGCTTTGCCGACATGCCCCCGGCGCGCATTGTGCCGGCCTTGGCCGACGAGGGCGTGTATCTGGCCAGCGAATCCAGCTTTCAGCGCGTGCTGCGCGCGCATGGTCAGACGCAGCACCGCGGGCGCGCCAAGGCGCCGCGCGCCAGCCGCGCGCCAACCACCCACGTGGCCACGGCGCCGCGCCAACTGTGGTGCTGGGACATGAGCTACCTGCCGGCGCAGGTCACTGGGCGTTGGTTCTATCTGTACCTGATTCTGGACGTCTACAGCCGCAAGATCGTGGGCTTTGAAGTCCATGAGCGCGACGACTCCGTGCACGCCACGCAGTTGGTCAAGCGCACGGCGCTGGCCGAGGGCATCCACGCCTTGGACAACAAGCCCGTGCTGCACGGCGACAACGGCGCCACGCTCAAGGCCACCACCGTGCTGGCGATGCTGCACTGGCTGGGCGTCAAGCCCTCGTACTCGCGGCCCCGCGTCAGCGACGACAACGCCTTTGTGGAGAGCCTGTTTCGCACGGCCAAGTACAGGCCGCAGTATCCTGAAAAAGGGTTTGCCGACTTGC
>Ga0194136_1000480_pt1 | contig 20717 bp, 19 predicted proteins | sample TARM_MetaG_T3A_1_FD_134023 | JGI IMG/M metagenome (GOLD analysis project Ga0194136, IMG submission 134023) | Freshwater microbial communities from Pennsylvania, USA, analyzing microbe dynamics in response to fracking - TARM_MetaG_T3A_14 (version 2) | ecosystem: Environmental > Aquatic >...
TAATTACTAATAAGTATTTTAGAGTATTTATAAATAATGAAAATAATTAAATTAAGAGGAGGTGTATGATTTACTTAAATTAATAGTAAATCAAGCTGTATGAGAAAAATTTTTAAGGGTATTGACGCTTCTCCAGGTATTGCCATTGGAAAAGTATTTTTGTGTAAAGATACAGAATTAGAATTAAATAAAAATAAAATAAAAGATACAGAAACTGAAATAAGCAAATTATTGAATGGACAAAAGCTTACTAAAATTCAATTGGAAGAAATTAGAGAAAAAACAAGAAAAAAACTAGGAGATAATAAAGCTGCTATTTTTGATGGACATATAACTTTGTTAGAAGATGAAGATTTAATAGAAGAAGTTAAGCTTAAAATTGAGGATGAGAATTTTTCAGCAGAATTAGCTTTAAATGATGGTATTGAAGAATATTGCGAAATGATTGCAAATTTAGATGATGAATACCTAAGAGAAAGAGTTGGCGATTTAAGAGATATTGCTAAAAGATGGATTAAAAACATTCTAGGAGTAGAAAGCATTGATTTAGGAAATTTAGCTCCTAATACGGTTATAATTGCAAAGGATTTAACACCTTCTGATACAGCACAAATGGATTTGGCAAATGTTCAAGGTTTTGTGACTGAAATTGGTGGGAAAACTGCACATTCAGCTATAATGGCTAGGTCTTTAGAAGTTCCTGCAGTAGTTGGAACAAAAGATATTATGGATAAAGTTAATAATGGAGAAATGATTATAGTTGATGCTCTGACTGGTGAAATAATAGTTGAACCTACAAAAGAGGAAATAGAAAAATATACAGTAAAAAAAGATAAGTATTTAGCTGAAAAAGAAGAATTAAGAAAATTAAGTTCAGGAGAAGCAATTACGAAAGATGGCCGTAAAGTTTCTGCTTATGCTAATATTGGAAGTCCAAAAGATTTAGTAGGAGTATTAAAAAACGGGGCAGATGGAATTGGTTTATACAGAACAGAGTTTTTATTTATGGATAATGACAGATTACCAACAGAAGAAGAGCAATTAGAAGCTTACAAAGAAGTTGCCGAAAGAATGGAAGGAAAACCTGTTACAATAAGAACTATGGATATTGGTGGAGATAAGGCTTTACCATATATGAAACTTCCTCATGAAGAAAACCCATTCTTAGGTTATAGAGCTTTAAGAGTATCACTAGATAGAGTTGATATGTTTAAAACTCAACTAAGAGCATTATTAAGAGCTTCTGCTTATGGGCAAGTAAAAATAATGTTCCCTATGGTTATTTCTTTAAATGAAGTTAGAAAATCAAAAGAAATTCTTGAAGAATGTAAAGCTGAATTAAGAGCAGAGGGAATAGCCTTTGATGAAGATGTAAAAATAGGAATAATGGTAGAAACTCCTGCAACAGCATTTAGAGCTAGACAGTTTGCTAAGGAAGTTGATTTCTTCTCTATTGGAACAAATGACCTAACACAATATACTCTAGCTGTAGATAGAGGTAGTGAACAAATCTCTAATCTATATGATACATATAATCCCGCTGTGTTAGAAGCTATAAGACTTTCAATAGAAGGTGCACATGAAGGTGGAATTACAATATCAATGTGTGGAGAATTTGCTGGAGATGAAAATGCAACAGCTTTATTACTTGGTTTAGGTTTAGATGCTTTTTCTATGAGTGCATCTTCTATCCCAAAAATAAAACGTAATTTAATAAATTCTTCTTATGAAGAAGCTAAAATACTTGCTAAAGAAGCTTTAGAATTGTCTACTGCTGAAGAAATAAAAGCTAAAATAAAAAATAATTAGAAAGAGGTATCAATATGGGTTTATTTGATTTATTTAAAAAGAAAAAAGAAGAAGAAAGTGTAGAAATTTACTCGCCGTTAAATGGTAAAATTATACCTTTAGAAGAAATTCCAGATGAAGCTTTTGCTTCAAAAATAATCGGAGATGGAATTGGTTTTGACCCTACTGGAGATACTATTTATGCCCCTTGTGATGCAGATGATATTAGTATTTTTGATACAAATCATGCTATTTCTTTTGAAACAAAAGATGGTTTAGAATTGATCGTTCATTTTGGTATTGACACTGTTAAATTAGGTGGAAATGGTTTTGAAAGATTGGTAGAAGATGGACAAAGTGTAAAAAAGGGAGATGCCTTAGTTAAATTTGATTTAGATTATATTAAGGAAAATGCAAAATCTCATAAAACTCCTGTAATTATATCTAATATGGATATGGTAGAAGTTATTGAAAAATCTACTGGTGAAATAAAAGCTGGAGATTTAATAATGAAAGTAACACTGAAAAAATAGTTTATTAATTTGATATTTTCAGCTAAAATATTAATTTGTTGTTTTAGCTGAAATATCTATCAATAATAATAGTTTATACTACAATGTTGGTGTGGACATTGTTTTATAATATAAAACTATATCAAGGAGAGTGTATAAATGAAAGCATTTGCACAGTTACAAAAAATTGGTAAAGCTCTTATGACGCCAGTTGCTATTTTACCAGCAGCAGGATTATTATTAGCTTTTGGTCAACCAAACGTTTTAAATTCTAAATTAATGGCAGACGCAGGTGGTGTAATATTTGGAAACTTACCATTATTATTTGCAGTTGGTTCAGCAATAGGATTAGCAGGTGGAGATGGGGTAGCTGCTTTAGCCGCTATAGTGTCTTTATTAATAATGAATATTGTAATGGGAATAACTACAGATGCAGCAACTTTTATAGAAGCAGGAGATAAAGCTTATGCCATGGTTTTAGGTATCCCTACTTTACAAACTGGAGTGTTTGGTGGTATCGTAGCAGGGGTTATAGCTGCCTTAATGTATAATAAGTTTTATAAGATAGAATTACCTTCTTATTTGGGATTTTTTGCTGGTAAAAGATTTGTTCCTATTGCAACAGCAGCTTTATCATTTGTTATAGGTTTAGTTTTCCCATATATATGGAAACCTATCCAAGTAGGATTAGCAGCTTTATCTGTAATTGGTACTAACCCTACAGCATTTTCAACATTTGCATTTGGTCTTATTGAAAGAGCACTTATACCTTTCGGTTTACATCATATTTTTTATTCTCCATTTTGGTTTGAATTTGGTGAATGGACAAATTCAGCAGGTCAAATATTCAGAGGAGATAATGCTATTTTCTTTGCAAAATTACAAGATAATGTAGCAAGTTTTGGTACAACAGGTGCGTATATGACTGGAAAATTTGCCTTTATGATGTTTGGATTACCAGGAGCTGCATTAGCTATGTACAAACAAGCAGACCCTAAAAGAAGAAAAGCAGCCGCAGGTATTTTATTTTCAGCAGCTTTAACATCTTTCTTGACAGGTATTACAGAGCCAATTGAATTTTCATTCTTATTTGTTGCACCTGTATTATATGGAATTCATTGTCTTATTGCAGCTACATCGTTTATGTTAATGCATATTTTAAATATTAGAATAGGTATGACATTTTCTGGTGGTTTAATTGACTTTTTATCATTTGGAGTAGCACCAAATAAGACACCTTGGTATTTAGTTATATTAATTGGAGCAGTTTTCTTTGTATTATATTATTTCTTATTTACGTTCTTCATTAAAAAGTTTGATTTACCTACTCCAGGTAGAGAAAAACATGGAGAAGCTGAAACTAAAAAAGCTACTGGAACAGGAGTTGAATTAGCAACTAGTGTTTTAGAGGCATTAGGTGGTAAAGTTAACTTAGTTTCTGTTGATGCTTGTATTACTAGATTGAGGGTAGAAGTAAAAGATACTGTGGTAGTTAATGAAGCTAAATTAAAAGAATTAGGAGCTGCAGGCGTTTTAAAAGTTGGTTCAAATGGAGTTCAAGCAATATTTGGTTCAAAAGCACAGTTTATATCAAACGATATAAACGAAATGTTAAAATAGTACTTACGATTATTTATTATACATAACTTCCCTAGCCCTTAGATTGTTCTAAGGGCATTTTTTTAATTATATTCAATATTATTAAAGGGACTTCGTCTGCATCAACTTGCAAACAAAATCCCTTAATATAATTATATTTTTTTATATTAATTCATTCTTTAACAAAGACTATTTTCAAATAATCTTTAGTTTTATAGTCTTTATATTTATGATGCATAATTTGTATTTGTTTCACTATCTATACTATAAGAAAAACTAAATTGTAAAGCTTTTGCATATAAGAAATTTTTGTCTACATCATAATCTAATATGTACATCATAGAAGAAAAATCACTTATTATATACTCTTTATCAAAAACTTCAAAATCTCCAAAAAAATAAGCTATTTCATTTTCATTTAAAAAATTAATTTCTTCTCTCGTCAAATTTCTTTGTAAAGTGTATTTTCTATCATCATCTGAATAGAATTTTCGTTTAAGACGTTCTAGGGTTACTAAGCACACTATAAATTCAGGCACTTTTTTGTATCCGTATCTTTTAAAATCTTCTAATGTTGCTTTAAAATATAAGTCATCCATTGCTGTTTCATTACCCTTTATTTCAAGTTCCTTGGACAAAATTAACTTTATAACATTGCTAAAATCTAAATTCATCTCAATCACTCCCTTTAAGTATCTGATTTTGATTCTTAACTAATGATATAACAATTGTTTATAAAAGGTATTAATATTAAATTTTAAAGTTTCTAGCTACATTATACTACATAAAAAAATAAAATTCTATGTTTTTTAATGATTTATATTGTAATTATATTTTTTATATGGTATATATATTATTAAATCTATAAATAAAAGGAGGAATTATGAAAAAAATATTAATTGTAATTGATGACCTAGCTGAAGATTTAGAATTATTATATCCATATTATCGACTCATAGAGGAAGGTTATGAAGTAATTATGGCTTCACCTATAGCAAATACCGACTTTAAAGGTAAATATGGTGTTCCTTATTCGTCGACAGAAGCATATGAAAATATAAAGGTAGAAGACTATGATGGTTTATTAATTCCAGGTGGTTGGGCTCCTGACAAAATTAGAAGGTATGAAAAAGTGTTAGAAATTGTCAAAGAATTTGATAAGCAAAAAAAAACAATAGGACAAATTTGTCATGCAGGTTGGGTAACTATCTCAGCTAATATTTTAAGAGGTAGAAAAGTCACTTCTACCCCAGGTATTAAAGACGACATGATAAATGCTGGTGGCATATGGATTAATGAAGCTGTTGTTATAGACAAAAATTTAGTTTCTAGCCGTTGGCCAAAAGACCTTCCTATATATATGAAAGAATATATAAGAATCTTGAAAGGATAGGTTTTCTTAAAGATTTAAAAGTTTATCCATTCAAAATTTTAAATGCCTATTTAAAATAAAAATATTTTAGAAACAACCACATAAATTCATTATAATGAAATTTGAAATAGTTGATAAATACTAAAAAAAGACAGAAAATTCTTCTGTCTTTTACTGCTTGTTAAAATTCAAAATATTTTTAGAAGCCAAGTACTCTAGTTTTTGCTTTATTACTTTCAACAATTTCAGTAGCCTCTTTTGCTATATTTGACATATTTCCTAATAATGGAATATGCACTACTGATTTTCCTTGTCCATCTAAAACATATGCTACGCTTTTAGTTTCTTGAGTATTTACATCTATATTTTCAACTTTTGCATTTTGTGTAGTATTATTTAAAGTTTGCTCCGCTGCTAAAGTCACTTTGTTATACCCAAAGCTCATTACCATTATAAACACCATTGTTACAAATACTGATTTTAAATTCATTTTAAATACCTCCTTAACTTTTATCCGAAGTTTATTATATCAGAACATATGCAATAAGTCAACACTTTTTCATGAAAATGAAAACAATTCATTAAATCTATAGTTAATTGTTCTGTTTTAAACCTTAAACTTTACAGACAAAACATTTTTAGGCATCTGACTTTAAAATAATATCTATATTTTTAAAATGTTTATATTTCTAGAAATTTTGTTAAAATTCATAATTATTTTATAAAGTCCATAAATCACATAGGGATTTTGCCTACATAAATTTGCAAACAAAACCCCTTAAAATAATTTTAATTTTGATTTCTATAATAGTTAATTAAACATCCATCTAATAAAATTTGTCTTTCTGTGTCTGTAAGATTTTCCAGTTTCAAATTAAATGTTTTAATTTCTCCTCCTAAAACATAGGCCTTAATGTCAACTTGTTTTTCTTCAATAGCTTTTCTAATATCAGGAACTAATATGTAAGAATCTTCTCCAAACACAATTTCATCTTCACATGTAAATGGAATCATTCCCCAGTTTATAACATTACTTCTATATCTTTTTGTTGCATATTCTTTACAAATATTTCCCCAGCCACCAAGTACTTTTTGGCAAGAAGCTGCTTGTTCTCTTGCAGAGCCATCTCCAGGTTTATTTGCATAGACCAAAGAGCCAATACCAATATCCATAGTTTCTACATTAGATATAGATTTTATTTGCTCCAATATAGGCTTTAATTCTTCAAACTTTTCAAAAGGATTCTCTCCTTTTTCTCTAGTATATTCATATTCACGTACAATTTTTGATTTACCTACATATTGAGGTGCTCTTCTTGACAAAGTAAACTCTGATAAACCATATGGGTCTGATCTATATGAAGAAGTCTCTCCTGATGGAATTAATTCATCTGTTGTAGTTACAGGGTCATCTATAAAGGCACTTACCTTAAAAAGTAAAGTATTTGTAAGAGCTGGCATTTCAGGCCATGGTTTAATTCCTGGACCATGAATTAACTCAACTTCATCTTGTGCTACTGGATTTTTTCCATAATTATATACTTTATTTTTATAAGGAGTATCATTGTACTTATATGTACTTTTAGTATCCGTATACTCAATATCCAAATCAGTAGCAGCTGTTATAAATCCACCATTAAGAGCAGTAGCTGCAATACTTTTTGCATCCATTAATGCCACTGATGAACTCTGTCCTTTACTAGGTTTTGAACCTTCTCTAGAAGGGAAATTTCTTGTATTATGACGAATACTTAGCTGATTATTTGCAGGTGTATCTCCAGCTCCAAAACATGGTCCACAAAATGCAGTTCTCATAATTATTCCAGCATTCATTGCTTCAATATTTAATCCCATTTCGTTAAACCTAATATATGCAGGTTGACTGCCAGGATATATACTAAGAGAAAAATCTTCACTAATAGCATTTCCTTTAATTATATCCATAGCTCCAACTATATTATCAAAAGTTCCACCTGAACAGCCACCAATCATACCTTGTTCAGCCTTTAATTTCCCATTGATAACTTTAGATTTTAAATCAATATTCATTCCTAATTTTTTGCAATTTTCTTCAGTTTCACTTAATATTTCATCAAGATTTTCATAAAGCTCTTTAATTGAAAATACGTTTGACGGATGTGCAGGCAAGGCTATCATAGATTCAATTTTATCCAATTCAACTTCAATTAATTTATCATAATATACCAAATCACCAGGAGATAATTTTTTATAATCTTCTACCCTATTATGAATTTCCAGATATTCTTTCACTTGCTCATCTGTTTCCCAAATTGAAGTTAAGCATGTAGTTTCCGTAGTCATTACATCGATACCATTTCTAAATTCTACATTTATATTAGAAATTCCTTCTCCAAAAAATTCCATTACAGAGTTTTTAGCAAAACCATTTTTAAATACTTTCCCAATAATAGCCAAAGCCACATCATGAGATCCAATGCCTTTTTTTGGTTTACCACTTAGTTTTACTCCAATAACCTTTGGATAAGGAATATCATAAGTTTTTTCAAGAAGTTGTTTTACTAATTCTCCTCCACCTTCACCTATTGCCATAGTTCCTAGTGCACCATATCTTGTATGTGAATCAGATGCTAAAATCATCTTTCCGCAACCTGCATAATTTTCTCTCATATAAGAATGTATAACAGCTTGGTGTGCTGGAACATAAATTCCACCATATTTTTTAGCTGCTGACAAACCAAACATATGATCATCTTCATTAATAGTTCCACCAACAGCACATAAACTATTATGACAGTTTGTAAGAACATAAGGTAAAGGAAACTTTTTCAAGCCACTTGCTTTTGCTGTTTGAATAATACCTACAAAAGTTATATCATGAGATGCCATTGCATCAAATTTAATTTCTAAATTATCCATATTATTAGTTGTATTATGTGTTTTTAAAATAGAATAGGCTATTGTTTGTTTTTTAGCTTCTTCAATTGAAATATCTTTTACATCATTAATAGCTATTATTTCTTTTTTATTTTTTAAAAAAATTCCTGAATCATAAAGTTTAATCATTTTATTAATTCCCCCTCAAAATAGAAATTTATTTGATACTAACAAAATCAAATAAATTTTAAAATATTTATAATAAGTAATTTTTGTAAAAACTACTTATATTATTAATTAATATATATATAAAACCTAATAACTTGAGTATATAGTAAATAATCTAAAAAGTCAAGAATAAACAATATATATAGTTTAGATAAGATATATATACAATTTAAATTTGTTATTTGTAATACTTGTCACTAATCGAAACTAACAGAAATATAATAAAACCAATATTTATTGCTAGATTTATTTAGTTCAACTTGTTAATCTAGCTTTTGATAAAATTCATATTGCAGTTTCTTCTCATAAAAAATCCCTTCTAAATTGATAAATACGGAAGTTTTTTAAATCTAAGAAGAATTTTAATTATGTTTAACTTAATTAATATTAAAGGGACTTCGTCTGTAAAAACTACAAATAAAGTCCCTTAAAATAGTTCTATTTTTTAAATTTTATTTGTTTTTTTACAAACACCACTTAATAAAGAGCCGAAAAATAGGCGTATTACTACGCCCATTAAATTCTCACTATTATATTTCAACTCTTTTTTTTATTACTTTTCAAGTTTTAAGGTTTTGTAATTTAAACATTAATTTTCAAAACTTAATTAAATCCCTATCTTCCCCAAGTATCTGGACTTTTATTCCATTTAGAAGCAAGTTCCAATTGTTCTCCATCTATAACATTCTTATCCTTTGCCACTTCTAACAAAGTAGAAAAATTTGTAATAGTTCTAAGTCCTGTATCTGCTTCCTTAAAATTATTAACTGCCTTTTCAAATTCATATGAGAATATTGCTGTAACTTCTACCACAATTCCCCCTTCTTTTCTGGTAGCTTCTACTGCCTTAATAGAACTACCTCCTGTAGAAATAAGGTCTTCTATAACCACAACCTTTTTACCATCTACATCAGCACCTTCTATTTGCTTTCCAGCTCCATAATCCTTTGGTTTACTTCTAATATAAGCCATTGGCTTATTCATTCTTTCAGCTATAAACGCTGACCAAGGAATCCCTGCTGTAGCTGTTCCAGCTACTATATCAAAATCTATTTCATTTAATAGTTCTACAAAACCATCTATAATTATATTTCTTTCTGCTACTGTTCCTATCATCTTTCTATTATCACAGTATATTGGACTTTTTATACCAGATGTAAATGTAAATGGTTCAGATACACTTAATCTTACTGCTCCTACATTTAATAAAGCTTCTGCTACTTCTACCTTCTTAGTCATTTAACTCCACTTCCCTTCCTTCATTTATACAAAATTCTCCATTATCATATACCTTCTTACCTCTAACAAAAGTTTGCTCTACCAGACCCTTTACAGTCATATTGTTATATGGTGACCAAGCACACTTTGATACAGTTTCCTCATTTTTTATAGTATATTCTTTTTCTAAATCCACCAAGATAAAATCTGCATCATAAGAAAGTTCTATCTTACCTTTATTCTTTATTCCAAATATCTCTGTAGGCTTAGTTGAATACATATCTACTAATCTTTCTAAAGTTAAAGTTCCCTTATTAACTTCACTTAAAAGAAGTGCTAATGCCCATTCTACACCAGGAATGCCAAAGGTTACTTTTTCTGTCTTTTCACTTACTAAATGTGGTGCGTGGTCTGTTCCTATTGTATTAACTATACCGTCTTTTATACCCTGCCACATTGCTAGTCTATCCTCTTGGCTTTTTAATTCTGGTTTCATTCTAAGTAATCGATTATTTTTTGCATCTTCTTCTGTTAAAAATAAATGATGCGGTGTTACTTCTACAAATATATCCTTGTAAGTTTTTCTAGCTTCTATTACCATATCCAATTCAGACTTCAAACTAATATGTGCGAGGACAAGTTTTTTTTGATGTTTAATAGCAAGGTCGATGGCTCTTTGTACCATATCTCCCTCTGCATGAACCATTATCATTCTGCTTGCCTTGTATATATCATCTAATATATCCAAATCTTCTACCAGCATCTTTCCTGTAGAAACATTTAGGAATATCTTTGTACTAAGTATACCCTTAGCCTTTGCTATCTCATCTTTGTTGTTAGTTACTGCTCCCCCAAAGTGAAAACCATAGTCTACTATACTTTTTTTAGCCTTCTCCCTTTTTAGCTCAAGAGCTTCTACATCAATAGTTGCTGGATTGGTGTTAGGCATATCTATAAAGGTAGTTATTCCACCCTTGGCACAAGCCTTACTCCCACTTAGAAAATCTTCCTTGTGCTCAAATCCAGGGTCTCTCATATGAGTATGGGTATCAATCATTCCAGGTAGAAGGTACTTTCCACTAGCATCTATTACTTCTACCTTGTTATCTTCTATAGTAATATTTTCTTCTATTTTAACAAATTTTCCTTGCTCTATTAGTACATCTACTTTCTTACCATTTGCTAACTTAGCATTTTTTATTAACAAGCCCTCGACCTCCTCTTTTTAATTGACAATGTATAATAGAAAATTTACAATTACAAACCTTTCCACATCTTATTTTTCAAATTCAATTACTCATTCCTAAATACTAATTTCTAACTGCTTCTCCATTTCTTCAAGTATCTTCTCACTTGCTAGTTTCGGATTTTCTGCCTTTGTTATTGGTCTCCCTACTACTAAGTAATCACAACCATTTTTTAAAGCCTCTGAAGGTGTCATTATTCTTTCTTGGTCATTACTTGCTGACCAGTCTGGTCTTACACCTGGAGTAATAGTTTTAAAATCTTTACCACAAAGTTCCTTTATTGCCTTTGCTTCCCAAGGTGAGCAAACAACTCCATCCATTCCGCTATCTTTAGTAAGTTTTGCCCAATGCATAGCTAATTCCTTAATTGAGCTTTCAGTTTTAAATAACTCTTTTATTTCATCTTCAGAAAAACTCGTTAAAATAGTTACTGCTATTGCCAAAGTATCTTTGTTAATAGCCTTTACTTCTCTAGCTATACTTTCCATCATTTTTTTCCCACCACTAGCATGAACATTAAACATAAGCACTTTTTCCTTAGATGCAAATATAGATGCCATAGTTGTAGTATTGGGAATATCATGAAATTTTAAATCTAAAAATATCTCTTTTCCCATACTTTTTAGATAATCAACTGCTTCTCCTTTGGAATTAAGAAATAATTCCAAACCTACCTTATATATTTTAATAGAATCTCCTAATTTTTCTACCATTTCTCTTGCCTTGTCCAAAGTAGGAAAATCTAGTGCTACTATCAATCTGTCCTTCGCCTTCATTTTTCTCCCTTCTTAAGCTCTTTAAATTTGTGTTTTATCTAGGCTCTCCCTTTGGGAGAGCTGTCACGAAGTGACTGAGAGGGGTGTTTTTAATATTCAACATCATTTAGACTTTTTACTTGATACTTAATAATATTATTAATAGTTTTGCAAAGCTCTTCAAAATTATTATCAACTTCATAATTTGAAAATCTGATTACTTTTAGATTATAGCTATTCAAAACATTGCTTCGTTCTTTATCATAAGCTAAGCCTTCCTCTGAATAATGCTGACTTCCATTAAGTTCTATAATAAGTTTTGCTTGGTGACAATAAAAATCAACAATAAAATTATCAATAACTCTTTGCTTGTATATTTTAATTGGATAATGCCTAAGAAAATCATACCAAAGATGCCTTTCTTGTGGAGTCATATTTTTTCTAAGCTCCTTTGCTCTTGAAATTAAATTTTTATTATACTTCAAAAGAAACCTCCAAAAATAAAAATACATACTTTTAAATAATAAAAAGTAACCTCTCCGTCAGCTTTGCTGACACCTCTCCTAAAAGGAGAGGCTTTTAACTACCTATGCACAGCATTTACTATTTCAGATATATTCTCTAATCCATTCTCTTCACAATACTTATTAAGTCCTTCTATAATTTCTGTTGCTAGATTAGGATTCATAAAAAATCCTGTACCTAGTGCTACTGTATTAGCTCCTGCCATCATAAATTCTATTACATCTTCTGTACAAGAGATTCCACCCATTCCAAGTATAGGTAAATTTGTTGCCTTTCTTACTTGGTATACTATTCTTAATGCTACAGGTTTTATAGCTGGTCCAGAAAAACCACCAAATACATTACCTAATACAGGTTTTTTTCTCTTTATATCTATTGCCATTCCAAGAAGGGTATTTATAAGTGCTAAGGCATCTGCTCCATTTTCTTCTACTATCTTTGCTATTTCTACCACATTTGTAACATTAGGTGATAACTTTACTATTAAAGGTTTTTTAGTAACAGCTCTAACTTCCCTTGTAACTCTCCCTGCTACCTCTGGATTAGCACCAAATGCCATTCCTCCATCCTTAACATTTGGACATGATATATTAAGTTCTATTGCTGTAATTTCTGGTATGGCATCTATTCTTTTGGCTAATTCCACATATTCTTCTACCGTTTTCCCATTAATATTAGCGATTGAATGAGTTCCGCTTAATTCACTTCTTAATATCTCTACAGTTTCCTTTTCAAACACTTCTACCCCTGGATTCTCCAAACCAATGGAATTTAACATTCCAGCAGGTGTTTCTGCTAATCTTGTTCCAGGATTTCCTGGTCTTGCCTCTAAAGTTAAGCCCTTTAATACTAATGCTCCCAAATCATTTGGGTCAAAATAATCTGAATACTCTGTACCCCAACCAAAAGTTCCAGAACCTGTCATTAAAGGATTTTTCATCTCTAAACCTGCAAAGTTAGTCTTTAATTTATTCAACGTCTATCACCTCGTTAGCTTCAAATACTGGTCCATCATAGCAAACTTTTTGCATACCCTTTGTTGTTGGAATAGAACAGCCCATACAAGCCTTTACTCCACAAGCCATACGTTCTTCCAAGGACACTTGACATCTTATTCCGTGTTCCTTAGCTACTCTCGCTACTGCTTCCATCATTATATGAGGACCACAAGTATATATTATATCAACCTTATTTTCTTTCAAATACTCTTTTAATATATCAACTGTATTTCCTTTTTTACCGAGGCTACCATCATCTGTTGCTATTAAAGTTTCTATGCTCTCATCAAAACTACTAAGTATTCCCAGATGTTTCGCACTTCTACCTCCAGCTATATGCACTACCTTATTCTTATCTTTTAACTGATTTAAAAGCTCCTTTAATGGTGCTATTCCTAGTCCACCACCAATAGCTACTACATTTTTGTTCTCTATATTCAAATCAAAGCCTACACCAAGTGGACCTTGTATATTTATTGTTTCCCCTATTTTTAAAATAGCAAAGTCCTTTGTTCCACCACCTAAAACCTCATAGTAATACTCCATTTCACCTTTTTCTTTATCTACTGAATGAATAGAAATAGGTCTTCTTAATATTCTTATTTCATTTTTAGGTTTTAACATAGAGAATTGTCCAGCAAGTGCTACCTCTGCAGTTTTAGGACTTTTCACTCTCATTATATAGTAATCTTCTGCTAACATTCTATTTTCTAAGATTTCAGCCTCTTCTACAAAGGCTTTAACTCCATTACAAGCCATTTTTTACTCCTTTTTATCTTTAATATTAGTTTGTTGCAAAGTCTTTTAAAACCTTTCGCAACGAATTTAAATGAAACTTAGAGCTTTAGCTCTGTAGTTGAATTTATGCCGTAGCTATCGAATTTTGCGAATAAATTATAAAATTAATGGGTCCAGCGTCACGCTGGTTCGGTGAAGCTGAAAAGCTTCGGTCTGCTCTTTGTAAAAAAACATTACTTAATTATAGCCTCTTCTATTGCTACTGTTCTCTCACAATAAGAACATCTAATCTTATTGTTTTCTTCTAATTCAAACTTGCTTCTAATATTCTCTATATTACTTATACATTTAGCATTAGGACATTCAACTATATCTTTTAATAATTTTGGTAATTTTATTATCTTCTTTTCAACTACACGATAAGATTCAATTATATTAACTGTTGAACCCTGTGCCAAAATCCCTATTTTTTCCATCTCTTTTTCTGATAATTTTCTTTCAGAAATTTTTATTATTCCCTTTTTCCCATCTTTTTTACTATCTACATTAAAGGCTACTGTTACTTTATCTTCTTTATTTCCCAAGTCTAATAAATCCATAATTTTTATGGTCTTATCACTGGGAAGATGGTCAATAACAGTACCATTTTTTAAAGCTGTAATTTGTAATTCCATTATTCATCACCTAACTTTTTTACCAAGCCTAAACTAAGAGCTAAAAGTGCCTGTCTAGTAGGGACACCATTGGCTGCTTGTTCAAAATACATTGCATGAGGAGTATTATCCAAATCTACATCTATTTCATTTACCCTAGGTAGAGGGTGTAATATTATCATTTCTTCCTTGCATTTTCCTATTATACTTTCTTTGTTTATAATATAAATACCCTTAACTTTTTCATATTCTTCATCATCTGGAAAACGCTCTCTTTGAATTCTAGTCATATAAAATATATCTATTTTATCAAGAATTTCTCTATAATCTTCTACCTTATAGTATTCAATTCCTGATTTTTCCAAATCATCACAAATATACTCTGGCATTTGTAAGCTTTCTGGAGCTACAAAATACATAATTGCCCCAAAATGAGTAAGTGCCTTAGCCAAAGAATGAACTGTACGACCATATTTTAAATCCCCAACAAAGGCTATTTTCTTTCCATCAAGACTTCCAAATTTCTTTTGTATAGTGTATAAATCTAAAAGTGTTTGACTAGGGTGTTGATTGCTTCCATCTCCTGCATTTAATATAGGTACTTTGGAAACTTCACTAGCCAGCCTTGCTGCCCCATCATTAGGATGTCGCATTACTATTATATCACTATATGAGGATGCCATTCTTATTGTATCTGTCAAGGACTCCCCTTTTTTTGCACTGGTACCATCAGGACTATCAAAACCAAGAACTTGTGCACCAAGTCTTTGAGCTGCTGACCAAAATGATAATCTCGTTCTTGTACTTGGTTCAAAGAAGAGGGTAGAAACTACTCTACCCTTCATTAGTTCTGCTTGTGGATTTTCTTCTAAATATCTAGCTGTATCTAAAATATGTAATATTTCTTCTTTAGATAAATCTCTCATAGAGATAATGTCTTTTCTAGATTCTTTCATTTTCCACCTACCTTTATATATTTGCTATATCAATTACGTCTATATCCATTTCATGCACTTTTTCATCAATTATTTTAATAACTGCACTTAAAGTATCAAGGGATGTAAGAACTTCTACCCCATATTCTATTGCTGTTCTTCTTATTCTAAAACCATCTCTTTGTAAGTCATTTGCTTTGGTAGCAGTATTTATTACCAAGTCTATCTCTTTATTTTTTAACTTATCTAAAATATTAGGAGATTCTTCTGTAATTTTTCTTACTTCTTCACTTTCAATTCCACTTTCTGCCAAGAATTTTCTAGTTCCTTCTGTTGCCAAAAGTGTATATCCTAATTCAACTAATTTATTAGCCATTGGTAAAAATTCTGCCTTATCAACGTCATTAACTGTTACTAATACTCTTTTTCCTTTTAAATTATAGTTTTTATATGTTGCTACAAGTCCTTTATAGATAGCTTCACTATAAGTTTTTCCAACTCCTAAAGCTTCTCCTGTTGACCTCATTTCAGGTCCAAGACTTACTTCTACATTGGATAATTTTTCTGTTGAGAATACTGGAACTTTTACTGCTACTATATTTCCCGTCTTATATATTCCTGTTCCATAATTCAAATCTTTTAATTTTTCACCTAACATACATCTTGTTGCTAGTTCTATCATAGGTACCCCTGTGACCTTACTTATATATGGTACAGTTCTAGATGACCTAGGGTTTACCTCTATTACATATACTTCTCCCTTGTATGCAATAAATTGTATATTAATCATTCCATCTACATGTAGTGCTTTAGCTAATTTTTCTGTATATTCTTTAATTGTAGCAATTACATTTTTAGAAATATTTTGTGTTGGATAAACTGTCATACTATCTCCAGAATGTACTCCTGCTCTTTCTAAATGTTCCATTATTCCTGGAATAAGTATATCATCTCCATCACAAATTGCATCTACTTCTACCTCTATTCCGTTCAAATACTTATCTATTAATATTGGATTTTCAGGGTCTCTATCAAAAGAGGCGTCAAGATATTTTATTAAAGATTTTTCATCATAACAAATTTCCATCCCTTGACCACCTAGTACATAAGAAGGTCTTACAAGTACTGGATACTCTATTATATTTGCTTCCTTAACTCCAGTCTCTGTATTCCAAATAGCTTTCCCCTTTGGTTTTTTAATTCCTAATGAATCAGTTATTTCATCAAATTTTTCTCTATCTTCTGCAGCATCTATCCACTTAGGTTGAGTACCAATTACTTTTATTCCCTTTTCTTCCATATATTTAGCTAATTTAATAGCTGTCTGTCCACCAAATTGTAAAATTACTCCTTCTGGTTTTTCCTTTTCAATAATACTCATTACATCTTCCTCTACTAAAGGTTCAAAATATAGTTTATCTGCTATGGAAAAATCTGTACTTACTGTTTCAGGATTGTTATTTACAATAATTGCCTCATAACCTAATTTTTGTAAGGCTTGAATTGAATGTACTGTACAATAGTCAAATTCTATTCCTTGCCCTATTCTAATTGGTCCACTTCCTATAACCATAATACTTTTCTTATCTGTTACTTCTACCTCATCATATTTATCATAAGTTGAATAATAATATGCTGATACAGCTTCAAATTCTCCTGCACAAGTATCTACCATTTTATATACAGGTTTAATATTCAATTCTTCTCTTTTAGCTTTTATATCATCTTCCTTGACATTCATAAGCATAGCCATTCCCTTATCAGAAAATCCTTTTTTCTTCCAATTTCTTAGATTTACTTCATTCAAATCACTTATGCTTAAATTTCTAATTATTTCTTCTTGCCTAATCATCCATTCAAATTTTTCTATAAAGAATATATCTATACCTGTTAATTTAGCTAATTTTCTTTTTACATAACCTCTTCTCAACATTTCACAAAGGTCAAATATTCTTTCATCATCAGGGCTTTGGATTCTTGCTTTTAATTCTTCAATTGTTCTTTTGCTAGCTAATTTATGGAACATATTATATTGTCCTATTTCCAAAGATCTAACACCCTTTAGAAAAGCTGATTCAAAATTATTCCCTATTGCCATTATTTCACCAGTTGCCATCATTTTTGTACCCAGCTTTTTATCTGCTTCTTTAAATTTATCAAAAGGCCATTTTGGAATTTTTACTACTACGTAATCAAGTGCTGGCTCAAAACAAGCATAAGTTTTACCAGTAACATCATTTTTTACTTCATCTAAAGTATAACCTAATGATAACTTGGCTGCTACCTTAGCTATTGGATAACCTGTAGCTTTTGAAGCCAGAGCAGAAGACCTACTTACCCTTGGATTTATCTCTATAATTGCATATTCAAAGGAATTTGGATGTAGTGCAAATTGAACATTACAACCTCCAACAACTCCTATTTCATTAATAATTTTTATTGAAGATGTTCTAAGCATTTGATATTCTTTATCACTTAAAGTTTGTGAAGGTGCTACTACTATAGAATCCCCTGTATGTATTCCTACTGGGTCAATATTTTCCATATTACATACTGTTATACAGTTTCCATTGGCATCTCTTATTACTTCATATTCTACTTCTTTCCATCCTGTAATACATTTTTCTACTAAAACTTGTCCAACTCTACTTAGTTTCAAACCTTTTAGCAAAATATTTTTTAAATCCTCAGGATTATAGGCTATTCCTCCACCTGTTCCTCCTAGAGTAAAAGCTGGTCTAACTACCAAAGGATAACCTACTAAACCTGCAAATTTCAATCCTTCTTCAAGATTTTCTACTACTGCACTTTCTATTGTAGGCTCTCCTATTTTGTCCATTGCCTCTTTAAAAAGTTCTCTATCTTCTCCTCTTTTTATAGAGTCTACTGGCGTTCCCAAAACTCTAACTCCATATTTTGCCAAAATACCTTTGTCTTCTAACTCAACAGCCATATTAAGTGCTGTTTGTCCACCCATTCCAGGTAAGATGCTATCTGGTTTTTCTTTTTCGATTATTTTCTCTATATATTCTGCTGTTATTGGCTCAATATAAATTTTGTCCGCCACAGTTTTATCTGTCATAATAGTTGCAGGATTAGAGTTTACTAATACAACTTCCACCCCTTCTTCTTTTAACGCTTGGCAAGCTTGAGTTCCTGAATAATCAAATTCTGCTGCCTGTCCTATAATAATAGGTCCTGAACCTATTACCAGAGTCTTTTTTATGCTTGTATCTAACATTTATTAACCTCCACAAAATTTAGTTAAGAATTAATAGTTAGGACTTAGTTTATAATAAATTTACTGACAAATCATTCCCTTAACTATTAAATATTCATTGTTCACTATTAATTATCTAACATCCCTAAAAAATCATCGAAAATATATGCTGTTTCTTCTGGTCCTGGTGACGCTTCTGGATGAAACTGTACACATCTTATTTTAAATTCTTCATTTTTCATTCCTTCAACTGTATTATCATTCATATTTATATGAGTAAGTTCACAACCTTTAGGTAAAGTTTCTACTACATAACCGTGATTTTGCGAGCTTATATATATTTTATTTTTTTCCAAATCTTTTACTGGATGATTACAACCTCTGTGCCCAAATTTAAGTTTTTTAGTTTCTCCACCTAATGCCAAAGCTAAAAGTTGATGTCCCAAACAAATTCCCCAAATTACTTTTTTACCTATTAAATTTTTTATAGTTTCTATTGATTCTACTAAGTCTTCAGGGTCTCCAGGTCCATTTGATAAAAATACTGCATCTGGATTCCACTCTAAAATTTCTTCTGCTGTTGCATAGGCATTAAACACCTTAATATTACATTTTCTTTTTTTGAAAGACTCAATTATATGAGCTTTTATACCATAATCGATAATAGCTACTTTTTTACCTTCACCTTCTACCTCATAACTAACCTTTGTGCTAACATTTTTTACAGCTTCCTTATTACTAAAACCATCAAATTTCCCTTTAATTTCTTCCTCACTTAAATCTTTTGTAGTAATAATTGCCTTCATAGCTCCATTATCTCTTATGATTTTCGTAAGATGTCTAGTATCAATCCCCTTAAATCCAAGAACTTTATTTTGTTTTAAAAATCCGTCAAGAGTGATTTCACATCTCCAGTTATTAGGTAATTTAGCTTCTTCTCTTATTATAAAAGCTTTTACCTTAATCCCTTTTGATTGCATATCCTCTAAGTTCACTCCGTAATTCCCTATTAAAGGATATGTAGCAACTACTATTTGCCCATAATATGACGGATCTGTTAATAGCTCTTGATAACCTGTCATTCCTGTATTAAATACCAGTTCTCCAACAGTATCCTCGACATACCCAAAACTCTTCCCTTCAAAACTTAGCCCATTTTCTAATATTAACCTAGCCTTCATCTCTTACCCCTTTCAATGATTAAAAAAAAAGAATGAAAAACTATTAAAAATAGTTTTCATTCTTTTATATTTATAATAAATATTCTTACTAATAAAGTTAAAACACAAAATACTAAACAACAAAGGTGATAATACCTTGTTCAAAAACACAATATCAACTTTTTCAATATTTAGAAACAAAAATACTAATATCAAAATTAAGTAAGCACTATAATTACTCTGTAACTTATCAATTAATAACAGCATTTCTTCCCCTCCTAAAACAAAAATTGATTTTTTCCTAAACTTATAAAAGTTTATCAAAATTTTACAAATTTGTCAAGGTTAAAATAATAACCGTTATCCAACAATCTTTAAAAGAGCTAAAATAAGTTCTTGGCTATCGCTTATTCTCTCCATAAAAAATAAGGCTTCCTCATCTTCTATAATATAATCGTAAGATGTATAAACTGTTGTATTATTTCTCAAAATTATTTTGATACCATTTTCAGCTTTTTCAACCTCTTCTACTATACCTCTTGTTTCTAACTCAAAATCATCATATCGAACTTCTAACATAATCTCCTTATCAACTATTTTACTTTTTAAATCTTTAACATCCATTTCTTAAACCTCCATAGTCTATCTATAATTCATGACTAATATATATATGTTACTATTTTACTACTTTTCCCAATATTTTTCAAAGGTTATTTTAAAATTGTGAAGAAAATTTACTTAATTTTTATATAGTTCCCTATATATTTTTAGTATTTTTTCTTCTTTTCCGTTTTCTTTCAATTTTTTTAATCCCCTATTAAATCTTTCTATGAAAATTGCATTATTAGGATTTCTTTTACTTAAAAGTAAATATTGTGGTCTTTTATCTAAAATTTTTAAGTGTGTTCTAATA
>Ga0194136_1000487_pt1 | contig 20549 bp, 18 predicted proteins | sample TARM_MetaG_T3A_1_FD_134023 | JGI IMG/M metagenome (GOLD analysis project Ga0194136, IMG submission 134023) | Freshwater microbial communities from Pennsylvania, USA, analyzing microbe dynamics in response to fracking - TARM_MetaG_T3A_14 (version 2) | ecosystem: Environmental > Aquatic >...
GCCCTGGAGCTGGCAGCCATCCAGTCGGTGTGCGGCCAGCACAGCCTGCAGCACTGGCCGCTGCGGCCATTCCGTGCGCCGCACCACAGCGCCTCGGCGGCTGCGCTGGTCGGCGGTGGCTGTAAGATATACAAATTGCCGCAACAGAATAGAAATACCTGCGACGCACCGAACACATGTGCCGCGTGTTCATATGATTAAAATGGCAATAGGCTGAACGCTGTTTCGTGGGCGACACCCCGACAATTAAACTGTGATTCAGATAAGCTGTCGGACCGTGATGTATCCCCCACGCCCAAATAGCTCAGCGGCCTGTCTGTCTTGCCCACAGCCCAATCCAAAGCGGCATCAGCCAATTCGCCGGCTTTTACTTCCACTGTTCTGGTCATGGGCTGCTTTTCCCATAACAAGAATCGCCGCTCTCATTCGCCGCGACGGCGAAGATATTCAGCGAAAAGAGGAACCGAGAAATCAAGGTAACCATGGTCTGTGCTATAGATCATGCCCTTGGAAATAATGTTGGCCCGCGCCGGACCCAACGAGGACTGGTCGCGTCCCATTTCCTTAGCAATACCAGCCATGGGATAAGGGCCATCACCAAGGGCGGCCATAGCCCTCACAAATTGGATCTCGGCCTTGGTAAGCCGGTCATACCGCACCTTGAAGAAACCTTCATCAAGGCCGGCGAGGGTTTCAGGGTAAGCGCGCTCGACATCAGCAAATGTAATCCCAGGGCCAGCTGCAACATCCCATGAGGTAGACCCCCACTCTTGCAAAAAGAATGGATAACCTTTGGTTCGAGCAAAAATAGAATCGAGAGCAGCATCCTCTATCGCTTCCCCTTCCTCCTCGACAGGTTTGCGTACAGCAAGCTTTGCAGCTTCTTCATCAAGCGCGCCGACAGCTGGGTATTGGAACAGACGCTCTGCGTACGACTTAGCTTCGCCAGCCAGCTTGGCAACCTGCGGAAGTCCTGCTCCAACCATAACCACAGGAAAACCGCGCTGAGCCATTCGATGCATCGAAACGATCAAAGCAGATAAATCATCTTCCGAGAGGTATTGAACCTCGTCGATGAGCAGAACCCATCCCTTACCAGCAGCTTTTGCGCCCTCACCAATTACAGTAAATAGGTCTGGAAGGTCGTGTTGCAGATCACCGCTGTCAGCGAGACCAGGTTCTGCGGCTTCAACACCAACTTCAATTCCGCCAATGTCGATTTTGAAGATCGCCGCAAAATTACGAAGGGCGCCCATTCCTCGACTAGCAATCTGCTTTGCCGCCTCGAATCCCGATAGAGAACGCATCACCCGTCGAAGCTCTGGATAAAGGAGAGTGGCGAGCGTGTTTCTCTCCGGCGCCTCAAGCTGAGATACGAGCATCTCGCGCTCCCTAGCAATATTCCCGATTTCGTTGAGCAGAACCGTCTTGCCCACACCACGTAGCCCCAAGAGCATCAGCGATCGTGCGGGCTTTCCTCTCACTGCACGTCCGCAAGAAATACGGGCCATTTCCAAAATGGAGTCCCGGCCAGCAAGCTCCGGAGGAGGAAAACCAGCACCAGGGGCAAAGGGATTACGGTACGGGTCCATACAACCTCGTTTAATAAATATCGAAAGATAATGAAAGCTAGCATTTTTTACTAGCATAGCATAGCGACTGCTATAGTTTCGGCAATCCGAATACCAGTTTTTATCGGGGATATCTCGCCCCTCACGTCCTGTTGGGTGTATTGGTCGAGGGAAATGCTGGAAGACCCTGACGCTCACGCCGAAGTTGAACGGCTTACCGTGAGAATTTCGCTCTACTTGATCAAATGCTGGCAGCTCGCAATGCCGCTGGCCTAACTCGACTCGTTGGCCGAACGCATGGGCCCAAGGGGGCACCCGTAGCACGTCTGGAAAATGCCTCGGCATCCGGCAAGCACTCACTCAGTCTGGACATGCTGCGAAATTTCGCAGCGGCCTTAAAAATACACATCGTTTAACCAGAAATCTGGTCATGCTGCGTACTTGAGGACCCGGAACCTGAGACCTCGTCCCCCAGCTACCCAGTGCTGCTCGGCAACGACTCCCGCGAAATATGCAATTAGTTGCGACCAGATGTAGCCGCTTGTTATAAGGGCTATATTCGACGCAATAAATCCGGGAGCTCAATGCCCATACACCTGACATCCAGCTTGAAGCGCCGCAGTGTCCTCCGCGAGGCTTTTCATGACCATAGACCCCTGGTTGTTTGGTGGTACGGCGGCCTCTATAAAAACCCCAGGGGTGGTAGCCAGCCACTTGTACGGGTCTTGTTGCGAGAACTTTTAGCCCCCCAACACCTCTCCGATGGACTGATTGAAAAGTGGGTGCCTCTTACCTTTCTGGGGAGGCTTAGAGTTGGCAATATGTGGAAGGAGAATGAATGCTGGGAAGGCATGCATTTCGAGTCTCAGGTATTTGATGTGGACTTTACTCGACACGGATGGACTATCACCTCTTTCCATCAGAGACATTACCTCCATCATCCGGCACCATACCCACTCGAAATTCATCCACTTGAGCACGATAGAGATCCAAGCAAAGTATTGGAGTTCTCTTTAAACACCGGTGGCAAACTGGTCATCCCGTGCCTAGAGTTTTTGACGCGGTGTTATGGCAGATCAGCCGAGCTGAGACGATGTCTAGCTACCTATCGCTGGCAAGAGCTCGTTGACCAAAGACTGTACGCTCCTCTAAATGAGCCGGAGGAGATAGGGCAGTGGAAAGTCAGGTTGAGAGATCGCCTTGTACATGGAGACGCGATTCTTCTCGCCCATGCAAAATATTGTCCCTACACCCAATCCATAGTGAAAAGAATTTATTCAGATATAGAAGCTGGCTATGGTCCTTATGGAGCTAAAGCCTCCTTTGTAAAAATCCAGCCTTGGTTCGACGGTCCCGCCAAGCTGAAAGTCAGGGGGATATGGTTCGATGATCAGCGCTCCTTTCTTGCACATCAGATTATAGGTGGTAGCGATCCCACAGGTATTCCCATTTGGAAAGATCGTGAAATCACCAGCTCAATACCTGTAGGTGAATACGGGGGCGGACGTACAGGGCCTGGCGCACCCATTAGACGGCTTACTACAATGCCAGACATTATTGACCTCACGGGTGCTCAGGACCCTGATGCCGATGCCGCATCAGTCGAAGTCCAAGATCCAGACTTTGAAGTGCTGGGAGAGCCTCGCATTGTTCACCAACTATGGAGGCCCGACACGCATGCCCGATCTGAGTCTCCCCCAAGGGTGGCAGCAGGCGAGGTATCGGTTTTTTCCGCTGGCGATCCACACGGGAGCGGAAAAGGCGTCGGTTATGCCTCAATACATGCAAAACCAGTATTGGAGTCTCAAGGCACGCTAAGAGATATGTGGAATGTGATGCTTTTTTTCAAGAAAACATACCCACATATCATCCAATCCGTCGAGTGGTTTACATTCGATGACGGCTACCAAGCCGATACGGAGCCCAAGCTTATCGCCATCCAGCCGTTCGAAGAGCGTGAAGGGATGTCGAGCAAGATCTGGAGATGGCCGTATCTCGACCCCAAAACCATGCTGGAGATGCGAGGAGCACTGGTTATACGTATCAAGGCCGGAGACAAGGAAGTTTACATCGTGGAAATTCAGCGTCGTCCTATCAAAAAGAAAGATAAAGATGGGCAGGTCAGCGATGCTGAAGAGTCATTCCAGGGTTTAATATTCACTCTCTCCACCCCGGATGACCTCAGACCTTGGCTTTCCCTCCTATTGTCGGAGGTAAGGTATAGAACGGGTGTCGTGAAGCATTTAGCAGTCAGTTGCCCAGGGAAGGCCGAGAGTTTTAACCACGCCCCTTCCACTGGAGATTACCTTCCATGTGTATCAGCGGCGCGGAATGCGCTGGGCAAAATGGGAATTTTTTTGCGTGACTAATAGAGCAACGAGATCTACCACTGCAGAACGCACTTTAGCGCACTAGATCATGCAGCCTTAACAACTGGCTCAGAATGAAATCGAGTCGTTTCGGCATGAGATGCAGCAAGCAAACCTGGAAATGCAGCGGTTTCTACGAACCGAGACCCAGCCAGGTTATAAAACCGCCTCGCCAACGCTCGAAAGCCTGTAGTCAAGCAGGGCCCGTTGGGCAGCTACAGCCCCAGCAGGCTACTCGCCTTTACCAAAGTTGGCTTTCCCGTTCGCAACATGGTGTCTATCCACAACTGATTGCCATGTCTTACCCATCGTTCACAGCCGATATGTCCAGATACGACCAAATCGATATTCTGGATGTTGTCTCTGCTTACCTCATACCTCCTACCACCCCAAGCGCAGTTCTTCGCCAAGCCCTCGCTAAACTCCAACGTGGCCAGCTGCAGCCAGTCGGCCACTGGTGCGTGAGCATGCACCAATCCGATACGCCCTGATTCTGTATTCAAGGTCATGGTGAGCGGTAGTTTTTCCTGGATTTTTTCCGCCAACACCCTGTGCTGCTCAGGAGGCAAGCCAGCCGCCCACTGCCCACCCATGCTGTAGTGTTTATCAGCCCAGGCAACTTGATAGTGGCTTGCCCAGAACAGCAGCTCATGGTTGCCAAGCACGCTATGGCAATAGGGTGTGCGTAACACCCATTCTAGCGTGCGTAATGACTCTGGCCCGCGATCAATCACATCACCAAGCATGAACAACCTATCCTTGGCGGGTTCAAAACCTGAGTCTACAAGCAGCTCCATCAGCAGCTGAAATTCCCCATGCACATCCGAACAAATCCAGTCCTCGCCGGTTGGGTTAGCTGGGATTTCATGGTGGACAGGAATACGTCTGATCACCTATCACCTCCGCAAATTCGGGATGTGAACTCCAGCTGATACTCCAAGGCTTTTTGCACATGTCTACAAGACACGCCTAGCATAGGGTCTGTCTGAATCAAGGCGTCCGCCTGCTCTGATTGCCAACCAGCGGAGTCATCATCAATAGCCAGCCACGGAATTGGGGTGGGTAGACGGCGTAAATAAGCAGAAACTTGTTGAAAGCGTGTTTGGTGATCCCACTCGATGATATCGAGACTGCTTCTACCCATCGCGGAGTGCCATGTGGCGCCTATGACTCGCGCTGCCAGTTTGGCGGGCAAGTATCCGCGAGCCCGACGGAAGCCCAGCACACGCACCCAACTGGTCGACAGTACGATCCGTAGCTCCGGGTATTCTTCTATAATCTTTTCCAACAGAGGGGCCCACATGAATAGCTCGCCCGGGACTCGCAGCTCGATCTGGCCATTAAGTCGTCGATACACGGCATCAGGATGTAGAACGCCATCATAGTCGAGAAATAAAATCACGTTTATCTCGCTAACTTGATCAGGGAGGGCTTCAATAGGCAGCATACTGCATCTTTGCCCGCAGGCATCCCTCAGTTTTCTATTGACCGGGTACGCTGTGACTACAAACCTCGAAATAATCCAACAAGACAGTCAAGCCGCAAAGACAGCTCTCACGACGGTTTCTCGAATCTTGAACATGTGGCACCTGACAGACACCCAACAGGCGAGACTGCTCGGGCTGCATGATGAGAAAGCGCTTCATGGCTGGCGATCACATCCCGAGAGCGCTTCCACCTCAACGGATCTGATTGAGCGAGCAAGCTACATCCTGGGAATCTATAAATCGCTGCAGATCTTGTTCCCCAACCCTGACAATGCGGATCGATGGCTGATCACCTGTAATGACAATCCCCTCTTCAACGGGCAAGCTCCCATTGAACACATGATGACCGGAAACATTACAGATCTGGCGACAGTTCGGCGCTGCTTAGAGGCGTTGATAAGCTGATCGGCTCCTGGCTCATCGTTAACAGAGCCAAGCCTTGGGATACCCTCCAGCCCCTCACTGGACTTCGTAAAAGCCGGTGTGATTCAGTACGGCTTAATCGTAGTCATCCCGCTGCAGAAGCCTGTCGAAAGCACCCGGGGCTACTGTGACCTTCCGCTGCTTTCTCAGCTGGGTCACAGTAGCGTCAAAGTTCTGCAGAATGTCACGGTGCGCCTCATACAACCAGTTCTCGGCCTGCTTCCATGCCTCGCTCACATGGTGCTCCACCTCACTAAACGCTCGCTCCTGCTGTCGACAATCAGAGAGAAAGCTGCGCCACCGAACACGCTCAAGAGCAGCGGCGTTGTTGAACACAAAAAGGGCGAGCAAGTCCCCATCCTCGCAGGTGTTCATCATGAAGGCAGCTGGGGCCTGCCCTTGGAATGACTGGCTGAGTTCGACCCATCGCTGCTGTAGGTACTCACGCCACCTTTCATTCAGCTCGTCAAGCTGCGGCTCCAGCCCCCTAGCATCCAGCCGCATATCCCAGACAAAACCACCCTTTGCCTTCTTTCCGTGGTTCTCTCCCTCGACATAATCATGGGGGATTAGGCGATGGATCATATCTGTCCCCTGATCCTCCAGCTCGTCTGTTATATGAGTGGCCAGTGAAGTGATTGTGGCGTAATGCAGTTTGTCATCAATGAGCAGGCGCGCCCAAAGGGAGAACCGTAGCGCATAGTAATCCCGTTTTTGATAATCCGTGATCTCTCTGCTGCTCTCCCTTTCCTGGAAGTGGTAGTCATCAAGATCGTAGTCATACACGGTCTCAAAATTGAGCAGGCTGACATTCTCGGCCATGGTCTCGTTGAGCCAAATCATGTCTTCACCGATACCGGTGGTCAGTAGATCCGCCCAGTTATATGCAAGCTTGCCGCTGGGTAGATCAAGCCATTCACTCAGCAGCACCGCCGCCACCCTATCACTGGCCGCGTCGTCCATGGTTGCACGAAACAGCTCCTGCTGCTCAGGTGACCAAGCATGATAAAGGGGGTTGGCTGCCATCAAGGCTTTACGGGCGGCGGCTTGTACTCGACTTGATTCCACAGATAGCTCCTTCATTCCTCACCAAGCAGCGGCTCACTCCCCAGCCAAATAGCGAGAACCGGGTGCAGTGGCCCATGCTTGTCTGCCAGCAACGCCAACTCCTCTCGGCAGCGGCTCTCTACCTGAATCTTTAGCTCGATGTCTTGGGCCGAAGGGTAATGTCGCAGCAATGCTTTGGCCTGGCGCCGTATCAATTCGGGAAGTTCTGTATTCTTGGCCAGCTCCTGCAGAAACTCCCCGGTCTGTACCAAGCTACGAGTACGTTCATGGGGCATTGTCATTGGACTCTCCAAAACAATCTGAGAAGACGCCAGCCCAAGCCACAAGGCTATAGGCTGGCTCAAACATCATGCCTTAGCAATCTGCCTGTCAGACCGAGCTTGCGCATCTCGCTCCACAGTCTCAAGCACTACCAGGAGATCACGCCGGGGACGGCATTCATTGTAGCCCGTCACAATGAGGGAACGGGCCTTGGCGACACCTTTCAGTACATTCTCGAATGTCACATATGCTGCACGCTTATCCCCATAGTAGAGCTCGTGGAGCCCGGTACCGTCAGGATGCTCAAGAAACGACCAATCATCCAGTCGAGAAATAGTACTACTTAGCTTTTCAAGTACGCGAACGGACAGGTCAGACCATGCAAGGCCTCGAAGGATAATACCCAGCTCTTGATGCTGTTTAATCGTCATGGGCTTTGCTGGTCGCCAGTCAGACGCTTCTCCGGGACGACCACCGTAAGGGATCGCACCTGCACGCTGCCCAAAAGACGGCTGAGGACGGCTGCGATAGGGTTTGCCACTGGCAAGCCTGACAGGGCTATGAAAGTGCGAACTATAGTCACCTGAGTGGGTATCCCAGTCGATTGATGGCACCGGTGCCATCTGCCCCACAATATCGGTAACTCGCTGCAGAAGATCAGGCTCGGCAGACAGGAAAAAAGGTACGCTACTACCCGGCAGGTACAAGCCATCCCAGTCCGGGGCAGTCTCTTTTAGCCCATGCTGTTCAATCCATTTTTTACGCTTCGATTCTTTCCCACTATAACGGGACGAGTATGGTTCGTCTAAAGCCAACCAACCGCCCGTTGCACCATCTACCCATAGACTCAGGTGATCCTGGCCAGGCAGCTCGTGCAGAAATTCCACGCGGCGCTTATCAGCCTTCTTCCTCATAGGCCGAAGCCCCGTAGCCACGCAGAACTGCAGCTGCCGAACGGCATCAGTAATGCGCTTCATTGCTCTTTCTTGCGAAGGGGCATCTAGCCTGGCACGCAGATGATCTTCGGATTCCAGCTCGAACCCTCCGAACATCCAATATCCCCTATCCTTCAAGGAGGACAGCACACTTATGGTGTCTGGCGGCAGTCCAACTTCTGCAGTGCAGCGGCCGGAGAAAGGGTCGCCATCCCTGTCATGCCAATACACGGTTAGATAAAGGGGCTGCAGAGTACGGGATACGGCTTGGCTGGATAAACGACGTTGAGCATGCTTGAAGTTTTGGTAGCCTGAAATGTGTGCGGCAACATCAAGCGCAACCGTGTGCTTAATGCCACGTTCACGACCAATTTTCTTGGCAAGGCGGGAAATACCGAGGATGGTGCTAGGCGCAATAGACGACGGATTCATGACTTTGCTCCAGATCCTTTTGGTAGCGTCACCCGTCTCCGCCACAAGGACCGAAGAAAATCGAATCGGTCATATGGAAATCAAAAACAGTGCCGTTTCCAGCTTTGAATGACGGGTGTCATGCGCCTGTTGAGCACAAGCATAAGCTACCATAGCCGAGCTCAAAGCAGCAAGTCTGCTGGATACTCCCACGAACTGGCAACATATTGTGCACGCTTTGGCCTTCGAGTGCGCGAGGTATAGGCGATCGCAGCCCCCCACTTGCATCAGATAGAACTCCCTACAGACCACTTCAAACAGAGCTTCATAGCCTGCAGGAAAAGTCTCGGTTCTCTGTGGTTGGCGCAGCGCTGGACTAGCGCAATCCGGACGTCGAGTAAACACTCGATATCTTTAAGTATATCGAGTGTTCAGTTATAATTAGATTCATGAAAAGCCGAGACAGTCAGTACCTGGACCAGCTACGCGACTACTATGCCGAGAATGGTGTTTTACCGTCATTCTCAGGCATTGCGTCTTTGGTAGGCCTCAAGACCACCTCCGCGGTCTCAGCAATGGTCAGACGACTCAAAGAGGCAGATTTCCTTGTCTCTACGCCTGATAAACGGCTCGCTCCGGGCCGGCGCTTCTACGAGCGCCCAGAGATTTCCGTGGCTGTACGAGCAGGTGTTCCTGAAGCCATGGTCGATGTGGCGGGCAATCCTGTGCTGATTGATCGATTGTTGATCAGAGAGCCGTCACGTACCGTGATTATTCCTATTCGGGGCGATTCCATGATGGATGCAGGCTTGCTTGACGGCGATAAAATTGTCGTTAAACGCGATGCACCGACCAAGGTTGGCGATATCGTAGTAGCTCTCGTAGATGGTGAGTTTACCGTGAAGTACCTCGCCAAAGACGCCCGAGGCTTCTACTTGAAACCTGGTAACGCAGCTTTTGATGATATTCGCCCGCGAGATGAATTGGAGCTGTTTGGACGAGTGACTGGCTGCTTTCGGCTTTATTGACGAAAAACCTAGTGCACCTAGGTAAGAATTACTTAAAATTTTGAGGGCATCCCATGGATGACAGCTTTGCATTGGAATCTCTGCCCGTCGAGCAGCTTATCGAGATGATCCGTGAAAAGACCGGCGCTGGGGTTAACCTCTCTTTCCCAGGAAAGGTTATCGCACGCCAGATCGGTCGCCGCGTACGTCCCCGCAACCAGCGCACAATCAAGTCGCGGAGCGCAGGCGATGAGCACGGCCGCTCGCGGAACCTGATTATCGAGGGTGACAACCTCCAGGCACTGGCATCGCTGTACCGAGAACGAGGTCAAATCGATATGATCTTAACCGACCCCCCATACAATACAGGCGGTGACTTCCGGTATAACGACAAGTGGGATACCGACCCGAATGACCCTGATATGGGGGAGTTCGTTGGAAGCGATGATCCGGCGAAGCACACCAAGTGGATGAAATTCATGTATCCGCGCCTCCAGATGATGCGTGCGATGCTCAAGCCGTCCGGTGTGCTCGCAATCTGTATTGATAGTCGTGAATTGTTCCACCTCGGTCAAATGCTCGACGAGCTTTTCGGAGAAGAGAACCGACTCGCAATTATTAACTGGCAGAAATCATATTCTCCCCGCTCTGACAACAGGCACGTTTCGACGGCCACCGAGTATGTCCTAGTCTACGCCCGCAACGAGAAGTCGGCGAAAACAGGTCTTGAGGTACGCACCGAGGCTATGGACGCGCGCTACATCAATCGTGATGGCGACATCCGCCTCTGGAAGAGCGAGAACTTCACGGGGCCTAAGGCTCGCACGCACCAAGGTATGGTGTATGGAATACAATCACCTTTCACCGGCGAGATCCAGTATCCACCTGCAGGACGTTGCTGGGTTTATCCTCAACGCGAGGCGAAACGAATTCTGGAGGAGTGGGGTGCAGCATATACCCTTCGGACACTCGACGATGCAAAGACCCGTGCCGACATCGCAGGTGTCAAGGAGCACGAGGTACGCCCTGTCAAAGCACTCGTCCTGAAAACCCCGGTTGAGCACGCGAAGACTGTTGCCCAACAGAAGTTGAAAAGCGGTCCTTGGCCCGAGATCTACTTCGGAGTCAAAGGCACTGGCCGACCTCAGCTAAAGCGCTATCTAGAAGACGTGAAAAAGGGTCGTGTTCCCATGACCTACTGGGCCGCTGAAGACATTGAAGATCCTGAGATTATAGGTGACGTTTCTTGGGATCACGAGGAGTCCGGACATAGTCAAACAGGTGTTACTGAGCTGTCAAACATCGTCGGTTCTGGGCATGGGTTCGAGACAGTCAAGCCGATGAAGCTCATGACGAAGCTCATTCAGATCTGGTGCCCACCGCATGGAACGGTGCTTGACCCGTTTGCCGGCTCCGGAACTACAGGTCATGCCACCCTAAAGCTTAACCATGACCAAGGCTCGGACAGACGCTTTATTCTAATAGAACAGGGCCGTCCTGAACGAGGCGACTCTTATGCACGAGCACTTACGGCGGATCGTCTTAAAAGGGTGGTTAATAGTAATTGGGCCAACGGTAAAGGAGATGCCATTGGCGGTGGCTTTACTTTCAAGGTGTTGGAGAAAAAGGTCGACGCGAAGACCCTCCTGCTGATGGAGCGCGACGAGATGATCGACACCATCATCGCCTCGCATTCCAACACGCGAAGCCGAAGATCGGCAGCCCTTATTACCGTCGGTGGCGAGGACAAAACTTATTCCTATCTCGTCGCCAAAAACTCCAGCAACGAAGGCATATATCTAGTTTGGTCCGGGCCTGGCTCTAACACCGACCTCAGAGAGGAGGTGTACGAGGTAATCACCGAGGAGGCCGACGCGGCCGGGTTAGCAAACGTGTACCATGTGTACAGCAGGCGCAATCTGATCGTCACAGACGATGTGATTTGGTACCAAATACCTGACCGAATCCTGTCTGACTTCGGCCTAGACGTGCGCACAGAGTCTTTCACAGAAGAGGGTTAAAAATGGGATTTGAACTCTTCCAATTCCAGCAGGACGCAGCGTCGCAGATGGCCGATCGCTATGTCGAGTATGTCCAAGACCCTATCGGATTCGGACGAGACACTAAACGGCGTAACGTACCATTTTATCAAGCGCTGTCCTCGATCACCGGGTCAGGGAAGACCCCTATCCTTGCACAAGCAGTCAGCGAGATAGTCTCCCTGTCGGAGATTCCTCCGGTGATCCTTTGGCTCTCCAAAGGCAAGGTAGTCGTCCAGCAAAGTTATGCCAACCTCGCTGAAGGTGGAAAGTACAATCAGCTACTCTCAAATATCAAGGTGAGACTCCTTAGCGAGTACGATCCTGAGGACGTGGCCTACTCGAAAGAAGCATTGCTTTATTTCGCAACCGTCGGCACATTCAATCAAAAAGATCGTGAGAAAAGTAATCTCAAGATATTCGCGTTTGATACTGATAACATCGAGTCGACCAGGTGGGAGGCGCTTAAGCTCCGCGAGACAGCCACTGGCCAGAAACGTCCGCTGGTTATCGTCTACGACGAGGCGCAGAACCTTAGTGATCAGCAAACGACGTTGCTTCTTGAGCAGGAGCCTTCGGTCTTCCTACTCGCAAGCGCAACTCTCCGTTTCCCTGCGAGGTTTGACGCTGAGGTTATCCAACCACTACGGACACAAGGTAACTACAGCGACAAGGATTTGATCACCGCTGTGAAGTCCTCGACAGTGGTTTCTTCGGGCCTAGTCAAAGGGATGATCTCGCTCAACGGTTTGAACGTACCGATGCAAGAAACCATTTCTGAGATGCTTTCAGACATGCGCGAGACCGAGGCGGCAGTGAAAGCGGAGAAGCTGAACTTCTTGCCGAAAGCGATTTATGTCTGCAATACGAACATACTCGCCGACGACGCCAGCCAGACCGACGATCCAAAACAGCCATTCGAACAGCGCCAGGCTCCACCGGTCCTCATCTGGCGCCACCTCACTGAGCAATGCGGCGTATCACCGGAAGAGATCGCAGTGTACGCAGATCTCAAAACGCACCGTGATTTCCCTCTGCCCTCGGATTTCGTTCTGTTCAGCGGTGGTGAAAGCGACTACGAAGATTTCGTAGCAGGGGACTACCGACACATCATTTTCAACCAGACCCTTCAGGAGGGCTGGGACGATCCCAGCGTCTACTTCGCTTACGTCGACAAGACGATGGAATCCTCGGTGCAGATAACCCAGGTGATAGGACGTGTGCTCAGGCAACCTAATGTGATGCACTATGAATCGGATCGCCTGAATACAGCGCACTTTTACGTGCGCGTGGATCGGAATGATGTGTTTACACAGGTCGTCGAAGATGTGCGTAAGGGCCTGGGCGGGGATGCGCCTGAGATGCGCATCCTGACTTCACCGCCAGGCACAGAAGAGCCGGAAAGTCTTGCACCAAGGGAGTCGCGGTCTGTGCCGCGAGTGCTCGTTGATAGCGAACCGACAATACAACCAGTCGAGAAAGTTCTATCGAAAGTTCATGACTACTCACAGGACATGCTGAACACCCGCGGTGTGGGCCGTCGCAAGACGGTGCAACAAGCTATTGGCGCAAGTGAGCCCGTGGATTCGGATTGGATCGAATTTGAGCAGTCGAACCGAGTCAATGCTCGATGGGTTTTCTGTCGCGAGGTGGCGCGCCGATATCGTCCAGCACTCATGGTCATGAGCACCGACTCGAAGAAGTTTGACGCGAAGATCGGCGTAGGCAGCAGCGCCTACGCTAGCTTGACCGATAATGCCGCCGAGGCTGTGACTGAATATCTTCGTTACGCTGTCATCAAGCAGATGAAACCAAAGCCATACCAGATCGGTAGTACGCTCGTACGGCGCGGGGCAATGGAGAGCTTCAAAAACGCTCTCCATGAAGGCTACGACGGACTCAACAACTTTGAGCAGGACTTTGCCCATACGCTCGATAAGACAGGACTGCCCTGGGCGAGGAACCGCTCTCAGACTGGCTATAAAATCCCACTGGTGACGCTCGGCCAGACTGTGTGGTTTTTCCCAGACTTCTTGGTATGGGCGGGAAAAACCGTGATCTGCGTCGATACAAAAGGTGCTCACCTTATTGAGACTGACGCACGTCGCAAACTGCTCGCCATCCAGCCCCATAAGGACGTGCCGACGACGGTAGAGGTCAAATTCGTGGTTGAAGGAACATGGAAGTCTGACGGTACGCCAGACAGCAAGGACGGTTTTTCTGTGTGGGCACTCGGCAGTGGTCGAGAGCTGAGGACTATTGCGCATGAAGATTTGGAGTCTGTCGTGAAGTCTTTTATCCCGTCAATGGAAGGCTAAATCAGCCCTTAATGATTCTTCTCTCATTCGTCAGATCAATAAAGCATGTGGCTTTGCTTAATCTGGCGAATGAGGCCTGTTTCAGGATTGTTAATGGCCAATTAAACGTAAGCGTCTGGTAATCCCGTCTTGAGGCAAGCGTTGCAGGCATCAGGATAGTGTCCACTTATTTTCTAGTGGACACTATCTATGAGCTCATTAAGCGTAATCAATCCTCCCCGTACCCGCCGCCAGTTTTCCCGGGAGTTCAAGGGCGAGATGGTTGCTCAATGCCTGAAGCCCGGCGCATCCGTTTCTCGAATCTCGCTGGATAACGGCCTCAACGCCAGCATGGTTCGGCGCTGGATCACTGAAACGAAGCGAGCAGGTAAAGCGCCTGAATTGCGCAGCAGGTTTGATCACTCCAGCAACCACCAGGCAGGAGCGGGCAGCCAGTAGTCCAGATTGTTCCAAGTGATGACTAACCCGTCATGGGCTTGCGCAAACCCTGTCTTCAGAGCTTTTTTACCAATACTTCTGTCCAACCCGTGGAAGTATGCCAACGCAATAGAGATCCACTGCCGTCTGCAGTGCTCACCATCATTACTGTCCCGCATCAGTGTCAGCAGCTCTGCTTCTAGGTTCTTTCTGCGCAGGCGCTTTGCTTCGGTTCGGTTTGCGCTCGGCAATCTGACTTCAGCGTTATGCACCTCTCGCAAATACCGTACGAACCCTGAAACAGCAGCTCTTTGTCCAGGTTTCTTAGCCAAGTATGCATTCAGTTCTTGTTGACCCGGCAACCAACGCCCCTTATTACCATCAGCGAAACTGCTCAGCAATCCTGCTACGGGCGTCAACGCTAACCTGACGGATACTAAGGTTGTCTTGCCAGCCGCCAAGCGATCGAAAAGCATCTGCAAATAGCTATCCAACAGAGCTCGCTCACTCGATCCGTGGGCAAAACGCTCTTGTATAACGGTGATCCTTCGGCGCTCAGAGTCTTCAGTTTTTGCTTCCTCATCCGGAGTGGCCAGACCTACCGTCTCGATCCAGCGCATAGGCAACATTACGCGCCGAAGCCCGGCAGCCCCAAACCAGCTCAACAACAGATCGTACCCGGGGATATCTCCCCATTGCTGCTCTATCTCTCGGAAGAACTGCAGATAGCGATGAATAGTCAGCGCCGATTTATTCTCTCCCACTTCCGCCAAAAGCCACTGCCCAAATGACGCAAAGTGCTCTGCCATCACCTGAGTTGAGAAAGCAACGCAGTCCAACCGCACCCGCTTCTCCAGCAAGCTCCGCCAGTAACAATGCTCACACCTACTGCCATACCCCGCAGACATAGACTGCCCGCACTGAGTGCAAAGGCGCGTCCCATAAAGAAAGCACTTTCTGCATACTTTCTGGCCGCTGGATGCCAGCTGTAGCTTGCGATGGCGTTTACAGGCCTGACATGTCCCATGGGCTGCGGTAAGACATTTGGGACACATTCGCCGGTCATGCCCCTGAGCATTTGACCTGACGAGCCTGCTCGAAAGAGCACCGCACACTTCGCACTGTTCTTGTTTTCTGAAATAGGGACTGCAGGTGTTACAGACCCGGCCGTAGATCGTTATTTTGCCGACCGTGTAAGAAGCCTTCCCACAACGGATACAAGGCTGGTCGCTCTCACACTTGTGGCATACCGCAGCCAAATCACGTCGCAAGATACGTGCGTAACACCCGCACCGAGAGCAAACCCGGTGTGGGAATTCACGTTTGTAGCAGGTTGCGCAGTACCGGTGCCCTCGATAGAGGCGGTGCGTCTTGATCATTTGCCGCCCACACTCATCACAGGAGTAGCGGCAGGCAACCATCAGGTCATCCTGTGCATCTTGCGCTGCAAGCGGGCAAACATCCGCATGACGGCTTGGCGTGAACGTGGCCGAGGCTCTCCATTAGCCTGAATAGCGTTCACCCGAAGAGTCGAGCCATCAGGCAATGCCTCCACGAGTGCTGCAATGGATTGCGGAACAGGCTGGTATATCCCGGAGAAGGTGGCACGGGTAAGCGAAGCTTGCATAGCAGCCTCCCTGAAGCGCCCTGGCCCCGCATCAAGCAACTCCCAGACACCCATGAGCAATGGAGCCCGCTCTTCCACTGGCAGTAGCTCAAATGCAAGACCGGTGGCCGGAGCCGCTATGGCACTCGGGGTTACACCCAACGCTTTTACTACTGACTCCAGCCCCTCTGCTTGTCCAAGCGCAACCCGACGTAGAATCAGAAGGAAGTACCGCGACAGCTGGAACCACTCCTTAGAGGAAACCTTCTGCCTACCGTAGTACCCGTACCCCTTCCGAATCACCTCATCAGCAGTTTGCTGAAACGCGAATGATGATCCAGAATCAACGACGAAACGGGCCTCCCGCAGATCGTTTCTACAGCTTGAGCAGAGTGCCAGGTGCTTATCCTCGGCCTGCAGCCGGTGAGGCTGCACTGACGCACTACAGTTCCAGCATCGATCATGTAGCTGCGTGTTGTGTACCGAGCAGCTCACGTGCCAAGCCAACCGCCACTGCAATCGGTAGTAAGGTCTCTGGTCGATCGCAAGACAAGCGGGGCAGTATTGCAATCCACCCAAGCGTTTCCGGTTTTTGTATCCCAAGGCAAGCACCCAAGGCCAGACTGCCAGGTTGTCGAGCGACTCTGTGGTGATCCCTCCGACCATGGGCCGGAGACTCGCCGCCTCAAATACTTTCGTTGGGATGCCAGAGACTTTTGCCAAAGCAAAAAGTCTCTCTTCACTTACCCCGCGATCAAGGTCTCGCACCCAAGCTCTCCAGCGAGGCCAAACCTCACCAGTTAGGACCAGAGGGTCACATCCTTGAGCCAGAGCGGCCCTGGCCAACCAGGATGAGAACAGCTCGTTCTGTTGTAGCGGCACGGGCACGGCCCACCCGGAATTCATGTCATCACTTCTCTAATGCCACGGGTTGGCCTAACCCAGCTTTTGTTTTCAATGACCGCTTTATCGATTTGCTCTGAACCGCTGTTAATCGCCTCCCGGGTGCATTCGATCAGAAGCCGATGGAGGTTGCCGATATTGCCTTCGGAAATGGCGTGCAACAGCATCGCAAGCTCCGGCTGATGAAGGCGCGATGGATTTTTGAGGGGCAATACCTTCTCAAAACCAGCCAGCAGTCTCTGAAAATCCTGATTCAGCTCCCATGCGGGCAAGCTAATGACATCAAAGCGGCTCGCATGCTGTGGGTCCGTATGCAGGACACGAACGGCTTCACGCGTGCCGACACCAACGATAGGAATGGCAAGCTCGTTACACAGCAGCTTGATCGCATTCATCACTTCTCGCTGCTTGATACCAGACCCAGTGAGTAACGAGTGGAATTCATCAATAACCAGCATTTTGACGTGACAGGCTCGGAAAAGATGAATCACCTGATAGCGCAGTTTGGATACAGGGTCACCGGCCCGGTACGGCGTGAAGAACCGTTCTAAAATGGATATGTAGAGACCCTTCTCATCTGCGGTGGGCGGCGCCTCAGCAAGAATAATTGGCTTTACAGGGTCTGACTCCTCGTTGACGTAACCCTTCCCGCACAATTCGAAGAAGTGCCTGATGATAGTGGTTTTGCCGTTATTCGAATCACCAACGAGGAGAAGGTTCGGCATACGTGGGCGTACAGGTTTGTCCAGTAGACCTTGCAGGGTATCCAGGATTTGCTGAGCCGTGTGATAGCCAATCCAGCGAGGCTCATCAAGGAACTCCATGCGTTCCTTATCTGACAGCATCAAGATATGACGGAAGTCCGGGTGGATATGCTCGTAGGTACTCATGCGATATCTCCGAAGCTATCAATGTCGCCATCAATCAACCCAGCGAGAACACCTGGGGACGCAGCAGGCTTTTTGACTGGCTGTGCTGGCAAGGGTGCTGCAGGGGACACTTTCTTTTCATGCTCCTTGCGACGCTGCGCCTGGCGACGAGCTTTCCTGGTTCGCTCCTGCGCCTCTTCGACATGGGCTCGCAACTCAGTGATAGCCCGCAGAATCTCATGTTCGTTAACACTGCTGGCACCCTCACGCTTCAGTTTCTCCTTGGCTTGTTGGTACTCCCAAATACTCATCGAAGGCAAGCTCTGATCCGCAAAAGGAATTTTGAAGTATTGGCTGAGCGTGGGATCAAAAAACCAGATCGTGCTGATATCCCTTGGATCACGTCGGAATATGAGCTCCAGTTTCTTTCCTGTCTCCGAATCCTTGGCATTAATCCACGGACGCAAAGCTTCTGCGTAATAGCTCATGCCATCTATAGTGACGCCAAAGGTTTGTACTGTGCGCCGGAACGATGGGAGAAAGTCGAGTAAGGCGGTGTGCCGGTCTGCCATTCGAGAAGGCACGCCTATGCCCGGTACCTCGTTGTTTCCGAAGATACCAATCTCCCACTTCTTCAGCGGTGTCATACCTATCGAGGCGTGAAGCCGTTGGTGATAAACCTTGCAAATCAAGGTAACCAACCAGGCCTCAAACTCCGACTTGGTCATCGCCGCGTGCTTGTCGGAATCGTAGCCTTCTCGATCCTTTATATTGGAAAAGGTGGTACCAGGTAAGTCATGGATCTCTTTCAGCAATGTACCCAGAACACGCTCGATATGACCACCATAGCGCGGCTGCCTGACCGGCCTGAATTCCAGATTGATGCCGTATGCCAAGCATGACTGCTGGAAATTGTTTGAGCGGAAATCGGCCCCGTTATCAACGTGGATAGTTCTCGGCGCCCCCCACACAGGCCAAGGCGCATCGACCTTGTGCAGCAATAACCACTCTTCCTTGGGCAGCATGGAATGAGCCACACACATGGCTACCGATGTCTCTGACGGCGGATCGAAAGATAAGTAATAACCCGTCACGATCCGTGTATGCACATCCATCGCAAGCGTGACCCACGGCCTGCCGATCGGTTTACGATAAACATCATCTACAAGAATGATATCTGCTGGAGTGTGGTCGATTTGGACAACAGCAAGCGGATAGTCAGCATTCGGGAAAGTGCCCGCTGCAGGTAGAAAACGATTCTTCGCTTTTTCCCCGAAGCCTCGGCCCCGTAAATGATCCCGCTCTGCGATCTTCTTGATGCGTGCCCGGATAGTCATGTGACTGGGCGCTGTCATCCCTCGCTCAGCGCATATCCGTTGAACCTCAATGATTGCTTTTTTGGCAGTGGGTCGCTGAGGCGTCAGATAGAAATCGCGTATTACTTTCTCTATGACCGTTTCAACATCAGCAGAAATACGACTGCTCCCTCCTTCCAACCGCGCTTCTGGGGTATGAGCGCCATAACCGAACCATAAGCGTTATAGCGTCTCAGCCAGCGGTAAAGGGTAGAAGGATCAATATCCAGCTCCTTCGCACGATGCTCTGCCTGATCACGACCAATCTGGTCTTGATCAATCAGCGGTTTAATGGCCGCAAAACGCTCCTGAGCTATCTTCCAATCCTCGTCAGCTATTTCGGCAAGATCCTGGCCCACCGCAGGCAAGTCCAGTGCTCCGGCAACGGGCCGTAAGTCACCGATTCTCAGCACAACACTGCGTCCGGTTTCTACCGCCACCCCTACAAGCGAGTCGAAATCCAGAACTTGGGAAATCTTGTAAACCACATCCCCATACTGCACCAGGGAACCTATATCGACCTTGACCTGCATACGATTTGGCTCAAAGGCCTCGTTCTGCATTTTGATCTCGTCATATTCAGTCATAAGCAGGAGTCCATAGTTCAGAGAACTCATTGAGCGGGCGACTCATATCGCAATCCAATTGACGAGTGGCCAGCAGATGCCAGATGTGTGAAACACCTTCTGCTCGATAAATTCCCATGAAGTGCCGTGCAAGCAAGTAATCTGCTGTGCTCGCCCCCATTTCCCGAACGCTCGCCAGCACTGCGCTAGTTTCTTCTATTGGAAATGACATCCGCTTGTACCGCTCCAGGAACCTGATGTTCTTGAGCACCTGATCCCGAATACGCGTTTCATCATGGATATGGAACGTCCAGCCTTGATGCTGAGCATGCCTCCATGCGGCCTTCCACTTCGGCAACCAGTCGCGCCAATGCTTGCGCCACTCCTGCTCGGGTTTGACCTCTACCAGCATGGGCTTGGGGTAATTCTCGTAGCCTCGGTCACCAAGTCGATAATAGACAAGAAAATCAGGAGTATAGGTATACGTCTGACCGTTGACCCCGATAAAGGGAATAGCAACAGGCTGAGACACGACATCCAGCACATCGACGCAAAATTCGGTACGAATCAGAAAATCACGCTCCAGCGTGGATTCGTAGGCAACAGACGATTCCCCACGAAAAGCGTAGACCCCGGAAACGCTTCGGCGAGTGGGTCTGATTTTGCGAACTTGACTAACTCGCGCCTCGTTGCAGCTATTCATATACATTGCACCCCTCGTTGCGCTTATTTCCAGCATTTTCGTCGCATGTATTTCTTTAAAAGCGAGCTAACCCACTGATTCATAGTAGCGATAATCGCATCTATTGGTATATCTTACAGTGGCAGCCAGCCGCGCCCCGGCGAGATCAGCCAGGCGCACAACGGCGTGCTATTTCTTGATGAGCTGCCGGAATTTGATCGCAAGGTGCTGGAAATGCTGCGCGAACCGCTGGAATCCGGAC
>Ga0194136_1000489_pt1 | contig 20384 bp, 20 predicted proteins | sample TARM_MetaG_T3A_1_FD_134023 | JGI IMG/M metagenome (GOLD analysis project Ga0194136, IMG submission 134023) | Freshwater microbial communities from Pennsylvania, USA, analyzing microbe dynamics in response to fracking - TARM_MetaG_T3A_14 (version 2) | ecosystem: Environmental > Aquatic >...
GCCATGTGACATGATGCATTTTCATCATACAAAGTATTGAAGAAAAGAATGTTCATGTTGGAAATCGGTGAATCATGAGAGATCAGTGCAATTTCACCAATGGAGCGTGCACCTTCATCACTGTTCATAAGGTAATCTAATGTCTCTTTACCTACCTTCGCATCGTATTCGACGACTTTTCCATCTTTGAAGACAAAATAGAAGTCATCGATCAAGCGACCTTGATAAGACAAAGGTTTAGTAGCCACGACTTTACCATTCACACGATCTTTGTGAGGCATTGTGAACGTTTCTTCCGTAGGAATATTAGGATTGAAGATTTGGCCATTGGCCGCTTTCTCAGCACCACCTGCCCAACGATGATTCTTAACTAACCCCACTTCCACATCTGTTCCAACACTGTTTTTAAACTTGAGTGATGAGAACTGATGTTGGTTAAGTTTGTCATTGTTTAAATGAAGCGTTGTGTTATGAACATCCCAATCTGCCATCAGATCATTATCATCACTGACTCTTACTGCTTTAAAGATGGCTTCCCACAAAGCATTCACCGCATCTTCTTCACTTAATTCAGGGAAGATTTTCTTAGCCCAAAATGTGTTAGGAATGGATACAAGTGACCATTGGGATTGATTGGACATCATGTGTTGGCGATAAAACGCAATTGCTTTTTGAGTTGCAGAGGATACTTTCGCAATGACACTACCATCCACATCATCCATAAGTCCTGGTGCAGGTGCATAAATACTTAAAGCTGCTGCACCTTCATCCACAAAACGACGGTATTGAGTAATCACCCATTCATCAACATTCGTTAGACGATCAATGTTTGCATGTTTATATGTTAATCGAGATGTTAAATCATCGTTCCAACGGACATAAACATAACCTGCTTTCGCATCTTCATAGGCACTCTCTACACATAGACGAACAAATTCTTGTGCATTGACAGGGGCGTTAATCACGAGCGTTTGCCCTTCTTTTAATCCAGTTCCATTAAGTACTGCTAACTTTGCATATTTTTTTAATTTTGAATCAAAGCTCATGTTAAACTCCTTGTGATTTAGGGAGCATTGCCGCTCCAATAAGACCTGGTTCTGCTAATTCTGCTTTTAAAAATGGGGTGTTCGCTAATGGAGGATGCACTTTAGAAGCATAGGATTGCTTCATGATGTCAAAGTAAGCATCTGATGAAAGACTGACACCTCCACCGATAATGAACGCATCTGGATCAACAATATGGGCAATGTAAGAAAACATGGTTGCCATATCTTGAGCCATGGTTGTAATGATGGCTTTAGCTTGTGGGTCCTCATTCATACGTTTAAAGACGTCATACGCTGATGTTATCTCTTTAGAGAGCAGTGCTTGACCTTTTCTAATGATGGCTGTTCCACTGGCTTCATTTTCAATAGCTCCAACATTAAGGTGATTCACCTTGTCACGATTTAGATCAATGATGCAGTTGCCAACTTCACCAGCGTGACCCACACGGCCACTGACGACTCGACCATTCACAACCAATGCCCCACCAATCCCTGTGGATTGAGTGACATAATACACCACATCTTTACCTTTTCCTGCTCCAACAAGTGCTTCCGCAAGACCTGCGACATTCGCATCGTTATCTAAGAAGACTGGAATCGAAAGTTTCTCTTCCAAGATTTTCTTTAGTGGATACATGGTTAAAGCTGGAATGTTGGTAGCCATGATCATCCTACCTGCTTTAAAATCAACAGGACCTGGTACACCGATACCTATACCAACAGCCGATTGATAATTAGGAAGTGATTGAATGCACTGGATAAGATTATCGACAATGATTTCTGCACTTTCATGTGCTCGTGCATCTCTTTTTTCAATATGCAGAATCTGTCCTAATTCATCAACCAGTGCTGCTCTAACGTTAGTTCCACCTAAGTCAACACCAATATACGTCTTCATTACTTCACCTCAATGATTTTCATCAAGTTAGCAGTACCTTCACCTGTAGGATAGCCAGCTGTAATGATGACTTGTTTGCCCACTTCAATCCCATACGTTTTAGCAACGGTGCTCGCAAGATCATCATCATTGGTCATTTCATTTTGAATGTCTGAATACACTGGGACAACACCCCAGTTGCATAGTAAACGACGAGCATTTTCCTTGGTGAATGTCACCGCAAATATTGGCACTGGAGGACGGAATTTTGAAATTCGTCTTGCGGTTGAACCCCCTTGAGTAAAGGCAATGATGGCTTCAACTTCATCCAAGTTTAAAGCTGAATCAGCCACAGAGATTCCAATGGAATCTTGGACTGTACGCTTCGATGTTTTAATCGCATGATCTAAACGTTCACGGTATGGAATGATTTCTTCCGTTGAACGTGCAATGGTATCCATGGTGGTGACGGCTTCAATTGGATAAGCACCCACCGCTGACTCACCTGACAACATAATCGCATCAGTACCATCTAATACCGCATTCGCAACATCATTGGCTTCCGCACGTGTTGGACGAGGATTGTTCATCATCGATTCAAGCATGTGGGTAGCTGTGATTACAGGTTTCCCATGTTCATTCGCTGCTGCAATGATTCTCTTTTGGTAAATAGGAACATGGGCCATGGACACTTCTACCCCTAAATCACCACGAGCAACCATGACTCCATCCGCAACATCCAAGATCTCACGAATGTTGTCATATCCTTCTTGGTTTTCAATCTTAGCAATGATTTGAATACGAGGTTGTCCTTCTTCAATAAGAATGTTTCTGATTTCTTGAATGTCTTTAGCACGACGAGTGAAACTTGCCGCAATGTAATCCACATTATGTCTACATCCAAAGCGAATATCTGCATCATCTTTCGCAGAAATAAATGGCATTGATAATTTAACGTTAGGAACATTGACCCCTTTACGAGTTTTAATTACTCCAGGATTTTCAATACGGCATGTAAGAGAATCTTGGTCTTTGGCAATAATAACCATACCAATCTTACCATCATCAATGAGAACACGATTGCCTACCGCGACATCATCAAAGACTTGTGCAGGATTGATTGAAAAACGCTCAGAGTTACCTACCACCGTTTCTTTTACAATCTTAATAATCTGATTGGTCACTACATCCATAGAGCCATTTTCAATTTGATCCACACGAATTTCAGGTCCTTTGGTGTCAAGGAGAATCGCTAAGTTGTATCCTGTTCGATTAGCAACTTCACGAATCATATTAATGCGTTCTAAATGCTCTGCATGTTCTTCATGGGAGAAGTTTAAGCGGCAGACATTCATACCTGCTTGAGCTAAAGCCTCAACCATTTCTGGCGTTTTAGATGCTGGTCCAATGGTACAAATAATCTTCGTTTTTCTAATTTTTCTTGTCATAATTACACGAGCCTTTCATGAAGTTTAAATAAGTGTTTTCTAGATTTCTTAGGCATACTTAATGCTGTTTCAATGTCCGTGGATACAATTTCATTATCAATAATCCCAATGCATTGACCACCACGTCCTTGAATTAAAACTTCCACTGCTTTATCCCCCATGCGAGTCGCAAGGACCCGATCAAATGCGGTAGGAGACCCTCCTCTTTGCACATGACCTAATACTGTTGCACGCCCTGAGAAACCTGACGTTTTACTGATTTTATTCGCTAATGAATCTGCATCGGTAATCTTTTCGGAAATAATCACAATCGCATGTTTCTTGTTCTTAACTTCTTCGTAGTACTTGATTAAGTTGAGTACTTCAACTTCATCATAACCATTCTCAGGTGTAATGATGACTTCAGCACCACAGGATAACCCAGCATAAATCGCCAAATCACCGCATCGATTACCCATCACTTCAACAACTGAACATCGATGATGACTCGATGAAGTATCTCTAAGTTTGTCAATGGCTTGAATCACGGTATTAAGAGCGGTATCAAACCCAATGGTGTAGTCGGTAGACGCAATGTCATTGTCGATTGTTCCTGGTAATCCTACACAGTTAATGCCTTGTGCTGTTAAAGCCAATGCACCTTTGTATGTTCCATCCCCACCAATGGTCACTAATGCTTCAATGTCATGTTTTCTTAAAATGTTAGCTGCTTGTTTCACCACTTCAGGATCTTTAAATTCTGGCAAACGAGCGGAACCTAACATGGTTCCTCCTTTGACCATGATGTCACTCACACTAGAGCGGGTAAGAGGAATAAAATTTTCATCCAATAATCCTTTATATCCGTTATAGATTCCAACAACTTCCACACCTTGTGATAAAGCACTGCGTGTGATTGCACGGATAGCCGCATTCATTCCAGGTGAATCACCACCTGAAGTTAGCACTCCAATTTTCTTAATCATGTGTTTCTCCTCGCCCCTTATTTTACCATAACAAATGTGCATGATTAAAGGAAAACCTTTCGAGTATTCATGCACAATTGAAGACTTTGATGAACTTGTGAATTATCCTTTACGTTTGTTCACGTCTTTAATTAAAAACGGGTTGGCTAAGCCTAAAATACGTTCAATGATACGATCTGCTTTGACGTAGGAAGCATCATGACGTGAAAGCGCGTAATGTTCTTTTAGGGCATCTAGGTCGATGTTTGACGTGAAAAAAGTTGGTTTTTTCTGTTCTAATCTTTGATTAAGCGTAACAAGTAACAACTCATCACGGACAAAGGCAGATACACTTTCTGCACCAATGTCATCCATGAACAAGACATCCACTAAAGCCACATCATTCAAAATGGTTTTAAGTTGTTCAGGATCATCAAAACTGAGTTTAGCAGATGAAATCCAAGTTGGGACATGCACAAAAGAAACTTTCTTGCCTGCTTTAGCACACGTGTTGGCAAGTGTTGCTAACATGGTCGTTTTTCCTACTCCTGGTGCTCCGTATAGATATAATCCCTTACCACCGTGTTTAAGCCATTCTTTTAATTTCATGAACGCTTGAATGGTACTTGAAGACTGTTTCTCATCCATCACTAAATCCGACAAATCCATGTTTTGAGCAAAACTTGGAATATGATTGATTCTAAAGTGTTTATGATGAGCCTGTGATAGAAGAAAGGATTTCATGAATGGACATGCTTCAATCGCAATGTCTAAGACTTTACCATCCAATAAGATGGTTTGACGATACCCTACTTTGGGTTGTTGGCACACACTTAGGCCTTGACACCCATTGCACAGTTGTAAAGACTCAATGATGGTGAGTAGTTTGCTTTGATGACGACGAATGAGTGATTCATCTAAACTAAGTTCTTTAATCCATTCTAAAACAATCGGATGCTTCATGAGCATGTCATGATTGCGTTGATGAAGTGCCTCATCAAAGGGAAAGGATTGCACATTAATTTCTTTCATTATCCATCTCCTTTAACTGTTTGAGTAATGTTTCTTTATCGACTTGATCATCACTGGTTTCATAATACTCAGGCAGTGGTTTAGCTTTAGCCTGACTCACATTAAGATTTGAGTTCACATATGCTTTAGCATCTTCTAGATTCTTAATCTTAGCTCTTACCCATGATTCAGCCAAGTGTTGAGCATTCTTCTTTGTGAAGCGTCCATGATAGGATTTAAGGATGGTTTCCAATAAGAAGTTGAATGTTTCTTGATCAAAGGTGTATTGAGAATTGAGAAACTCGATGAGTTGTTGGTCTTTTTCAACCACTGGTCGTCCTTCATTGATTGCGGTGAAGAAACTGAGTGGATGTTGTTGATAGGATGTGTCTTTATATCCAGACACTTGGTAGGTTGAAAGGATAAGTTCACTCAGTTTATGTGCATTGAGTGTGAGTGTTTTATAATTGATGGCCTTCGCAACAAACTTTTTCATGCTTTTTTCATCCACAAGATAGGTGTTCGCAAGGGAGGTAATTATGTTTAAATTCTCTTCATTTCTCATTGAGGAAGGAAGAATGATTTCCTCACAGAGCTGTAAAAACAAGGTTAGTTTAAATGTTTCACTTTGTGGAAGAGATGTCTCTTTTTTAAGGTTAAACTGAGTTTCATCTGCTTCATTCCAATCCAAATGACGTTGTTGATATTTGAATGAGGTCAATGTTAAGTCATGATTTAACGGTGGGTATTTCATGCTTAACGCTTTAAGATACAAACTTTCTTGTGTTGAAAGTATTCGTCCAAACAATGGATGAGATAAAAGAACTGGTATATCCAATACTGGTTTGATTACAAGAATGATCATGTTCTTTTGTTCATACCACTGCATTAAATCCACAGACACACACGTTTGTATGAGCGGTTCAACTTCATGATCAAAAACATTCAAATGGATCGCTAAATCATGCGATGTCAATGAACCTTCTCGCACATTGGAGAAAGCACACATGGTCATGTACATTTGAATGGCTTGTGGAGTCATGATAAAAGGATAAGCAACGAGTAAGCTTTGAATTTCTTGCATTGATAGGCTTTTTGGATGATGAATGAACCACTTTTTCATAGTAAGTGCTCCTTAATCTTTTGTCTTAATGTTTTTATAAACACTTCTTTAGTGCTTTCATTATGCACTAAGACATGTGATTTTGCACTTTTTTCTTCAATGCTCCACTGTTTTTCTTTAAGAAAATGATACGTTGAAGCCGACATCCCTCGCTCCAATGCTCGTTTAAATGAAAGTTCATCATTAATCATAATACACCACACTTGATCAAAATAACGCTCCCAACCTGCTTCAAACAGAAGTGGGATTTCACAGACATTGGGTTGCGATTCATGTTTATTTTGAAAGGCAATCATGTTTTTTAGCACATGATCATGAACAAGATGAATGTACCCTTCATAGAAAACAGGATCTGATAATGCCTTGACTAGCAGTGACTTATCAATTGAATCAAGTGTAACGACATGTGGATATGACTGTTTGACTGTGTTCACAAACAATGCATCATGATACATGGAACTGACACAATCATCTGCAGAAAAAATCGCAAAGCCACGTTGTTTGAACACACTTAATGCTGTGGACTTACCACTCGCAATTGATCCTGTTAATCCAATTTTTATAGCTTTTGACACTGTTTGCATACGTATGTTCCTCGATTCGCAACACTTGTTTTTTCTATGATTTGACCACAGACAAGACAAGGTTGTTTTGCTCTCATGTGGACCTGTAACTGAAGTTGAAATAAACCATCAATTCCCATCGCATTAGTGTACGTGCGTATTGAACTCCCCCCTAAAGCAATGGCTTCTGATAAAACAAGTTTGATTTCACGATGAATGGATTGTACCTCGTTGAGCGTAAGTGTGCTCACTCTTTTTTCGGGATGAAGTCGTGATCTAAAACACACCTCATCACTGTAGATGTTACCTAACCCACATATCACACTTTGAGATAAAAGAAAGGCTTTTAAACTTGTTTTTTTATTTTTCATGGATTCAATTAAATAGTCAACCGTAAAATGCGGATCATCATACTCTAGCCCAAGATGAGCGAGGGTTTGATTGACATCATGTGTGATGAGCATACGTCCAAACTTTCGGGTATCTTGATAATGTAAGACTCGTCCATCACTAAGTTTGAAACTCACATGAACATGCTTGTTAGGACGATTGAATTCATGATTAATGAAGAATCTTCCTTCCATTCTTAAATGAATAATCAAAGTGTTATCACCTAAGCCCAGTAGGATGTATTTACCTCTTCGTTTGAATGATTGAAGTTGATGATGGGTAACAAAAGATGCAAAATCCTCATTATGATAAACGATGGAAGGTGTATGAACTAAAGCATCCGTAAATGAACATCCAACCATCAATGTTTCAAGTGTTCTTACGACTGTTTCTACTTCAGGAAGTTCAGGCATTACTTCGCCTCCATCCAATTGCTTCCTTCATTCATGGAGACCTCGAGGGGTACACTCAGTTGAACAACATTTTCCATGATTGCTTTCATGCATGGTTTTAACCATTCCAGCTCATCTTTATGGGCATGGACAACCAACTCATCGTGAACTTGCAAGATAAGCTTAGACTTGGCAGATCGCTTTGATAATTCTTGGTGTAAGCGTATCATGGCAATTTTTATCAAATCTGCAGCACTCCCTTGAATCGGAGCATTCATGGCTGCACGCTTGCCAAATTCACGCACAGAATAGACAGGTGACAACAATTCTGGAATCATTCGACGACGATTAAAAAGAGTTGTAGCATACCCATTCACTTGCGCAGACATGATGACATCATCCATGTAGGCACTGATGCGTGGGAAACTTTGATGGTATTTTTGAATGAATGCTGCTGCTTCTTTACGATCAATTTTCAGTTGTTCGCTTAAGCCAAAATCAGAAATACCATACACAATACCAAAATTCACTGCTTTTGCAGCACGACGCATCAATGACGTAATCTCATCATTAGAAACATGAAAAACATCCATGGCTGTTTGATTATGAATATCAATACCTTGTTTGAACGCCTCGATCATTTTAGACTCATTGGATAAATGAGCTAGTAATCTAAGTTCAATTTGAGAATAGTCTGCAGCAAGTAGAACATAATCATCACTGTCTGGTACAAACACCTGACGAATAATAATGGTGTCTTCATTACGCACAGAGATGTTTTGAAGATTAGGGTTGTTGGAAGACAGTCTTCCAGTAGTGGTGCTTGTTTGTGAATATTCGGTATGAATACGTTGTTGATTCACGTATTTTTGTAATCCTAAAGCATAGGTGGAATAAAACTTTTGAAACTTACGATAGTCAATAATCAACTCAATAACTGGGTGATGATGAATCAATGACTCCAATACATCGATGTTGGTTGAGCGTTGTTTATTGGCTGGTAGTTTTAAATCATCAAAGAGTAAAGCGGCTAATTGCTTTGGAGAGTTGAGGTTAATGTTAGGTTGATCAATCAGTTCATGAATCTTAGTTTCAATGGATTCGATTTTTTCTGCGGTGTTTTTTGCGATAAGTTTAAGTGCTTCTTCATCCACTTTGATGCCCGATTGTTCCATGTGAAATAACACTTCAATGAGTGGTTTTTCAATCAAGGTATACACTTCTTCCAATTCGTTTGCTTTCAGGAATGTTTTCCATTCTTCAACATGTTTACTCACTTCAAAAAGCAACTTCGAATCGGAATCAAGACCATTCTTTTTATCAATGTTGATTTGGAAATAGTCTTTTAATTTATCAATGGAAGTCAATGAAGAGTCCATAAGGTTTGCGATGATTAAGGCATCATCATAAGCATTAAGTGTCACATTGAATAACGAAGCTTCATGCATGGCCTTCTTAACATCAATAAACAATTTTGGATGAGGAGAGCTTAAGAATGTTTTAAGTTCTTCATTGATGCTTTGAAACGTTACCAGTTGATGTTCATTACCGACCAACCAGATTTCAGAATTGAACATGACAACAGGGATCTGATGTGAATCCAGTTGAGTTAAACTTGAAAGAGTTGAGAGTGTTTCAGTTTTAGTAGCTGAGAGAGAGACCAATGATTGAGAAAGTGTGTTCATATCATAAAGACGTAAAAAGCGTGCTCCCTCTTCAAAATTAGGTTTAAACTCCAATTCCTGTAAATTGAATGGAAGTGGAACATCCTTAATAATTGTAGCAAGATGCTTGGATAGATAAGCTTGATCTTTATAGGTGACTAAATTCTCTTTGAGTTTTCCTTTAATGTCTTCAATATTGTCATAAAGCACATCAATGTTTTGGTATTGATCGATGAGTTTTTTTGCTGTTTTTTCACCAACATTAGGAACACCTGGAATATTGTCAGCACTGTCACCCATGAGTGCTTTCATTTCAATCACTTGGTAAGGAGCAATTCCTTCCAATTCTTGCAGTGAATCAACACCTAATGTAAGTGTTTCACTTAATCCTTTTTTCATTAACATCACTTGAGTTTGATCATTAATGAGCTGAAGCAGATCTTTGTCAGATGATAAAATCATGATATTTTCATTGTTAAAACGATGAGTAGATGATCCTATAATATCATCTGCTTCAAATCCTTCAATTTCATAGCGAGGGAAATCACATGCATCCAAAAACTCTCTAATCAGTTGAAATTGATCGATCAGTTCTTGAGGAAGTTCTTTTCGTGTACCTTTATAGTCTTGATATTGCTCGTGACGAAACGTTTTTGCTTTCGCATCAAAAGCAAACAACACATGAGTAGGTTGAATCATGGTTAAGGCTTTAAGAATCATATTGGTGAATCCAAACAAAGCATTGGTTGGTTGACCTGATTTTGAAACCATCATGTTGCCATAAGCAGTGGCATAATAAGCTCTAAAGATGAGCGAATTCGCATCGATTAATAATAGTTTTGACATAGACCCTCACTTTCAAAATTAGCCTCAGTTGAGGCTAGCGTCCAATGGATTCTAATAGGCGCAAGTTCTCTAACATGAGGCTTAGATAATCTTTATTGTTGTCGCGATCTGCTTGTGTTAAAGAGGTAATATTGCTGAGATTAATGATGGTTAAGTCAAGTTCTTCAACAAGTTGATTGAATAACGCCTGATGAGACTCATTTAGATTGGGTTCAAGTGCAATGTATTGTACCTCATTTTGAATGATAGTTTCTTTGATGATGTTAAGTTGCGTGGAATTAGGTAATACGCCATAACGGGATAACACCACAGGATACACATCAACATTGTAGGCTTTTTGCCAATGGCCAAATGAAGGTGATATAGACACAAACTTGATGTTGTTGGTTTCATTTTTTAACAACTGGTATTGTGCATCCAAGAGTACAAGATCATTTTGTAGAGCTGTAAAGTTGCTATTAAAGATTGCTTCGTTTTCAGGATAATTGGTGACGAGATAATCACGTATGACTTTAGCAATTGATAACATATTAATAGGGTCTAACCATACATATGGATCTTGTTGATACATGTCAACCAAATCAAAGGCGATGCTCTCATAATACCGACTTTCTACCCATAAGCGATTTCCACCTACAGAAACTTGATCAAATCGCTTAAATGGTAAGACAGGAGTTAAAGATAAAATATCCAGACTATCCGCTGATGAATCAAAAATATCATCACGATAGATATCAAAATACGGTTCTAATTGACCAAAATAAAGTATTAGGTCTGCTTGTTGTATCTGTGGAAGTGCACTTTCATTAAACTGAGCCAAGGGCATGTATTCCCCTTGCGTTAACTGACACACATCAACTTGATTACCACCAAGTCGCTTGACTAAATACTCCATAGGATAAACACTCACGCAAATTAAAGGGCGTGAAGGTGTACACGCACTAACTGCAAAGATTAAAGTCAAGATAAGTAGTATTTTTTTCATAATGTTCCTTAATTATACCATACACTAGCGGATGTATTGAATGGTGCTTTCTTTTTGTCTTTGACGTCTTAAACTCTTTTTTTCTGCATCTTGATATCGAGAGAAAACACGAACAGCCAAGATCATCCATGGGATGTTAAGTGAGATCACAAAGAAAACACGTTGTATAAACCACATTTGAGGTTGTAACGTTGTTTTTAATGTGACAAACAAAATGGCATAACTAAATAATTCCTTAAGAAACAAGGTGATCATAAGAAACATGATACGCGCCAAACCATTGTCATTGAAGTAAATTTTGATTTGATGGGCAATCACCACCACCATAATGAGGGTTATCGCATTCATGAATAAGGGGGTTGCATAAAGAACATCCAATCCAAATCCAAGTGCAAACAAGACAAGAATCTCTTTGAAAGAAACGGTGTGATGGTGAGTATGAAGCAACACAATGAAAAAGAAAGTATTAACAGGGATAAGATGGATAAAACTTAGAAATGAAATCTGATTGATTAAACTGATGAGAAACAAATCAAGAATAATCGCTACAGCATAGATGATTGCTTTATTCATTGTTATCAACCCCTTGCCTTACAACCATGACATAATCAAAAGAAGCAAAGCGAGCAGAAGGACGTACCCATACGCGAGCTGAAACAGAATTGGGTAATCGTTGAATTGAATCAACATACCCTACTAATAAACCAGAAGGATAAATTCCTCCTAAACCTGAAGTGATGACAGTGCTTCCTTCATTAATGGAGGCACTGGTATCAAGCAGCAACAAACTAAACAAACCCGTATTTGGATCATAATCATCGAGAACTGCTTCCGCAGTGGTTGTTGGTGTCAGTTGAATTCTAACTGAGACTTTATTGTCGATGTCTTGTGATGTAAGTAAACGAACAATGGATGAGTTTTCAAAAACAGTTTCAACTTTACCGACAAGGCCTAATGATGTGATGACAGCCTGATCAATTTGGATTCCTTCATTAGAACCTCCTTGAATATAGACGATGGAACTGAATGAATCTGATGAGCGTGACATCACTCTATGAGGAGTTAACGTGAAGTCCATCATGCTTTCTTTAAGATTAAGCAGTTGTTTAAGTTCTCTGATTTGACGATACGATTCCTCTAATTCAGCACGAAAAGCAGCTAATCGATCAAGTTGCTCTTGAGTGATTCGCTGCTCAGCTCTTAATTTTGAAAATGTCATAAAATCATCAACAAAAATACTTGCAGTTTCAAAAGGATAAGTGAATAAGGTGTAGGAAATTGAACCAAGCACTGAATAACCTCTTTGTTGAATGTTATTCACCAATCGATCTGCTGACACCACAATGAATAGGATGTAGAAAACAACACTCATGGATAAAATGCTTAGGAAGACAATTAAAGTGGGGGGCTTGTTTTTTCTCATAAACATTATTATAAAGAAAAAACAGCCCATCTTCAATCAAACATGTTCATTTGTCTTAAAGAGACATAACCAGATGTTGAGACAATGAGATGATCCAACAATGGTATTCCCATCAGTTCACCGATTTCCTTTAGGTTTTTAGTCACTTGGATATCCGCTTTGGATGGTGTTAGTGTTCCTGATGGATGATTATGAACAACCATGATTTTTGAACTTGACACTGCCATTGCCTCTTTAAAGATTTCTCTTGGATGGATAATCGATCGATCAAGTGTTCCCACAAACAGTGTTTTAACTCCAATAATCTGATGTTGTGTGTTTAAATAAATCACCAGAAAATGTTCTTGTTGTTTATCGCCAATTTCCAAACGAAGCCAATCAAAAAGCACTTGTGGATGATCAATAACATTCATGTAGGGTAAAGAAGATCGAAGCACTCGTTTAACCAGTTCAAATGATGCACCTAGTTCAATGGCTTTAATGTTACTGATCCCTTTGACACTCATACATTCTTGCATTGTCAATGATGTTAATCCTGCTAACCCTTTGGATGTGACAAGCAATTGCTTAGCCACTTCTTGTACACTGAAATCTTTGACTCCAGTTCGTAGCATGATTGCTAAGACTTCATCATCACTGAGTGATTGCCATCCAAACATCCTTACCTTTTCACGAGGCATCATGGGTTCTTGTTTAAGTGAACTTAGTTCCCCCAAGATGCTGATAAACCTGGAAGCGTAAGCCGACCTGAAGATGAGAATAGAATTTTAAAGATAGCTGCTATTCCCGCTGAAATAATCACGATACTCATTGCTGCAGATGTTGTAATCATATAAATTACCTCCTACATCATATTTAACCCTTTACAATGCAATTCCTACTTTTACATTCAAATGATGAGTGATAAACTAAACATAGAGGTCACCATGAAAACACCAATTCAATATAAGGAAATCATTTCATTTTCATTAGCTGGTTTGGGTCAGAATTTAATCTATAATTATTCTGCTACTTTCATTATGATATTTTACACCGATGTACTCGGTCTTGCGGCACTCAGTGTAGGGACACTCATGCTTGTCGCTCGTGTTTGGGATGCAATCAATGATCCTATGATGGGAATCATTGTTGATAAAACTCGCACTCGTTGGGGTAAACTTCGACCGTATTTACTGGGTGTAGCGATACCCATGGCTGTGTTTACCATCCTTACTTTTACCAATGTCAACTTAAGCACTCAATCAAAACTCATTTATGCTTATGTTACCTATATTGGTTGGGGCATGGTCTACACCGTTTCCGATGTTCCTTATTGGGGTCTATCTTCCGCGATGAGTGATGATCCAAAAGATCGTTTACGAATCATGACTTTAGCAAGAATTCTATCCAATGTGGGGTTAGCCATTGCGATTGTGGTTCCTCCTATTGTGTTGGGGATGTTAGCTGATCATCCACAACGCTATGGTATTGTCGCTGCTGTGATATCAATCATTGGTGCCGCCTTGTTCTTATTAGCTTTTTTCAACACCAAAGAACGCGTAGAGCGGCCAGCTGAGGTTTCAAAACTTAAAGACTTCTTGTTGCTTAAAGAAAACAAACCTTTACTACAACTGCAATCTTCACGTATGCTTGGAGCATTTCGAATGATATTGGGTGCTGCAGGAACTTACTTTGCTAAATACAACTTAAATAATGAAGGTTTATTCTCACTTCTTGGTGGAACACTCATTTTATCCATGATTTTTGCGATGATTCTAACTCCCTATTTAAGACGATTCTTTTCCAAGAAGGCATTGTATCAAGGAGGATTAATCATTCAAGCGGTTGCTCATGTTACTTTATTCTTAATCGGTTACAATCAAATTGGTTTAGTCTTGTCACTGATGTTCATTGTCGGGTTCAGTATGGGACTCAATGATGTCATCATGTACATCATGGTCAATGATTCCATTGATTATCTACAAGCTAAAACTCAACGACGTTTTGAAGGTATGATATTCTCTTTACACACCTTTACCACTAAACTTCAAACAGCCATAGGGTTGTTTGTGATGGGCCTCATTCTTAACATGTTTGGTTTCATTGAGAATGTTCCTCAAAGTGATACTTCCATGTTTGGTATTTTCATGTTACTTACCCTGCTTCCAGCTGTGAGTTCCCTACTCAGTTTAATTCCGATGATTCCTTATCAAGAAGAAAAAGAGCAGCTTCAATCCTGAAGCTACTCTTTGTTTATGATGTCGATTATTCTGCTTTGGGTAAGACTAAGTTAAGTACAACTCCAACTAAAGCTGCTAAGGCTGTTCCTGATAATGTTACAAGGGTGGATAACTGCAAGACTGCACCACCTAAACCTAACACTAACATCGCACTTGCGATGATAAGATTGCGTTGTTGAGTGAAATCAACTTCGGCTTCAATTAAGACACGGATACCATTGGATGCGATTACCCCAAACAGTAACACACTCATCCCACCTAAAACTGATGCTGGAATGGTGGAAATTAACGCTGTAACACTGCCTAAAAAACTCAATGCAATCGCAAAGACGGCTGCTAAACCAATAACCCAAATAGAGGCGACTTTTGTCATCCCTACAACACCAGTGTTTTCACCATAGGTTGTGTTGGCTGGACCACCAATGAGAGCTGATAAAGCGGTTGCTACGCCATCACCAATGAGTGTCTTATCTAATCCTGGATCTTGTAAGAAATCTTGGCCAACAATCTTTCCTAACACTTTATGATCTCCAATGTGTTCCGAAATGGTTACAATCGCAACAGGGACAATCGCCCACATTTCTGGCCCAAAGTAGAAGTTCCAATCTCTGGTTGGTAATTGAAAATCTGGAATGGTTAAGAATGACGCCTCATTAAGTGGCGTTAAATCCACTTGGCCTAATCCTAAAGCCACTAAATAACCTGCTGCAATTCCTAGAATAAATGGGATCATTTTTAAGAAACCCTTCGCTTTTGTGCTTACTAGAGCAGCAACAATGAAAGCAACTGCAGCAATCACAATATCCTGCCATGTGCCTTTTCCATTAAGACCCACTTGCCCAACGGCGATACTGGCTAATCCTAGACCAATAATCGCAATCATGGGTCCAATCACAATTGGAGGAAGCAAATGATTAATCCATGCTTTTCCAATGAGTTTAATGATAATGGCTACAATCACATACACAACCCCAACCATGATTAACCCCGTTTGAGCTGCACTGATGTCTCCACCTAAAGCTTCTTTCGCAAACAAGATAGCACTGATGTAGGCAAAGGATGATCCTAAATAAACCGGTACTTTTGCTTTAGTAAATGCGATGTAGACGAGTGTTCCAACCCCTGATGCAAACAATGCAACAGAAATAGGTAATCCTACGATGTAGGGTACAAGCACGGTTGCACCAAACATCGCAAACACATGTTGTAAAGATAAGATAATCCAAGATAATGGTTGTGGGCAGTCTTTGACTCCCAAGACTAACGTTTGTTTTTCGCTCATGTTACCTCCTTGAAAAACAGACGTATAGGCCATAATAAAAGGCGCAATGGCGCCTTTAAAATGTAGGTTGACTGTGAAGTTTCGCCTTGTTGATCTCTCTGGATCACATTTAAAGGACCTATACTAAAAATACTTTACCATAAACTTCTCGTTTGTCAATCTTTAATTAACATAACTTTTTAGGTTCTTTAATTAACATAACTTTTTAGGTATACTAAGAGCATGGAAAAAATTACTTTTATATTTGATTTAGATGGAACTTTAATTGATCCTGCATTGTATGAAGTTCCTTCTACGGCTGTTGATGCGATAGTGCATTTGAAACGATGTGGATACCGTTGCTTGATCGCAACAGGTCGGGCTTACCATTCTGTATGTCAAACCAGTGTTAAAGATATCATCCCTTGGGATGGTTTTATATGTTCCAATGGTCAACATGTTCTTGATCACGATGGAAACACCATTCATAAGTACACGATGAATCCCGCTAGAGTTCATCAAGCAGTAGCATTAGCTCAAACTTATGATATGAACATTCAATTTCAAGGTGATCCTTCATTTATGTTGAAGGAAGTTGAGGAGGTTGTGATTAAAGCTCACTCCTTCTTTCATGAACCGATTCCTACCCTCATTAAACCATATGAGAATGAACCGTTGGATATGCTCATGGTTTATCATGAGGATGTTGATAAACTGCTTTCTTTCAAGTCCATTGAAGGGTTGGATGTTTTTCTGGGGCGTTCCACCTATGCTGATGTGGTGGATGCTGGACAATCCAAATATAAAGGCATTAAAACGTATTTTGAATACATTCAAGAACCCATTCATTATGTGGCTTTTGGTGATTCCGACAATGATATGGATATGATTGAAAATGCGACCATTGGTGTTGCTATGGGTAATGCTACCTTAGAATTAAAGCAATTGGCTACTCATGTGACCACAAACGTTAATCAAGATGGAATAGCCAATGGTATCGTCAATGTACTAAAGAAAATAACTGCTTGAAGCAGTTATTTTTTAATGATTTGTGAGAGTTGTTTAAAATCTTGATCTGAGAGATCACTGTGATAATCAGCAAATTCTTCATCAGAAAAGATATCAAGTACCATGGTTTTCACATGGATTTTGCGCTCATTCTCTTCAATGATGGACATCATTCCTCGTTGTGTTTTAATCACTTTATTATGAATTAGACAAGAATCATCTTCAATTTGAATGTAGAGTCCATCTACTTCAGCCAATTGTTTTCCTTTTAAAATCAATGTTTTCTTATCATGTAAACGTGAAACAAAGTTATGATAGGTATCAGGTAAATCAGAAGACATTCCAGTAATGACAATGAGTGAAGGTCTTAATTCATTTGCGAATTTTAAACATCGTTCACGTACAGTATTGCATCGATATGAATTGGAAAAGAAAGTATGTTTAATTACAAAAATTCTCATACGGACCTCCTCTCACAATTTGTACCATATTTCACATGAGAATGCAAAAAAAACGCCTCATTTGAGGCGTTATCGTGATCTGAAGAAACTTGGGATGGATTGCTCTTCCTCATCCACCAATGGTTGTTCTTTCACAGGTTGAGGATTTGAAACATTCACTTGTTTTGGTAGTGGTACGACTTTTTGATCAAATCCTGTTGCGATAACTGTGACAATCACATCATCTTCAAGGGCATCATTGATGGCTACACCAAAGATAATATCAATTTCATTGCCTGCTGCTTGTCGAATGTATTCAATTGCATCATTCGCATCGTATAAATTAATGGAAAGACCCCCAGTTACATTCACAATCGCATTGGAAGCACCTTTGATTTGTGCTTCGAGTAAAGGAGAAGTAATCGCTTTAATGGCTGCTTCCACAGCTTTGTTTTCACCGGATGCCATACCAATCCCAATCAAAGCATTGCCTTGATTTTCCATAACTGCACGAACATCCGCGAAATCTAGGTTAACCAGTGCTGGTACTGCGATTAAATCAGTGATGGTTTGAACACCTTGACGTAACACATTATCCGCTTCTTTGAATGCTTCAATGAATGGAATACGTCCAATCACTTCTAAAACTTGATTATTTGAAACAATAATCAAACTATCCACATGTTTACGTAATTCTTCAAGTCCACCAAGGGCTTGAGTCATACGTTTTTTTCCTTCAAAGTTAAATGGTTTTGTCACAATTCCTACAGTCAATGCTCCAAGTTCTTTCGCAATACGTGCGAAAATAGGAGCAGCTCCTGTTCCAGTACCACCACCTAGACCAGCAGTAAGAAACACCATATTCGCTCCTTGCATTGCTTGGCGAATATCAGCTTCACTTTCGAGTGCTGCTTTCTCTCCGATTAGAGGGTTGGCTCCTGCACCTAATCCTCCAGTGGTTGTACGACCTAATATAATCTTATTTTTAACGACACTGACATCAAGGACTTGCTTATCGGTATTGCATACAAAGAACTCAACTCCCTGCATGCCCTCATCCACCATGCGATTCACCGCATTGCATCCTGCTCCACCAATGCCAAACACTTTAATGTTTGCTACTTGATATTGAAACTGTTCACTCATAAGTCTGCCCCTAATCCTTCTTCGAATCGAAGAAGCCCTTCACTTTTTTAGATAATGTGCCATCTGAAGATTCACCTAGTTTAACACTTTTTAACATTGTATCAAATTCAACTTCATTCACACAAGTTGCATTCGTATTCGAATACAACAGATGATCTTTATGGGCATACAGTGCACCTAGCACTTGGGTTAATCCAGGATCTCTAGCCCCCATGGTTTCTGGAACATATACTTTAGTTGGTATAGTGGTGATTTTCTTGAATCGCTCACTAAGACCTTCGATAAGACAACCTTCCCCTGTTAAAACAAACTCCCCAAATGATTTAGCAAAAATAGGTTCACAGATAGTATAAATACTCTCGATGGTGCGATCAATGTGAGATTCGACACAGTGCATGATTTCTGCTTGATTGGTAGTAAAGGTTTGCTCCTTCACTTGCCACAAGAAGATAGGATGTGTGTTGTATGTCGATTGCTTTAAGTCAACATTTTGAAGCAACAAGCGATGAGCAACATCAAACTGAAGTTGATGTTCATTCACAATGGCTTGAACCCAAGAACCATACCCTTCATCCACCCATTGAGCTGAGATGAGTCGGCCATGATAATAAAGTGACAATAAGGTTCGATTCAGATTGATTTCCACAATAATGATGCTTGATTTTAATGAAGCATCAATGGCTGCGCTCTCTTTACCCAAGGCCCAAGCATCCATCACAATATCAAGGATTTTGACTCCTGCTCGCTCAATGCACTGAGCAAGTCGATACGTGGTTTCTTTATCCGCTACATAATAATCCAAATCACAAACGATTGAGGTTAAGTCAAGATTGTTTGGAAGTTTTTTATAGGAACTTTGATTGGCAATGAACTGATTGATGTTCACGAAGATGATCTCTTTGTCTTCGCGAACAGGAGAATTCATTGCTTTTTTAAGTGCTAAAATAATGTCTCTGTTGGATATAAACTCTGAGAACTGAGGATAGATTTTCATTTTTTCATGATAACGATCCATTCCAATTGAAGGTACACACATAATGACACTTGTCAGGGATGCGCCTAAATTGGTAGCAATATGATCAAATGCTTTCTTCAGTGAAGTCACGATGGCTTTCTCATCCAAGATATGTTCACCATCAAAACCATCACAAGCAACTTGTTCTACTTTTAAGACATTGAACTTAGTGTTGAAAAACTGTGCAACGAGCACTTTTACTTTGAATTGAGAGAATGAGACAACCGCTAAAATTTGTTTTTCCATAGACGACCTACACTTGTGTTTATCATATCATAATCTTAAGTATGTGACCACACGAAACAAAAGTCAATTGAAGATAAAAGACTTGCCAATCATGTTTTCATGTGCTATTATTTACAAGCAATTATGAAAGGGGGTTACGGTATGCCAAGAGTATGTGCCGTATCCGGTAAAAAAGCACTTTCGGGTAACAAGCGTTCTCACTCACTTCGCGCAACACGTCGCAAATGGAATGTGAACCTTCAAAAAGTGACACTCATTGTCGATGGAAAACCTCAAAAGGTCCGTATTTCCACCCGCGCCTTGAAATCACTCAAAGCTCAACAAGCTGCTTAAAAAA
>Ga0194136_1000493_pt1 | contig 20350 bp, 12 predicted proteins | sample TARM_MetaG_T3A_1_FD_134023 | JGI IMG/M metagenome (GOLD analysis project Ga0194136, IMG submission 134023) | Freshwater microbial communities from Pennsylvania, USA, analyzing microbe dynamics in response to fracking - TARM_MetaG_T3A_14 (version 2) | ecosystem: Environmental > Aquatic >...
CCCTGCCGCTTCGGCGGCGGGTCAGAGCCGTTAGTCGGACGAAAGCCAAGAACGGTTTAAACCGTCCCCGCTGCGGGTACGCATGCGGGTAAACGATTTGCATCAAGCCGATAGCAGTCGGTAAGCCGGATTCATTCGTGAGTCCGGACCTGGCTGGGGAGGCGGGGTGTTATCGTGCAGAACCCCCTGGATTTATCCATGGGGAGCATCAGTTCGACATCTCGGGAATAACCGGCGTAATACCAGCGTTTGGTTGGCATAAAGTGGATGGTGTTGATAATGCCGCGCATGCTGAGCTGGAAGAGGACGTTAGGGTATGCCTGCGACAACTTAATCATGTCCTGTTCCGCAGTTGGCCACTCGACCCGATAGCCAAGGCTGGCCACACAGCCAGCGTTTCTTTCGATAAAACTGGTCGGACTCACAACGTTTTTAATGCAAAAATCGCCGCAGTCCCGCGCCCAGATGGGATCGCAGCCGGTTTCTTGGCACTTTTTCTCATAGTCCTCCCGCATGGTGTAACCGTTTTTCTTTAACATCAGGATAATTTCTGCCAGGACTGCTTTGGGATCCTGGGGTTGTGCTCCGGTTTTGAATTGAATCTTATAGGATATTTTTCCTTCCATGGCTGTCCTCCTACGCATCCGCAACGATCAGTGATTTTTTAAACTCATTGCGCTGCATTAAGCGTTGATACTCTTTTTCATTAATCTCTTCCAACTCATCATAAGCAAAGCACTTATTGAAATGATCGAATTTAACCAGGGCAAAGTGGTCGTAACAGGTGAGAATCACACCGGGTTTCCAGATATCACGATTCTTTTGCTTGTTAATGAACGTGAATTTGGTTTTGACGTATTTTCCGGCTTGGGGTGGTTGGTTAATTTTCATTTGGTTCTCCTTTCGATTTCGGGTATAAAAACCTGCTAAGAAAAATCAAGAACTTTTTTAGCAGATTTTTATTTTTTATTCAGTTTTATTTCATCACAAAATGACTGGATTTATTCAGCCAGCCTTGAGATATGTATTCGTTTTATTTATTGATATACTTCTTTTACCCTTGCATAATAAATTCGCAGGAATTTATTGAGGCCAGCAATTTTTGCTACCCGTTTCGCTTTACCTTCAGCTTCTTTTTTTAAGATGTACCAATATACCGCGCTATCTTCAGGAGCACGATGCGTTTTCAGAACGCGCATGGTTTCATAACCAATTTTTCGTAGCGTTGATGATCCACGCTTACTAATTTTTCGATTAGTTCCTACAAATTGTCCCGATTGATACGGTGGTGCATCAATGCCTGCATATGCAATTAATGCTTTGCCGCTGTGAAATCTTCTTATATCGCCTATTTCAGCAATAAGTTTCGGCGCCAATACATCACCTACGCCACCCATTGCTCTTACAATGGGGTATTCCGGCAATCGCTTGGCTAAATCCTTCATTCGTGCTAAAATAATTGTTAAAGTTGTATTGACTTGTTTCAATACGCTTACTGCCTGCTGTAGCATTATTTTTGTTGATTCCATCTCTGCAGACAGTGTAGGGATACCTTCTTTTGCCAGGGAATAAATCTTGACGGCTTTATTTTGGCTTTGATGGTATCCTTTTTCTTTTGCCCAGTTCACATAACTATTAACAAAGTTCTCTTCCGACATTTTTGTTATGTTATCAAAATGCCAATACGCTTCAACAAAATCCGATAATTTGTCTTTGCCATTGGCATCCTGCCACCCCTTTAACAGTCCTTTAATACCCGGCATGGTATAATCCAGTAAATGTGTCAATGATTGCACGCTTTCTATCCTCATACACATATAATGACTATATTGTCTTCCCAGTATTTTAAGCTCCTGATAAATTTCCTCGGTTACTTCATATTTTCTAAGTCGAAACCAATAATCAATCCCATAGTTCGCTATTGTAATGGCGTCCTTCTTGTCTGTTTTTACCGATCTTAGTCCCTGATTACGATACTGTTTCATCTCGAACGGATTGATCACTGCCACAAAAATTCCTTTTTCCTGTAAATAACTAAGTACAGGCAGATGATAGATTCCGGTAGCTTCCATCACAACTTTAACTTCTTCGTTAAATCTTAAAAGCATTGTAGCTAATTCTGACAATGCTTTTTCTGCATGTTTTATTTCAAAAGGCATAGAAATTATTTCACCGTATGGTTTTAAAATACAGACGGTGCTCTTTTCTTTTGAAATATCAATACCTACACTTATCATGGACCGTTATTCCTCACATTCTAAAAAATTTGTAATTGTTTCCATCCACACTTATTACAATTCATTTTAGCTCGTTACACGAAAGCTCATCCAAGAGTTCCAACCTGCTTAATCGAATGCTTATAATAAGGGGTGGTTGACGGTTTTTATGACGGATGTAGTTAATCCAAAAAGCGCCACGCCAGACCAATTACTTCCCTTATTATAAAAAAATAAGTGCAAATGTTACAGCACTAATGATGTGCTTAACACTTACACTTTTATGGTACTAAAAAGAGCCATCGATATTGACTCGGTGCGTTGTTTTTATTTTGAACACCTGGTGGTGTTTGTTACGTTGTAAGGTAAGAGATTGTTATTGTCGCCGTTTTGGGCGGTTTTTACTTTTGGATATAGTTTTAGATATTGCTATTATACCACATGGGTAGTTTGTGTCAATTCCGGGTTTTTTAGGATTGAGGAACGGTGTGTAAGTGATCAGGGCGATCGTGGTCGCCACCCCGCAGGGTGGCTGGACCATCGTCCTGTGAAATATGTTTGCAACTCCTACGGTTTTGCAACCCACTTCGCATAATAGATCGTTGTTCCTGTCGGATAAATATCCGGCAACTTCGTCAGCTTGGTTCCCAATAATGCAGCATTATCATACCAGCCATCAAAGGTAAATCCGGTCTTCGTTAAATTAATCGGTAAATCCGTGTTATAAATGGGTCGGTCTGTTACACCAACCATCTTAGTCACGCTACTGCCGCCATTCGTATTAAACTCAATGGTCGCCGTATTAGCCGACCACTTGGCGTAATAAGTAATCCCATCAATCGGATATTTCGACGGTAAATTGGTTGTTTTTACCGTATTATAATCTGATTGCGTATACCATCCCGTAAACGTATAGCCGCTACGGGTTGCTGTCGGCATCGTGGTCGGACTGATAGTCTGATCGGTGACTCCAACCTTATCAGCGACCGGATTTCCGCCCATGGTATCAAATTGAATGGTTGACGCTTTCGCCGTCCATTTAGCCCAGTATTCCGTGGTTCCAGCCGGATACTTGTTTGGCTTTGCTGTAACGGTTCCCCCGGTTAAGCCACTGTTATTAAACCAGCCGGCGAAAGTATATCCGCCTCGGCTTATAGTTGGCATCGTGGTCGGACTGATAGCGTCATCGGTATTCCCAATCATCTTGGCCACATAGTCTCCGCCATTGCTGTTAAAGATAATATAAGCTTTCTGTGCTACCCACTTGGCATTCAAGGTGGTGATTCCCACTGGATACGTTTCAGGAAGCTGGGTTAAGACACTGGTGGTGAAATCTGGTGTCAGATACCAGCCACCAAATTCAAACCCGGCTCTGGTGGTTGTTGGCAAGGTAGTAGGTGATACTGCGGCATCGGTCACGCCGGTTTTATCGGCTATTGCACTGCCGCCGTTGGCGTTAAACACAAAAGTCGCGGCAATAGCATGCCAGCGAGCGTAGTAGGTAACGGTCCCCACTGGATACTTATCCGGCAACTTGGTCAAAGCGGAGCCGTTGTAGGCGGCATTATCATACCAACCACCAAAGGTATACCCGGATCGGGTAGTCGTTGGCAGGGTCGTTGGGGTAATTATTCCATCCGTGACTCCGGCTTTTGTGTCCACCCCACTACCACCTTTGCTGTCAAAGACGAGATTGGATTTATCCGCCGTCCACTTAGCGTACAGGGTCATTGGTGCAGTTAGGGTAAAGGCATCATATCGCCAGGGATTGGTACAGGTTGCTTCTTTGAACCAACCTCCGAAGGTATACCCGGATCGGGTTGGATTGGTTGGTTTAGGTACCACGGCGTTATGATTTACGGTGGCCTTGGTAACGGCGGATCCGCCCTGGGAATTGAAATTAACATCGTACTGACCGACCGTCCACTTGGCATAGAGCATCATCGCGGTTTTAACCCGGTCGCTGCCCATGTTCCAGGGTTGGGTTAGGTTGATGTCTTTATACCATCCCGCAAATGCATACCCGGTTAAGGTCGGTGTTGGTGGTGAGGTGATTAAGGAATCATAATTGATAGCACGGGCTGGAATGTCGTTTCCGCCCATGCTATTAAAATTAACTTTATATGGAATTGGGATCCACTTGGCATAAAGGGTGGTGTCTTTTTGGACTTTATCGCTGCTGAAATCCCAGATTGCGGTGCAGCCGGCATCTTTATACCAGCCGCCGAACAGATACCCGGTGCGGGTTGGTTCGCCGGGGCTATTGAAGGTGCTGTCATAGGGAACGGATTTCGGCATCATCGTACTGCCGCCGTTGGGGTTAAAGGTCATAGTGTAGTTGTTGCGGGTCCACTTGGCGTAGAGCACGGTGGTGCTGCGAATGGTATCGGCGCCGAAATTCCAGCTATTGATGCAGCGGGCTTCTCTAAACCAACCGCCGAAGGTAAAGCCGTAACGGACCGGATCGGTTGGTTTGCTGATCTTTTTGTCATATTCCACGGTGACTGGTGCCATATTACTACCGTTTTGGGGATCGAAGGTCACGATGTAGCTGTATTTTACAACCGGTTTCTCTCCGATGGTGGCAAAGGCAGAGGATGAGGCGCTATCTCCACTGCTAGAGGATGTCCATGAGGTGCTAAAATTGCGATTGTTTCCGGATTGATAATAGGTGGTGGCGGTTACCTGGCCGCCCGGGGTATTAAACACCACATAATCCGTATCAGCGTTTGCAACGGCGGTGACGGTGATGGTGTACCAGTAGGTGGTGTGGGTCGAGGTGCTTACGTTACCTTCAGCATCGGTTGTTGATGTCGTCCAGGAATAGGAATGGGTCTGAACGTTGCGGTTGGTACTGGTGACTTTGGGATCAACGATACGTTCAGTATATTTAAATGGTGTTTTTGTCGACTTATAAGTGTTATTGGATTGTTCACCCTGGGCGGTAACGGTAAAGTTCTGAACGCCAGCCTGATTAACCACCAAGGTTTTTTTCCATGTTTTTTCGCACTTGTCGTAATTAATGGAATCCGGTGCTTTAATCACAAAGGTTCCCTGGACGGTAGTAAACGTCACTTGATCGGTTTCTAAGGGTGTCACCGCAAATAGTTCCACCGTGGAATTGATCAGGTACTTGTCCTGTTTAGGGTCAGTCCAACTTTTGATAATTTCCGGGTTTTTATATTCTTCGGCTTTGATTTCAACAGCCTTTGTTGCCCCGGTTCGGGTGCCGGTGGTGGTCATTGACTGTGGCTTGAAGGTGATATTGTCGGTACCGGCAATTGTCGGTGTGTATATAAAGGCCCAGATGTATTTGTTTGGATCATCGGGATCGATTTCGCGATTAATTCGGGTACCGTGGAAATAGCAGTCTGCCAGCTGGCATTTGCCATCCAAATGGCTTTTTAGCATATCCAGATCAGCCTGATCAATTTTACCATCGCCATTAATATCATTTGCTCCACAATGGCTACATCGAACAGTGGCAGTATAGTCTTTACATCCGCCATCAACGTGGGCTTTAAGGATATCATAATCGGTTTGATCGACTTTTAGGTCGCCATTCATGTCCATTGCCTGGTTGTTGCCTTTTTGTTCTTCGTCACTATACTCAGTGTGTGGGGTGACGAGGAATTCACCCATTCCGGAGTTCATCACCAGCTGATCCACGTCTTTGTTGGTGTGGATGGTGATGGTGATATTGGCCGGGTCTTCGGCAAAGACGCTCAGGGGCATGAGTAGCATGCCGAGCAGCAGCATGAATACGAGGACGATGGTTTGCTTTCTTTTCATTTGGTACTCATTTCGGTTCTGGTTGCATGTTATTATTCAATTTAAAAAAGCCCTTTCGGGCGTATGTGTTTCGTCGTTTTTTTTGTTTTTTTATGTAAAGGGTGACTTTATCATTGTTTTTAAAGGCAATCCCAGTTTTCTCGATGTTGGGGGTTATTGTTTCAATTAAAAAAGGTCCTCTCGTTGTTAGTGGGAGAAGACCTTACAAGAGCTTTTCTTATTTTTCCTGGCAGGTGCCACAGGAGGGGCAGTAGTTATCGTTCGGATCGATGATGTTGCCGCAGGTGTTGCAGCGCATTTCTTCGGTAAGGGTTTCTGGATTTCTCAGTGGTTGATTTCTTCTGATGGATGCTTCGACTTCTTTTAATACTTCAAGGGCATATCCGGGCGCTACATTTTCTTTGTGCCATTCTTGCATGTCGTGGCCACGGGTTATTTGAATTGAAATGGACAGGATATCGGGGAGGATCTGCTTTGTTTTTTGCATTGTCTTTTCCTTTCATTTTGGTTTTTTGCATGAAAAAAGGACCGCTCCGGAAGGGCGATGCTCCGGAAGGGCGATCCTTGAGATTACAGTTATTTTAGTTTATATTATCACACTGGGCCAGTTCGTGTCAATTCCGGATTTTAGGTGTGATCAGGGCGATCGTGGTCGCCACCCCGCAGGGTGGCTGTACCATCGTCCTGTGATGGGACGGGGGTTGAATGTGAATTTTAGTTGGGTTAAGGCGGGTGTCTTGCGTTTCGAGGGAGTGGTTTCATGTGTGCTCCTTTCTGGTTTTTATTTGACTTTTAGACACTGAAGCCGAAGGCTATCGCCAAATCTACGTATGCTCCATTCGGTTGGTTGAAAACTCCAGTTTTTTGCAACAGCCGCGAATGAATTGTTGTACCATGTTGATAGGGAGCGTTGCCACCACCAGCCAGCAGCACCTGTTCCATTGCTCAGCTTTTTAATTTGACTTGCATCGTTTGTGAAGATTGCGTATCTCGCACCCTCACCCGGCGCATATCGTCCCGCTTTTCACGTTTCTACTAAAAACAAAAAAGAAAAACTATACTGTGTTCAACATTTGCGTGTGTTTGATGCCATGTATAATCTGCATTAATCCATGTTTCACTAACATAAAGGAATCCGTTGACCGTATTTTGTGGATTTACTCTTAATCCACCCCTATCGTCAACTTGCGATCTTAACCAATAGAGACTGTTTCCTCTGCTTCTCCCGCTTATTGAAAATATACTATACTTTGTACCTTCATCAAATTTATAGGGGTTCGCGTGACCCATCAGTTCTTTTTCTGATAACAAGAACACTTTATCAGGTGATATTCGAATACCGGCAGGATACCAATCCCCAAACCAAGACTCAGTTTTTGGACTAAACTCTTTTTTTACTGTTTTAATATGTGGTTTGACATCTGACGGCAAGAGGTTCATAAATGATGTGTTTAAATAGGATCTCATATAAGAAGACCCCCATCCTCCAGCATTTGTATTTGTTGTATTCATTACACCTTTTAGTGTTCCTGGAGATAGTGCCCCGAAAGTTATATTCGCCTTCCCAACACTACTATGCAAGTTATCATGGTCGAATCCATATATTTGCATAGTAATTGTTTCTCCTGAGCTTAGCGTTAGATTTTTCGTGTCCCCAACATTCCAATAATCATCACCAAGTCCAAATTCCGCAACCAGAGCAATTTCTTCCCATGTATAGGAGCTTAACGAATTACCGATTGGCGGCAATGTCTTCCACTTCGCATAGAGCGTCGTCGCCCCGGTCACCTTATCACTCGCAAAAGCCCACTTACTCACCAACCCAGCATCCTTATACCACCCGTCGAAAATCGCATTCGCTTTGGTCGGTGCTGTTGGTGCCGAAATCGTTGTATTAAGGGTTGCGGTCGTTGATGCAACTGCTGTACCACCGTTGGAGTTGTAAGTGACGGTGTAGGTGTTGGTGGGGGCGTTGCCGATGGCGAAGCCGAAACAAACGCCACGTCTCATATCCGAACTATACACTTGACTATTACCTACATCTGAGGCATTCATATAATAAGGAACGGTCGACGGCAAAGGTGAGCGTGTCCAATAATGATATGGTGTTCCACTTCCGTTACTTAACTTCTTTATTCGACTACTATTATTGGAAAACAAAGGATACTTAAACCCTTCACCAGCTAAAGAATTTTCATTTGATCCAAACAGTTCAACCTCAGAAAACAAAAATATTTTATCAGATATTGTTTTTATAACTTGCTCATGATAACCACCTGAAGATAATTTATTTACATTTTTTATCTTATTACTAACATCTGTTTGCATGTTATTAAATAAATCAGTATTCAGCCATGATCTCATTGTTGATGATGACCAACCACCCACAGTATTTGTCGCTACCACTTTTATTTCACTCATCAGATTTTTAAGCCCAAAAGTAATATTGGTCTTATTCCCGCTACCATCGGCAAGCACATCATGATTAAACCCATAAATCTGTAGCGTCAATGTTTCCCCATTCACCACAATATTTTTCGTCTCTCCTATGTCAAAATAGCTCTGGCCTAACCCCAACTCCGCCACCCGATTAATCTGATCCCAAGACCAGTTCTCCAGCGGCACTTCCGGCCCGGGCAATCCAGCTTCCCACTTCGCATACAGCGTCCGGTTACCGGTCGGCTGATCCACTGCAAAGTTCCAGGCCGATAAACAGCCCGCTTCTTTGTACCAGCCTTTGAATACCCATCCATCTTTCGATGGTGATGCCGGAGCGCTGAAAGTCTTATTACACTCGGTCACCAGTGGCGAAACAACCGATCCCCCTTGTGAATCAAATGTAATCGTCGCCCCCCACTTCGCATACAGCGTCGTCGCCCCTGTTATCTTGTCATTGGCAAAATCCCATGACTGTGTTAACCCGGCATCCTTATACCAGCCAACTATCGTAAATCCGGATTTTGTCGGATCAGCGGGCTTGGTCAGGAGGGTGTTGAGGGTTGCTGTCGTTGATGCAATGGCACTACCGCCGTTGGTGTTGTAGGTGATGGGGTAGGTGTTTGTAGGGGCGTTGCCGATGGCGAAGCCGAAAGCCACCCTACCATCAGTGTTGTTAGGAGTGCTGCCAAGGATACCGCCGCCGGAGTTGACCCCTAAGAAATAATTGTTGCTATCATGGATCGCGGTACGGAGCCACCACCAGCCGGCATTATTATTCGGATAACGTTTTATTCTTGAAGCATTATTTGTAAAGATAGGATAACAGGTTCCTTCTCCTGGTGTCGAATTAGAGAGGTTACCAAAACCAACTTCTTCTTCACTGAAAAGGAATAAATTGTCAGTTGATGTTATCAGAGACGGATTGTTGTTGCCACCAGATGTATATTTTTTGACCGGTGTAATGGATGCTTTAAGATCCGCCGGTAACTTTGCGTATATCGATGTTGTCGCATAACTAGTGTTTTGGTAAGTTGTCGTAACACCGTTGAGATATGCACGCATATCTGAGCCTTCCCAACCATCATAGTTATTAATTGGATTCATATAATGTGTATCCAACATCAAATTCTTCAGCCCAAACGTAATATTCGTCTTATTACTTGTCCCGTCCGCCAGCTGATCATGATTAAACCCATAGATCTGAAGCGTCAGCACTTCCCCGGTTGATAAGGTGATGTTCTTTTCCTCACCCACCACAAAGTAGGACTCACCCAGCCCCAGCTCCGCAATCCGGTTAATCTGTTCCCAGCTCCAAAGCTCCAGCGGTACTTCCGGCCCTGGCAGGCCCTCTTCCCACATCGCATAAAGCGTCACATTTTGATTAACCACATCACTGGCAAAGTTCCAGGCATTCGTTCCGGCACTGTCTTTAAACCAGCCCTTGAACACATAGCCATCCAGACTCGGTGAAGACGGTGCCGTCATAACTTTTCCACAATCAGCCGTAATCGCATCAACTGCACTGCCGCCCTGGACATCAAACGTCACCGTCGCCTGCCATCTTGCATAGTAGGTCGCCCCACCAGCTGGATAGTTATCCGGCAGCTTCGTCAGTGCATCGCCAGTAAAGGCCGCATTATCATACCAGCCGGCAAACGAGCAATCGGCTTTCGTGGTCGTCGGTAAGGTCGTCGGACTAATAGAGCCACCTGCCAAACCCGTTAAATCAGTGACCAGCGAGCCGCCGTTTTCCTCAAATGTAATCGTTGATGGATTCGCTTCCCACTTCGCATAGTAAGTCGTCGTCGCCTTCGGAGGATAAGTCCCCGGCAATTGTGTCACTTCCGAGCCGCTGAAATCAGCATCCGCAAACCAGCCCTTAAACGTATAACCCAAACGGGTTACTGTCGGCATGGTCGTTGGACTCAGTACCTGATCCGTGACACCATTTAAATCCACAACCGCATCCCCACCATTTTCCTCAAAGACAATCACAGAAGGGTTAGCCGTCCAGTTCAAGTAATAGGTCGTTGTACCAATCGGATACTTGTTCGGTAAAGCCGTTAAAGCCGTTCCGGTAAATCCGGCATTGTCAAAGAATCCCGCCAGAGAATACCCGGTGCGCTCCACACTTGGTAATGTCGTAGGAGCAATCTCCCCATCCGTATAGCCATTCATATCAGGAATCTCACTCCCGCCATTTTCGACAAAAGTAATCTTCGCCGGCAATGCCAGCCATTGGCCATAAAGCGTCATGATGTTCTGTACCCGCTCACTCAAGAAATCCCAGGCCGTCGTTCCCTCATTATCCCGGGTCCACTGATAGAAATTGTAGCCCGTTCGGGTCGGATCCGTTGGTTTTGTAAGGGTCGTATCGAAATCCGCAGCAGCCGCAGCCACAGCCGATCCCCCTTTAGAGTCATAAGAAACCGTGTAGCCGTAAGGCAGCCCACTCGGATCAACCGTAATACCCGCTTTTCCCTTCAGGGATAACGGCAGCTGGGTCACTCCGGTTCCGGTAACACGCAATTGCGTCAGCCCGGTTAAGTTGCCCATGGCCAGGGGTAAATTGCTGATTCCCGCATTATTCGATAAATTCAGATCCTGCAAGGTAGCCAGGCCCGTTAAGGCATCCGGCAAGATACTCAGATTGTTGTTCGATAGATTAAAGGATTTTACCTTGGTCAGCGATCCCACCGATACCGGCAACGACGCCAGCTGGTTTTCCGACAGATCCAGGGTTTCCACTGCCACCCATCCCTGTGCCGCTGCATACGGCAGATAGGTAATGGCATTATGTTTGAAATTAAAGGTCTTTAATTGTGTCAAGGTCCCATACGACGATGGCATAAAGCCGATGCTGTTGTTACTGGCATTTAAGCTCACCAGATTCGTCAGATTCCCAATCGAAGCCGGGATTGCCGTCAGGCCGGTACTGGAGATATCCAGATCCGTCAATTTCGTCAGATTCCCGATCTCATCCGATACCGTAGTAATCGCATTCCCACTGAGACTTAATTCTGTCAGTTCTGTCAAGTCCCATAAAGTCGCCGGCAACCCCGTTAAGGCATTCCCACTGAGATTAAGCGTCTTTAATTTAACCAGATACCCGATTTTATCCGATAAGCTGGTGATACTGTTACCAGCCATATTCAGATCCGTCAGCTCATTTAAAAGATAGAACGAATCCGGCACAGCACTGATATTGTTGTCACTCAGGTTCAGATTGGTCAGTTTGGTCAGCGATCCCAATTCATCCGGTAAGCTGCTAATGCTGTTATTGCCCAGATCCAGGGTGGCCAGATTCTTTAGTTGACCAATTCCCTCAATGGTCGCAATTGATTTACCGGCAGCTGCCAGGTTGGTTACATAATCCAGATCCGCCTGTACCACGGTTTTTGAGGTAATGCTGGTCAGGGGATTACTGATCCGTTCCGGACGTTTGTTCATCTCTACCCGGACTGCTTCAGCCAGGTTCGTATCCGGGAACAGATCCCCGACGCGGAAGACATCTTCCATCCACTTGGCGTACAGGGTGGTATTGCCCTGGATCGTGTTCACTGCAAAATCCCATTTCTGGGTAAAGCCGGCATCCTTATACCAGCCATCCAGTGTATAGCCGTAGCGGCTAATCGTCGGTTCGACGATCAGGGTGTTAAAGTCCTGGGTCAGATCGGTTACGGTACTGCCGCTGTTTTCCTCAAAGGTAACGGTGTAACTGTTGATCTGCCACTTGGCATAGAGTGTTGTTGCTCCGGTTATCTTATCGGTGGCAAAATTCCAGGGCGATGTCAGTTCGGCATCCCGGAACCAGCCAGCAAAGGTATATCCGGTTCGGGTCGTAGTGGGTGCAACGATCAGGGTATTATAATCCTGATTCAGATTAGCCACGTCAGAGCCGCCGTTTTCCATAAAGACGATGGCGTACTTGTTAATTGTAAAGCTGGCATAGTAAGTAGTTGTCCCGATCGGGTATTTCCCCGGCAATGAGGTCACCACATCACCGCTGAAGTCTGCTGTAGCATACCAGCCATTAAAGAGATAGCCGTCTTTGGCAATCGGTGGCATCGCTGTATTGACTATCAGAGCGTCGGTAGTTGCGACCATCGGAGCGATGGCATTCCCGCCGTTTGACACAAACTCAATTCGTGCTTCGTCGGCAGTCCATTTGGCGTAAAGGGTCATGTCTTTGCCGACACGATTGGTGGCAAAATCCCATCCATTGATGAAGGCATCATCGCTAAACCAGCCGCCGAAGGTGTACCCGGTGCGAACCGGATTGGCCGGGGCAGTGGCCAGACTGTCATGCTGAATGCTTTGTGGTGCCACGGCACTGCCGCCCATGGCGTCAAATGTCAGGGTATAGATGTTGACTACCCATTTCGCATAGAGGGTCATATCTCCTTTTACCCGGTCGCTGGCCCAGGTCCAGACATTGGTGCAGCCTGCATCTTTGTACCAGCCGGCAAAAGCGTATCCGGTTTTTTGCGGCGGTGTGGGAGCAATGATCAGGGCATCGTAATTGGCTTCCTGTTCGGTAATGGTGCCACCACCCTGGGTATTGTAGGTGACGGTATAAGCTAATGCATCCCATTTTCCGTAGATGGTGGTGTTTGCTTTGACGGTGTTAAGATCAAAGTTCCAGGGAATTTCACAGGTCACATCGGAGAACCATCCCATGAAAGTATAGCCAGTCCGAACGGGATCAGTGGGTTTGGCCACGTTTGATCCATAGGTGGCTGTTACAGGGGTATATGTGCTGGTGCCACCCTGGGGGTCGAATTGGACTTGATAGGTGTTAAGCGACCATTTTGCGTAGATTGTCGAAATACCCATCACTTTTTCGGTGTCAAAATCCCAGACATAGTTGAAGTCGGGATCTTTGTACCAGCCCTGGAAAGTATATCCTTCTTTGTTGGGGTTACTGGGTTGTTCGACCAGGTTATTGTAATCGACGTGTTGGGTGTCGATGGCGTTACCGCCGTTGGTTTCGAAGTAGACATCATAGGTGAGGGGTGTCGGGATGACTTCTTCGAATAGGGTGTATAAGGCTTTTAAAGGCGATATAACAACGGAATATATTGTGGGGTTATCTGGATCAACCGCTACAATTATATCCAGTAATTTTTCCTCTCCTGATCCCATAAGGCTATTAGATGGAGTGGCTGCATACTGGTTGAGCCCCAATTCTTCGGGTTTAATTGTTAGTGTCCAGATCTGATTATCTGTGCCATCTTGTGGCTTAATACTCTCTAAGATACCTTGGCCAATGCTTTGCGGCGTTATTTGCATCGTCGTATTTTTGTCTTTGTTATACAGCGTGATAAACTCGGTATCTTTATTGGTGATTACATCGACTTTAACCGTTTCGTCTTTGTAAAAAGGACCTGGGGTCACAAAGTTAAAATTGATCACTTCTGCCACGCCGGTTTCTTTTGGAACCGTTTCGTCCTCATTAGGAACTGGTGGGACCAAGCCATCATTAAAATCTGCCGGGAGTTTGTCGTGTACTTTGGGATCCGGTGGTGTAATTTCTGAAATCGGGCGCACGGTTAAGATCTTTTTAACATACTCATTTCCACCAAAGATGTTTTTTGGCTCGGTGGTAGTATAGTAGGGTTCGATATTGCCGATGGTTGCCTCGGGGTAAGGTGATACCGTAATGGTCAGTTCATAGTGCGTGACGGTGGTATCATTGGGGGTACGCCACTTAAAATAGCTGGTGGCTTCTGATCCCACGGGTACGGTAACTTTATCGACAAAGTTTTCTCCGTTTATGTTATAGGTGACGGTGATCTTATCATCTTCTCCGCCATCCCCGGCTTGTTTGTTACTAAAGATCTGACAGGAATAAATGATATCGGTATCGGGTCGGTAATCCTGATTCGTCGGTTTTGTTTTGGCTGCAACAGGGGCTTTGAGTCGTGCCATGCCCCAGCCGCCATAGCGGATCTGATCATTGGAATACCAGCGATTATGGGGGACTGCTGCGTTGGGATCGGGCCAGTTTTGGCTTTTGGCTAGTCCATACCAGTCTTTTTCCGTAATGACGGAGTTCCCCATTAGTAAAAAGGCTAATCGCGAGACATGTTGGCGGTCGCCATTGGGTTTCCAGGCATCGGGTTGTTTTCCTGCCCATGCTGACCAGCGGGTTTCGTCGTAGCGCCAGTCCATCTGGTGTTTGACCTGCATCACGGCAAAGTCGGTTGCAGATAGTGCATAGCCGTAGTAGGCTTCGAAGGGGGCGGAGGTGTCTTTGACATAGACGATTGATACGGGTTCATAGACGACGAGCCATTGGACCTGGCTGGTGGTGTTAGATTGCACACTGCCATTGTTGTTGACATCTTCCGATGTTTTTGGTAGTATACCTGCCGGATTCCAACCATCACGTGTTTCGCCATTGATGGTAAAGGAAAAGGTTTTGATGTATTCTTCTGGAGTTTTGCCGTTTTTATTGGCGAAATAATTTAATACTTGATATGCGAAGATATCGTTATTAAAATATTGCTTTACTTTAGTAATATCACCGACCATGTCGGGATCTTTGACGATTACGCCATTGTCGTAGACATCCCCATCGTTTAATTGGGGGACCTTAGGAACAGATGAGTCCTTAAACATATTTACACCACTGACATCTGTCAATTCTACATTCGGAAGTGCTTCAACGTTATTTCCATTTGATTGAAGTTGAAGCAAGGTGTCCACCTTGTTATCTTTTGAATAGTAGATTTCTGTGATGGGACTTGATGGTCGTTTACCAGCAAGCCATCCATCCCAGCTATTCACTGGTGATATATATACGGCATCATCGCCAATACGGTAGAAGTCGCTCATTTTGGCATCTTCACCTTCTTTGAGATAAACGGTATCTGACTTGGCCACAAACAATGATACCTTCCACATGTATTGATCACTGTAGTAAAACGCATCATCTGTATAGACCGGGTTACCAGGAACGGAGCTGGAGTTATCCTCCATTGCGCTGACTGATCCTGGTAGTATTACACTAAGTACGATACTCAGTAAAATGATGGCTTTAACGATCGGTGTAATCACTTTTTTTGTCCGCTTTATCATTTCTTCCCCTTTCCTTTCCTTTCTTTTCTTTCTTTTCCGTTTTTCAGCACAAAAAAAGAAGGAACCATGAGTCCCTTCTTAAAGTTGCATTTTTCATTTATCTCCAAAAATTGGTTTACCGGTTGCTCCGGTCGAATCCCCTTCTTGCCAATTTCCATCACCTGTTGGCATAAAACTAAACCCGTCTACTGAATAGTTATAGAATGCTTTGCGACTATATGATAGAGGCGCTGCTTCTGATTTTTGTTTCAATTGTAATTCAATAGCTTCCAGCCGGTATCCATAACCTGCTGTACCAGAGCTTTCACCATTCTTTGCCCAGCCTAACGTTCCAATGTTTTGAGCATGGACGCAATAATAGACATCATACTTATCCGCATCAGCTCCCGTTAGTTCGATCTGGATGGCTTCGAGTCGATATCCTAAACCTTCCGTACCGCTTGTTTCACCATCTTCTACCCAATCCTGCCAGCCAATGTTTTGCACGTGGGTCTTGTATTGAACGCCAACCTGATGGGTTTTATCTGGAAGATTCGTGACCTTAATTTCAATTCCTTCTAAACGTAAAGACTGTCCGTAAGTTCCGCTCTGTTCGCCTTCACCCTTCCATTCCTGCCAGCCTTCATTTTGAACATGAGTCCGATATTCGATGTTCCCTGATTTAATTATTTTAATCTCCTCTGCGGCCATAACTGCATTGCTCGTTCCTAATAACAGGAGTACACTTATTATGCCTATTGCTTTTTTAAATTGTTTCATCTTAATCTCCTTAAAAAAGAAGGAACAAAGTTCCTTCCGAGAATTGCATTATTCATCACCAAATATCGGTTTGCCGGTCGATCCAGTGGGATCGCCATCTGGGATATTCAGATCATTGTTGTAATTGCCAGTATTACCGCCACTTGATGAACCTGGTGCATATTCCTTGAAGGCTACATATTTATCATCAACTGGAGATGTTTCAGATTTTTGTTTCAACTGAATCTGGATTGCTTCCAAACGATAGCCATAACCAGCAGTGCCTGCACTTTCACCATTTTTTGCCCAGCCCAGCCAACCAACGTTTTGCGCGTGAACTGTATAGTAAACGTCATACTTGTCTGCATCAGCTCCAGTTAGTTCGACCTGAATGGCTTCAAGTCGCAATCCCTTACCGACAGTTCCACTGGTTTTGCTATCTTCAACCCAATCCTGCCAGCCAATGTTTTGCACATGGGTCTTGTATCGAACACCGACCTGATGAGTTTTGTCCGGAAGATTCGTGACCTTGATCTCAATTCCTTCTAACCTAAGACCTTTTCCTGATGTGCCGCTTTGTTCGTCTTCGCCCTTCCATTCTTGCCAGCCTATGTTTTCTATCTGGGTTCGATATTCTATATTTCCAGATTTTATAATTTGAATATCATCTGCCGCTAATACTGAATTACCAATACCCAATAACATGAGAATACTTACCATACCTATTGTTTTGATTATTCTTTTCATGATTATTTTCCTCTCAATCAAATCTATTCATTTCCGAATATCGGTTTTCCAGAAGCTCCAGTTGAATCGCCATCTGGGATGTTTAAATTTCCATCCCAACCCGCATTCGCTGGAGCCGGTTCATATACCGGTGCTGGGGTAGGATCTACATATCCTTCATCCGATCCTTCATAAATCGCACCATCCGAGCCATACTCATAGGTGTTATCATCCGCTGCCGGTACTTCTACCGTCGCAACATTTGATTCCCCTGTTGGTCTGTTATAAGTCGGTGATGTGGTCGGGTCATAAGTCGAGGGAATCGCATTGACATTTGCATCATTGCTGGTTGTCGAGATGTTCGACTTCATCCCATCAATCTCTTCGACTTTAACCTCTGCTTTTGTTGTACTATCCGTTGCGTTGGCTTCTGCCGGTTTAAACATCTGGTAAATGCCAAAGGTTGCCAAGAGCAAGACCGTTACTGCACTGATTCCCAGCACAATCCTCTGCTTTATGGTTGTTTCCTGCAGCCACAGTATAAATTGGCTGTCTGCAATGTTTTGAATCATTTTTGCCATATGCGTTCCCTCCTTTGTTACCCTTTTAAGGGCTATATATTAATTTGTTTCCAACTTTTTAACAATCTTATAATATCGGTGCAATATGCCAGTCATCATAGACCTGGCTGTCGATATTGATACTCGGTGTGGTATTGGATGACAACATCCCCCCTGGGGTCCATGCGTCAAATACCTCAACTCCGATTTTATACTCCGTTCCATCGGGATACCAGATCGGTGTAAAATGCACCTGGCTCTTATTCGATGAAAATTCGTTTGCTTTAAAATTCATCACCGACGATACGATGTTGGCATTGGCGGTGTAAGCACCAACCACACCCAAGCGGTTATATGAACTTTTCACACCCCCGATACCGATCCCGTCTTTATAATTAAACTCAGGGAAGATCGTGTTGATGTTCTGTGGTGCGGTTGCTGTTCCGTCTGCTGGTAAGGTGTCGCTGACGGTTGTTTGTGAACTGACATCTAACGAAAATCCGTAACCAGATTTAAGTTGTGAATCCGAATTGTTTGCTTCAATGTTTGGTGTTATTTTACCGGTGGTGTTGAGGTTTGCTTGATACATGATTGAATTAATTGTGGTCCCAGTTAATTGCCACTCCTGCCACGCCACTAATTGTTTTTCTAATAATGCATAGGTATCGCCAATCTTTTCGCGGCCACCACCACCATCGGTGGCATAGATTGTCACATAATAAAATCCATTATCATTATGATGATCGGCAATGCTCACTTCTTTCTTATAAGCGTCGCCCCCGGAAGGGTCCAGCACATAGTTCTTTAAATCATCCTGGCTGTTATTGGCACTCCATACATCACAGTCAATTGTTTGTATGCCACTGGTTGCTTTGACTCCGGCGACATTCACGACAAAGTGGTTATTGGTACTGCCTTTTGTCGTGTTCATGACTCCAGCTGTAATCCCGGCTGCATCGACTGGTGTGACCAGCATCAGGCTTCCTACAAAGAGCGCTCCTACAAGGATGCTCCGTATCCGTTTATTTATTAGATTTTTCTTATTGACTACCATGTCACTGTTTCCTTTCTATGAACCTAGTATAGCACGCCATTTGCATTTGCTTCACAGCATCCCCTCTTCATACCGCGAAGAGGGGCAATTGCCATCGTTCCATATCAAGTCCGATTCCCATTATATCACAGTTTCAGGGAATAGCTTAATACTTTCTTAATATTATTTTTGCCCAGTTTTTAATGCATTGAACCATTGACACTAGCCCTTTTGTATGCATTAAAACGCTTAAAGTTGGTTTTAAAAAAGTGGTTTATACTGGGTTCTGACGGTTCGGGTTACTGTTAACGGTAATGCATCACCCCATGCCGTTGGTGTAAACCATGCTACTGAAATATCATATGTGACTTCCACTATAAGCCCCTTTTTACTTCCGACGTTTGTGACGCCAGGCGATTCTTCAATACCGACATTAATAATATTGGCATGAACGGTTGATGGTTTGATTGAGTATAGAATTTTACCGTCAGCGCTTTTCTTCACATAATTGCCGCTATCTAAGGTCAGTCCCATAATATCGACGGCAGATACCATAATATTATCGCGGTTTAATACTTCCGTCCATTCATCTGAGAGTGTTTCTTTCGTATTAGCACCAGCAAACCCTTCCCGCACACCCTGGTAGATATGTTCCCAGTTTTGGGTGGCAACGGCGATGACACTGCGCTCAACAGCATCATCTGCCTGTTTAAAAATTGTAACAAAGTGCATATACTCAAGAACCAGCATAAATATGATCAGCACCAGAAAGAACATACCCAGAATCATTGGGAAGGTCATGGCATCATCTTTTATCGGTTTTCCGTTTTTATCAATTAAGATGTTTTTTAATTTCAATTTCACAGTGACCCTCCTCTATTCTTTCGTAAATACTTCACTGCGGCCCGTGCTGATACTTGTGAGTGTCAGTTGTACCCCGGCATCACTACTATCGGCCAGGCGATTTCCCATAAGCTGATATTTGTACGTGAGCGTGATTTTTATTGGTTTGTTTATTTGAATTTTTTCGGCATTGGGGGCAGCCATGTACTCCGTTCCCTCCCAGCTGGTAGACTCAAGGGTAATTCCGGTTGTGTCAAGGAGTTGTGTCATGCGTTCGTTTACTTCATCAGAATTGGTTCTGCCAGTTACCTCTGCCATCCGCACAGCTTCGCTGGCAATATAATCAATCGTTTGCTTTTTTACAAAGATCGGTAAGACATTAATAAACAACGCCAGTAAAAAGATCATGATGTAAAATCCGACCAGGAATTCGATTGTTGCTGCCCCTCGATTATCTTTGCGAAGTAATTCGTATATCTTCTTTTTTTCTTTTGGTTGTTTAATCATGGTTATTCCCTCAATTCTAGATTAAGTTTGGTACAAGCGTGAAGGTATAGATCCCGAGAATCCCGAGAACCGTAAAGACGACTAGCATTAATATTAAAAAACTGTATTTCCCGATTTTTTGTGGTCGCTTCAATGAATCTTTCCTTAACCCACTGACTTCTAAGGCACGAAAGTCGTTGGATATCATTTGGAAATATCCAATGGGGTTATCCCCGGCCAATGCCCGGATCATTCCCCGTACAACCTCTGACAACAGGGTGGAACCGACACGACTTTCTAATCTCAGCAGCGCGCCTTCTGGACTCCCGGTATTCATATCGGCGATTGTCGTTTGTAATTCCTCTGCCAATTCCGGAGCTGCGTATTTTTGATAATTTTCCACAATCATCTGTATTTGATTTTCGTTCTTTAAC
>Ga0194136_1000501_pt1 | contig 20129 bp, 18 predicted proteins | sample TARM_MetaG_T3A_1_FD_134023 | JGI IMG/M metagenome (GOLD analysis project Ga0194136, IMG submission 134023) | Freshwater microbial communities from Pennsylvania, USA, analyzing microbe dynamics in response to fracking - TARM_MetaG_T3A_14 (version 2) | ecosystem: Environmental > Aquatic >...
GTGCCCATCTTTCAAAGGTTCATTTTCCATCTTTTCATAACTGATTTCGATAACTTGATCTTCTTCGACACCATGCTCCAGGAGCCAGGCTTTATACAGCATTAAAAGGGTTGATTTCCCACAACGCCGGACACCAGTCAATACTTTCACAAAATCGCTGTCTTTTGCCTGAATCAATTTATTTAAATAACTTTGACGATTAAACATACTGTTCCTCCTAAAATCCTGCGACATAAGCGAAATACGTCTTATTTTCACTTATTTATTCGAGTGTACTCTAAAATATTTCTTTTTATCTATATGTTTCGATTATACTCTAAAAAATTTTTTATTTGTTTGTTTTTTCGATTATATTCGAGGGAAAATTTATTTACAGCTAAATTTAGGAGGTTTTAACGGTAGTTGTCTATTGTTGAGACTGAAAGTGCCTTAAAACTCTTTATTTTACCACCCTTTTTAAAGTAAAAATGAGTTTGAGGTTAGGTTGAGAGGAATATAAGACGTCCTTCTGCACAAAGAATGCACGTTCGCTTATCGTCCTTGATAAAGGCCTTCCGAGAAGGGTAAAATAGAGAAAAGAATCATTCCAGCTAAGGGGAAAGGCAGGCGATACTATGTTTCGGGGCGAAAAAATTGTATTTACGGGTAGGTTGGATACGTTGTCGCGGAAACAAGCGCAGGCATTAGTCACTGCCTTAGGAGGGAAGCCGCAAGCAGCGGTTACCAAGGACACAACAATCCTAGTGATAGGGAAAGCGAACACCAATCTCTTTCAAGAAGATCCGCGAAGTCTGAAGATGCAAAAAGTGGAAGCATTGCAGCAAGAAGGCCACTCTGTTTGTGTTTTGTCCGAGCAGGCGTTTCTGGAAAAAGCCCTGTTACATCTAAATCAAGTAGTGGGGATCATGAAAGGGAATCGTGGATAGGAATACCGCTGTTTAATTTTCGAAGGTTTAACTATCTTATAGAAATGAAAAAGAAGGAATAAAGCCTGATTTAGTCAGCTTTGTTCCTTCTTTTTTTCGTAGTAGATTTTGATAGGTAGTTCCTATGAGTATCCAACCGCGGCTACTGCTGGTCGGCTTTGTAATTCAATAATTGTGATTGGAGTATGTTTAGTGCTTCGTTCAATCCGCTAAGACGGCCCTCTTCACTATCCAGCAATGCATAATGATCAGAGAATTGCTCTATCGGAGCACCCGAACGTAATTGCTTATGTAGATACGTCTCTGTCTTTTTGATAGTAGCCTTACTAGTTTCAATCTTAGAACAAATCTGATCCACTACTTCCGCATAATGTTCCAACTTTATGATCCCCCCTTAAAATTAAGTATACGCTTTCTTAATCAGGAAAGAAATAGTTCAAAAATCAAAAAAAAGCGCTGAACAGCCATACTCTGAAGACCTATTTCGGTGATGTCTAGATATCCCAGGTGCCTTGACTACTCTATCCACTCCTCGCTCTGATTGAAGTCCTCAATCCAGGTAATTTCCGTATCCAAAGTGTCATTTTCTTCAATAGGGGAAGCTGTTGGAGTAGGATTCTTTCCGGCTATTTGCATTCGATTATTTGTAAAGACGTGAATCTGGAACCATTTTTCCGCTTGTAAAAGCTGTATATTGCGAATAGATTCCAGTGAGATCCATTGATTGTTAATGAAGATTTTATTTCCCGTAAGAGAGCCTCTGAAATACCCTACTATCGACTCAGTTTGACGCCCGAGGAGATCCTTTTGATTCAATTGAATTGATACGGGCCTGTTTTTATGTAGAGCATCTGCTAGTACTTCGTCAATTTCAGTTGTATTCATTTGAGCGAGGATAGGGATATCCTTCAGAGCCTCTTCTTTTCCAGCAGAAATGGACCTTGTCAGTTCTTCCATTGAGAATGCCGTTAGCCACTTCACCATACCCCTATCGTGGTAGTCATTGTACTCTTCAAATATCTTGTCCGTACGTTTTCTCGGTTCTTTTATCATCTTTGGCACCTTCCTTCAGATTCGCTCTCACAGGGATTTTCATCAATCTGTACACTCACATTATACGAACGTATGTTTGTTTTTGCAAAGCGAACACGCTGAGATATTTGAAACAGAAGGGTGGAAAATTTTTCGATAACTTTCTATACCCTGATAAATCATCGAGAAAGATTTGCGTATATTTTAGGTAGAAAGGGAAAGGTGAGAATTATGCCAAATGATGCACTAAAAACAAGTATGTTCCTCAAATTAGATGGGGGATCCGTGAAGATGATTGAAGCGTTGCAAACGCATTTGGCTTTGGAGTATGAAATTTTTGAAACACCTGCTGATATTGTTGAGTCTGCGATTTTTGAGCTGTATACACGAATGATTAGTTGTGAAGTCCCAGAGGATGAATAGAGCGTTAGGTAAGCGATCATAAAATATAGAGAAACGGAATGAGGAATGTCACTATGACGCCCTTCATTTCGTTTTTTTTTTTTTGCATTGCTTCAATATCTGTAGAAGTAAAAAATGTTAGTTAGAGTAAAAAAATAGTTATAAGTTTCAATGTATAAAGGTATAAAACATATATAAAGTAGCAGTAGTAATTAATTTCATACTATTTTCGTCCTACATGTACACAAAATCTACGAAATAATATATGAAAGGGAAAAAATCGATACGGCAACAGCCTGAAGATAAATATCACAATTTTTGGAAGGATTTTACGAAACGTAGAGAGGATAGAGCCCACAATACTACTAGAAATTGGCAAAGGAAGATCATGTGGAAAATTTAGCCTTTCTTGAACTAATAAAAGAAAAGGTAGTTTTTGTTGGGTACTTATGAGAGTCAATTAAAGCGCATGGATGAAATAACGATGCCAAATCTTGTCATTCGAATCACACGTGATTAATTTATTTGGTTATTTAGCGGAAATTTGTAGTTTTTCAAAATAAATTAGACGTAGGTTTAAAGCGCAAAAAGGTAGAAAATGACATTGTAGAAGTTAATCATACAAAGGAGGAAATTTTATGTTCGATAATTTCTTAATTCGAAAAGACAGTCTCAAAAATGATGTAGATGCAAACGGTAATGTAGTTGGATTCCAATTTGCGGCACGAAACGCCAACTACCGTGGAGTGTTCTTATCTCTCCACAATGGCTATTATATTAAAGTCGATGGTGTTGAATACCCACGGGAACTTCAAACATTTGAAATTAATGGGAAAGAACCAAGAGATTTTGAAGAAATCAAAACCGCGGTTTGGGAACATTGGGATTACGATGATGAAGGGATTATCCATGTTGCAAAGCCTGGTGGACTCGCTTCAGGAAAACATACGATTGATTTTCAACAATCCGTGCTGGCTGCTTACGGCTACATGCCAACAGACGAGGAATGGGTTAAGAATCCCCCTGTTCCGGGATCAGGAGCAGGATCTGATAAAACAAAAAATATTGTCAGTTATGAACTTGAACTTCAAAAGTAAAAGGAGGTAAATGTAATGGGAAAAATTAAACGCGGTGTGTCATTATATAGCTATCAACAAACACAATTCTTTAACGAATTGGATTTGGAAGGTCAAATTAAAGAAATAGGCACAAATTTATTCGGTGCAGACGGTATTGAAATGCTGGATGAAATGTCCTTGCGTCAATACCCTAACCCGCCGGAAGAATTCTTTGAACAATGGTTTGGCTGGATGGAAAAATATGGGACCACTCCAGTGACGATGGATGTATTTCATGATGTTTTGCAGTTCAGGGATCACGTGATGAGCTATTCTGAATCAGCTGACCGTTTGAAAAATGATATCCGCCTTGCTAAAAAGCTAGGCTTTAAGAATGTTCGCACTTTGGCGACTACGCCTGTAGAAATCATGATCGAAGCTTTACCGGTTGCAGAAGAACTTGATATTCGCTTAGGCAAAGAAATTCATGCGCCGATTCCGATTCATGGGCAGTATGTCCAAGAGATTGTTGATTATTGCAAAGAAACAGGGACCAAGCATTTAGGGCTCGTACCGGATATGGGGATTTTTGCTTTCCGGCCTTCCGAAGTTGCTTTAGATTGGTACGTTCGGCAGGGAGCCAAAAAAGAAAGCTGCGATTTGGTCGTTCAATTATGCATGGACAACTACACAGGCAAGAGCAATGAATTGAATGAAATTGATTTATCGCTATATTCAGCTGGGAATGTTGAGTCATTGTTCCATAGATATCTGAAAGAAGATAAGGCTCCAGAAGATTTGGTGGCTGCTTTCAAGAAAATGAAACAATTGATTATCGATAATGTTCCTGATTTCAGTACAATCGACTTTGAAGTCATGGCACAAGCATTATTGTTGTCACGGACAAAACCAAGCGATTTGGAAGAAATTCTGCCATATATCATCAATATTCATGGTAAGTTTTATAATATGTCCGAGATTCCCGGAAAACCAGGACAGTATCAAGATATCGCAATCGATTACGAAGGACCGATCGCATTCTTGAAAGAAATTGGCTGGGAAGGGTACATCAATTCTGAATATGAAGGACAACGCCGCTTCCAAGACCGTGGAGTGGAAGATTTAATGAGTGAAATCGATCAGGTAAGGAAGCATCAAGAGATGCTAAAACGACTTATAGGAGAGTAAACATATGAGCAAAAAAGAGTTGGCCTTTATAGGCGCATGGGGTGCGGATCTTCAGGGAGTAAACAATCCAGAGGCTGGGGATGGCGGCATTAAAGTTTACGCGATCAACGAGCAAGGTGAAGCCGAATTATCCGACAAGGTTACACCCCAAGTCAATGCTGGAAGTATCAGTGTCAGTTCATCAGGCCTGTATCTCTATGCCACAGATGAACGGAAAGATTTAGGTGGAGTCCACGGTAATGGCGGTGGTGTGTGCGCCTATAAAATCAACTCAAGGACAGGCGATCTCACCTTTCTGAATGAAGTCTCATCAGCGGGTGCGTATCCTTGCTACATAACGGTCGACAGCAAGTTAAGGTATGCATTTGCCAGTAATCATGGGAATCATGAAGAAGTCATCACAAAAAGTGTTCGGACAAAGAATGGTACGTACGTTGCCAAAAGATTTTTTGACGAAGGAAGCATTGCGATGTTTCCGATCCTTCCCGATGGCAGTCTTGGCGAATGCTGTGAATTGAAGGCGCTTGAAGGCGATAGTATCCTGCCTTTGTTCCAATGGACCTCCCATCCGCACAGTGTTTGCCTTGATCCAACGGAAAAATTCCTGCTTTGCGGAGACAAAGGCTGCGATCTTATCCGCGTTTTTAAGATCGATTATACGAATGGAAAACTGACAGCGGTATGGGAACAGGAGACCGAACAGGGCTCTGGACCAAGACATCTCGTATTTCATCCTACTTTGCCGGTTGTCTATTGCAACAGCGAGCAGAACCATACAGTTCATGCTTATCTCTTTGATTCTGAAACAGGCAGAATGGCCCATTCAGACAGAGCGGTGACGGTACCTGATGAATATACACCGTCGGAGGACACAACTGACATCTTTGCTAAAAATCAAACAGCAGACATTTGCTTGCACAAATCGGGCCAATACTTATACGTTTCAAACCGTGGGCACAACAGCGTGGCAACCTATCGTTTGGATGAGGAAGGGAAAATGGCGCTGATCGGCATCTATCCATCAGGCGGTGAGATCCCAAGAAGCATGAATTTCGATAAGACAGGCGATTCTCTGTATGTTGTGAACCAAAGGACAGGGAATATAGCGAAATTTGCTGTTGAAGGTGATACCGGAGCATTAGCATTCACCGGAATTTCAATCAATGTCGATAATCCTGCGAGCATTCAATTCAGCGCTGTTAAGGCAGCGGATCCGTTTTAATTGCAATAACAATTTAAGGGCTAATTCAATCCATAAAAAAACATTCAAAGGAGAAAGAAAATGACTAAACTAAAAATCGGCATCATCGGCACAGGCGGGATCTGCAACAACAAACACTTGCCTTCCCTTGCAAAAGTAGCAGATAAGGTTGAAGTAGTTGCGCTATGCGACTTAATCGAAGAAAAAGCAATCGCAACCGCAGAACGCCACAATTTGCCAAATGCACGCATCTACACAGATTATCAAGAATTATTGAAAGATAAAGCGATCGACATCATCTACGTATGCACACCGAATGTAGCGCACTGTCAAATTACCGTAGATGCTTTTGGTGCTGACAAGCATGTGCTTTGTGAAAAACCGATGGCGGCAACAACTGAAGATGCTCAAAAGATGATGGATGCTTGGGAAAAATCAGGCAAGAAATTCACTGTCGGTTACCAAAACAGATTCCGCCACACAGTCCAAGTGCTTAAAAAAGCTTGTGAAGCTGAGGAACTGGGCGATATCTATTACGGCGAAGCAAATGCGATCAGAAGAAAACAAGTGCCAACTTGGGGCGTTTTCCCTGACAAATCACAGCAAGGTGGCGGCCCGCTTATCGATATTGGGACACATGCCTTGGACATTACGCTTTGGTGCATGAATAATTATGACGTCGAAAGTGTCAGCGGACAAGTGTTTCACAAACTGGGCAATCTCCCGGAAGCAGCGCTGGGAAATACTTACGGCCCTTGGGATGCTGATCATTTTGAAGTTGAGGATTCGGCGATGGGCTTCATCAAGTTTAAAAACGGTGCTTTAGTAAATCTAAGATCTTCATGGGCCCTGAACTATTTGGATGCAAGAGAGGCTTCCACTACCCTTTGCGGCACAAAGGAAGGCGGCGAAATCAAATACGGCGGCATGTATGAAAAAGATGAGCTTTGGTTCAACCATGTAAGACACGGCAAAATGAGCGAAGAAACATTATCTGGTGAAGCACTCGTGGACTATTTTGAAGGTGTGAATGAACCAGCAGGCGTGTTGGAAGCGCAAGCATGGATCGATGCCATATTAAATGACAAGGATCCTGTCGTAAAACCGGAGGAAGCCTTTAAGGTTACACAAATTCTGGATGCTATTTATAAAGCTTCCGCAGAAAAAATTACAGTGACATTTGACTAACACTTTTAAGGCGAAAAAAAGGGTAAGATTTACGATGGATTTTTGCCCGGTATAATTGACAAAAATCCATCAAAAATACCCATGATTTCATAAGGGGCAGAAAAAGAAAGGAAATGAGACGATGAAATACAGATTTGCAGTGATTGGTTACGGGTTTATCGGCAGACGGCACGTTGAAACGCTTAAGAGCTTTGAGAACTGCGATTGTGTGGCTGTTTGTGACATAAATCCGGAAAGGCTGAATGAAGCGAAAATGCTTCACCCTGAAATGGAAGTTTATGACCATATTGACAAGTTGACCGAAAGCGCTGACATAAATGGCGTTGTCATAGCGGCAAACAATAACCAACACAAAGAATTGGTGATCAAAGCAGCGCGTGCGGGGTTAAACATCATTTGCGAAAAGCCGGCAGCTATGTCAGTTAAAGACTTTGATGAGATGATGGCGGAAGTTGAAAAAGCGGATGTGCATTTTACGGTTCATCAACAGCGAAGGTTTGACAAGGATTTCCAAAGCATCAAAAAATGCTATAAAGACGGCTCATTGGGAGATATCTATACGATCAAAAGCTCTTTGTATGGCTACAACGGGAATATGCACGATTGGCATGTTCATAAAGTAGAGGGCGGCGGCATGCTTTATGACTGGGGTGTGCATTTGATTGACCAAATTTTATATATGATTGACAGCCCTTTGAAGACGGTTTTTGCAGACGTCAGAAATGTGATCAATGCGGAAGTCGATGATTATTTCAATATCCTGTTGCGTTTTGAAAATGGTGTGACAGCCGAAATTGAATTGGGGACTTACTACTTGTCGGACCAACCAGAGTGGTTTGAAAGACATTGGTACATGAGCGGTAATGCGGGAAGCATGTATGCGAATAAATTTGATCCGGAAGGGAAAATCGTTCGCACAGCAAAACTTCTGGAAAATGTCGCAAGCGATCAGGATAAATCAGCCAAATCTTATGGTCCAACCCGTTCCTTCGGCATTCCGGAGCCGGGGCTGATCCTCACTGAAGAAATTCCGAAGGTGGGCAGCGAACACATTGAATTTTTCCAAAACTATTTTGCAAACCTGGAAGGGAAAGAAGAATTACTGGTTAAACCTGAGCAAGTGCGCGAAGTGTTAGCGGTCATGGAAGCTTGTTGGCAATCATCGGCAACATGGAGCAGCGTGTGTTTCAATTAAAAGCGAGAAGTCTGGCCTGACTTCTCGCTTTAGGGAAGGAAGAATATTACATATAAAGGAGATTACTATGAATCCGAAAGCGCTTAATTATGTTCTTGATAACAGCAAGTTAAATCATTTCCATAAGGTATTATTAGCCATTTGTTTCTTTGTCATTACTTTTTCAGGGTATGAGCTGTCCGTTTTTGGTGCAATTGTTCCTGTTGTCATGATGCCAGCGATTTATACGATTGGCGCGTTCAGCTTATTCGGTATGGGCATTAAAGCGAACCTGCTTGTTCTGTATCTATTTGTTGCCCTGATCGGTGCGTTCGCATTTGCTGCGCATTCATTGATGAACACTTTTGCTTCTCAATATTACCCAAGCGAAATCAGAACAACAGGTGTTGGTTTTGCGAACAGTACAGGCAGAATCGGTGGGATGTTAGGACCGATTGTCGGCGGAATGCTTCTGACAGCCCATGTTCCAATTAACGTATGGTTCTTAACGTTTGCGATTCCAGGGATTGTGGCAGCGTTAGCTATTACGATCATCAATCTTCAAACCAAATATTTTGAGAACAGCGAAAAACTAGTTAATCTGACAGAAAGAGAAGTGTTGGCGGATGAATAAGAACAAAATTACGCAATTCATTAACGACAGTCAATTCAGTAAATTTCATATTATCCTGGTTGCTTTAGGTTTGTTTTTGATCACCTTTACGGGTTATGGGTCGGTAGCTTACGGTTCGGTTATTCCATTGCTGTTCGGTGAATGGGAAGGCCTTAATGCAGATGTTTTGGGATATATCGGCAGTTTGTCGGAATTTGGATCGCTATTCGGTGCGTTGCTGTTCAGCAGCCTCAGCAATAAACTAGGGGTCAAAAAAGTATTGATCACCGCTGCGATGATTTACAGTATTTGTACCTTCGGACAATCTTTAGCCCCCAGCATCGCAGTCTTTGCGGCACTAAGATTCGGTGCAGGGTTTGGCTTTGGCGGCGTCATTCCGCTGGTGATTTCGCTGCTTTCGGAATATTCGCCGAAGAACAGCAAGAGCAAATCAGTTGCAGCCGCACTCGTCGGTAATCAAGTCGGGGCAATCATTGCTTCGCTCGTAGCAATCGCCGTGACTTCGCAATTGCAGTGGCGACCAGTATTTTGGATGGCATTGGTGCCTATCGTCCTGCTGCCGGTCATCATTGCTTTAGTGCCGGAAAGTGCGCTTTACTTGATCAAAAAAAAGGATGCAGAAGGCCTCAAAAAGGTTCTGAAACGCATTGATGAAAATTACGCTTCTAAAATTGATGTTGAAGCAGCTTTGAATGAAAATACAGAAACTATTCAAACCGAGAAGGAAGTTTCGTACTTACATTTGTTCAGTAAAGACTATATTGTCGTCAGCATTCTTGCTTGTGTGATTGCGGCGATGGGGCTGCTGTTCATTAACGGTGTGATCGTCTGGTTACCAAATTTGATGGTGCAAGCAGGATTCAAATTAGGTTCCAGCATTGCCTTCACGATTTTTCTTTGCGGCGGCACAATCGCCGGGTCCATCTTATGGGCAGCAGTTGCCGATAAAAAAGGTTTCAGGATGCTGTTGCCGACAATCTATACACTTGGAGCGGTTTCCCTGATTTTGATGGGGATCAAATCAAATATTGTTGTGCTTTATCTGTTCGTGACATTGGTCGGTTTCTTCTTATTTGCCGCTCATTCGCTTGTGAATGCATTCATCGCGCAACATTATCCGGATGAACTCAGAAATCTGGCAATCGGCTTGCCAAACAGCATCGGCCGAGTAGGCGGTTTATTGGGACCTACATTGGGTGGGTTTTTACTTGCCAATAATGTCTCGCTTATGGGTTGGTTCATCGTTTTTGCCGGTGCCGGTTTGATTGCGGCTGTTTCGTTTGTAATCATCAACCTGGTTACAAAAAAACAGCCTGTTGTCTCAGCGGATAAGGGAACGGCAGGAAATTAACAATAACTGGAGAAGGTAATATGAAAGAGTCGCTTGCACTTAAACGAGAATTGAAAAAAGAAGAATTTCTCATACATTTAACGAATAAGTATCGGACTCCAGTCTCTGTGATCGTCAAAAGTTGGTTTTCTCTGCAACATCCGGATCAAGTACATTTGAATGATGAAGTCAGAGTGTCGCTGTCGGCAATGGAAATGGAACAATTAAACCGATTGTTCTGATAAGAAACTTTCATGGACCGGAATTGAGGTCCGCTAATAAAGATGTGAAAGTATGCGCTGCTCGTTGAGGCATACTTTTCACGTTTTTTTATTATGCATATGCGACAGGTTTTTGTATAATCAAAAGAGTTACTGATGATAGCGGGGGATTTGATATGGAAAAAGATTACATTTCTTCAGACGCTTTAATAGAATTGGAATTTATTGTTCACCCTGAAACGAAAATACATTATCATGATAATTTTGAATTGCTTTATGTCTTGAATGGCAGCATTTCCCTTAACATAGAAGAAGAGATTTCCGTATTGAACCCTAAAGATTTGGTGATCGTCAATCACAATCGAAAGCACAGCTATACAGGAAGCGAGGACCTGTTTATTGCGCGGTTCATAATCTCATACAGTAAAATCCGGGAACTGCTTTCCAGTGATACGATTCTCTTTTGGTGCAATTCAACGCTGGAAAAAAGTGAATCTTATAATGAACTGAGAAAAATCATCGAGCAGATTTTGAATCAGCATTTTGTGGATGCCGGGAAAAATGGTATTTATAAAACCAGCCTGTACTATCAATTGCTGCATGTCATCACCAAAAATTTTTTGCTGACTTCAGCTGATATCAAATACAGGACGGAAACACAAAATGAGGACGGCCGAATTCAGGAAATCTTTCAATTTATCCGGGCGAACTATCAAAATCCGATTTCGCTTCAAGACTTAGCGGATCATTTTTATTTATCCACAACGTACTTATCCAAATACATCAAACAAAAATGCGATGTCAGTTTTACTGAGTTGATCAATTCAGTGCGGCTGGCGCATGCAATGGTCGATTTGATCTACAGCGAACAATCCATCATGAAAATTGCCATGAGCAATGGATTTGCAAGTGTGGCCGCGTATAATAAAGCCTTCAAAGAAGCCTACCAGATGACACCTTCCCAATTCAGGAAGAAACAGATAAATTCAAAAAATAGCGCAAGTGATGATGCGGATCAAAAAGAAAGCGCTTTGATAAAAGAACGGTTAGAAAGCTTTTTGAATGAAAATAGTGTTCAATTACAAGAAGAGAATAGTCAAGAAATACAGGCAATAATAAATGTTAATGAGTCAGAGAAGACGAAATGGACGAGTGATTTCAATCAATTGATTAATGTAGGAGGAGCAATTGATTTAATTAAGTCTGATTTTCAAGAACAAATCATTTATATGAAACATCATTTAGGCGCAAAATATGTGCGTTTTTGGGATATCTATGATCCCGAATTACATTTAGATATTCATGCTCCAAAGGATAAAATCAATTTCAGCAGACTTGATAGCTCCATTGATTTTCTAGTCAATAATCAGCTTATTCCATATATCGAGCTTGGATTTAAACCAATCAGACTGTTGAAAAATACGCAAAACGCCTTGATGGAAGTAGCTCGGGAAGAAGCCTTCGAGACCGATGCCGAGATGAACGGTTTTTTTAAGGAATTTTTGTCTCATTTCATTAAACGCTATGGCTCAGGAGAGGTCTCAAAATGGTATTTTGAATATTGGAAAAAAGAAGACATCGCCTTTTCCGATTTGACGTATACGTACATACCACAAACGGAAACCGGGCACAAAAAGTACTTTCATGAGTTTCAGATTATTGCAAAAGCCTTCCGGAAAATTTTGCCTGATGTGAGAATCGGTGGCGGCGGCTTTCCGGTACAGCATTACGGGAAAAAAGGGTTTTGCAGTTTGTTGGAATTATGGCAAACATATGACGAATACCCTGATTTTTTAACTTTTACAGGCTATCCGTATCAATTAGAGAAGGAAGCAAATGTGTATTATGAGAGAAAATCAACGGATATGGATTTCATCTTGCATAACCTTGAAATTGTCAGGGAGAGCATCGCCGAAAGCGGCTTTCCGGATGTGCCGCTTCACGTATCGGAATACAGTTTGACGCTTTCCAATAGAAACCCGATTAATGACCACTGTGCCAAAGGGGCTTATCTGCTGCAAAATGCAATTGCTGCTATTGGTTACGCGGATTTGTTTGGCCATTGGCTCGGTATGGATATTTATGCGGATTTTTATGATTCACAAAGATTCCTGTTTGGGGGGTGTGGACTGATCACCAAAACAGGCGTGCCGAAGCCTGCCTTTTATGCATTATCCTTCCTGAAACTGCTCTACAAAGACATTTACAAAAAAGAAAAGAACTATCTCGTTACAGGCAACAGCAGAGGTTCATTCAGGATGATCTGCCATAATTTTAAAAATCTGAATTCCAGCTACTACTTGATGGATGAAAGCAAAATCGAAATCACTAGCCTGCCCCATTTATTTGAGGACAACGAAGCGCTTGGTATACAAGTAAAGATCAATGAAGTTCCGAATGGGATTTATGCCATCAAAACCAGTCTGGTGAATACGGAATATGGCAGTGTGCAGGATGAGTGGAAAAGATTCCATTTCGAAGAGGAAATGAGTTTAAGCGAGCAGGAATATTTTAAAAGGATCAGCACACCCAAACTCCTGAATACGCAAATAACAGTCAATAACCACATGCTGGATTTTAATATTCAGTTAAAGGCCAATGAGTTCCGGTACCTTCACATCTATTTGATCTGATAAGTATCCGGCAATTACATGAATAGAGACAAATGAAATCACGCCATCAAAATAATTGGGCACAGACCTTTTATTTTGTGGAGTATCTCATTTGTCTTTTTTTTTTCAGGAATCGTTCTGAAGGAATAGCCATATTTTTCATTTTTGGTTTAACGACAAAATATATACGTTAAATTTCAACCCAATCTGATCAATGCGTTCGAAATTTAATAGTATTAATCAAATATCAATAGGATTTAAGCCACAACTTAAGGAGATTCAGAAAGCTGGAAAATGCATAATTATGGTATTGGAACGCTATTTAAGAAAGGAATTTACGGCTATGGAGAACAGAACAGGTGATGCTATTTTTGGAATAACCAGCGGTAAAATTTTGCCGCTTAAAGCAGTCAATGATCCGATTTTTGCCGAGGAAATGATGGGAAAGGGCGTTGCTATCGATCCTGACATCGGAGAAGTGTACGCGCCATTCGATGGTACTGTCATCAGCGTCTTTCCGACCAAACACGCTATCTCCCTAAAAAGTAATGATGGATGCGAATTATTGATCCATATCGGACTTGATACGGTTAAGCTGAATGGCGAATTCCTGGAAACCTTTATAGAAAAAGATGATGCCATTGCTGCGGGGGATCTCATTATGAAGTTTGACTTGGAGGCAATCAAAAAGAGGGGTTACGATCCAATCATTCCTGTTGTGATTCTGAACAGCGATATGTATGAAACGATTGATTACACAAACAGCAATTATGCTTCAAAGGAAGAGGTACTGATCAGTATGCAGAAAGGTGCTCAAAGCCAGCAAGCTGAGGGGATGGACAAATTGATCAGCCAAGAATATGCACTGGAGCATGCGATCGTTTCCGCATTAGGAGGCGAACAGAATATCCGCTCCATGGGCCATTGCGCAACCCGATTGAGAGTGAATCTGAACAACAACAAGTCGGCTGATTTGGACAGAGTGAAGGGGATATCCGGTGTACTGGGTGTTGTGGACGCGATGGGCGGTTTGCAAATCGTCATAGGCAACAATGTGGAACAAGTTTATGAAAATATTCAAGGCCTGTACAAAGTGGGCAGCGGTGCAGCAGAAGGAAGCGATGAGCTGTCGGCGGGGTCTGTCATCAATCGTCTGTTGAATGTGCTGTCGGATATTTTAAGTCCAACGATACCGTTGATTATGGGCAGTGGCTTTATAACAGCAATTCTGATCGCACTCACAAGGGTCGGGGTCAATGCTGAAGGCAACACGTACTTCATACTGAGTACTGCCGCAAACGTTGTGTTCTATTTCTTGCCGATCCTATTAGCCTATACTTCGTCGGTCAGGTTCAAATGCAATCCAGTTTATGCGCTATTTTTGGGCGGCTTGCTGCTCCATCCGAACATCGCCGGATTGGTCAACACTGGTGCAAATATGAGCCTGTACGGGTTGCCGGTGATAGCGGTAGATTACGCATCGTCCCTGATTCCGATCATATTGAGTGTATGGGTGCTTTCGCACATCGAAAAACTTGCTGACAAATACGTCCCCAATGCGTTGAAATACGTAATAAAGCCACTTGTAATCGTGATGATAATGGTGCCGATCGTGCTCTGTTTGACAGGTCCTGCAGGTTTTCTGATCGGGAAAGGCTTGGGCATAGCCATCAATTTCATCCATGGGAAAGCCGCCTGGTTGACGGTCATCATCCTTTCCGCACTTGCCCCGCTGTTGGTCATGACCGGCATGCATATTGCCCTGACGCCGTTGATCATCCTGACGAACTTCGATACGCTTGGTTATGACAACATGCTTCTGGTCGCATTCATCGGCATGAACTTTTCTCAATTTGCGGTGGCATTGGCAACCTTTTTCAAAACCAAGAACAAGACCTTAAAGGGAATCGCAGCCAGCTGTGCAATAACGGCTTTCTTCGGGGGAGTCACCGAACCGACGCTTTACGGCATTTCTGTCAAAATGAAAAAACCGCTTTACGCTTCTTTTATCGGGTGCTTTGCTAACGGGATTTTCTGTGCGCTAGCAGATGTAAAGATTTTCGCTTTCGCACCGCCTTCATTTTTCACGTTACCGATTTTTATGAACCCGGATGGCACGAATACTAACTTTATGCTTGCTTTGGCAGCGATAGCCATCACCATTGTTGTAACATTTATCGCAACTTGGCTGCTTGGGTTTGATGACTCCGTGTATGCATAATCCGGGAATACCTTGAGGAGGATCAGAATGAACAAAAAGTTATTCGCATTTGACGTTGATGGCACCTTATTGAACAGTCAAAAAGAGTTATTGGACAGCACGGTGCGTGCAATTAAACAATTGAAGACAAATGGGCATGTCGTTACAGTAGCGACTGGAAGAAGTCTTTTCCTAATAGAAGATATTTTAGAAGCGTTAGAGCTTGAGACTTATATCATCTGCAATGGAGCAATAGCGTTTCATGAACACCAACAAATTTATAAAAATGCGCTTGATCGTCAGAGATTGCTTGAATTAGCAGATTTTTTGGATGAGAAATCGATTGATCTTGCTTTGACCGGTTTAGACGGAATTTGTCGGACGTCTTCAAATGATCTGCCCAAGATGAAAGAAGTGTTGACTGTCCTGGGTGGCGTACTGCCAGCCCAGGATCAGGCATATGTCGAAGAAAACGAGATCTACCAAGGCTTAGGTTTCTACAATGAACAGTTTGACAGTACATTCGAGGAACATTTTCCGGATTTCCGGTTTGTCCGTTGGCATAAGGAATGCGTCGATGTGATCTCGAGTGAGGGTTCCAAAGCTACGACCTTGCTCTATTTGGCAGAGCAATTGAATATTGCCCAACAAGACATCATTGCCTTTGGTGATGGGAACAATGATCTGGAGATGTTGGCGCTGGCCGGTGTTGGGGTTGCAATGGGCAATGCAAGTGAAAAAGTTAAATCTTCAGCTAATTTAGTGACAGATACGAATGACGATAACGGGATTTACAAGGCATTGAAACGCTTGGGAATGCTGTAAAAACATAAAGAAAGAGGGAAAAGAAATGAAACTGGGAATCGTAAGTGCGATTTTTGACAAAAGCGACTTTGAGGAAATGATTGATATTGTGGCAGCGAATGGGTTGGAATGCGTGGAGGTTGCCTGCTGGCCGCAGGGTGCGGCTGAACGCCGCTATGCTGGCGTATCGCACATCGATGTGGCTAATCTGACTGCCGAAAAGGCTCAGGAAATACTGGCTTATTGCGAAAGTAAAAACGTCGAAATTTCTTCGCTTGCCTACTATCCAAATCCGCTTGATGAAAACCTGCAAAAACGTCAGGAAGTCATCGAGCATCTGTACCACCTGATTGATGCATCAAAGCTTTTGGGTGTAAACCTCATCACAACCTTCATCGGCAGAATGCAAAGCAAGACGATTTCGGAAAACCTGGATGAAATGGAGAAAGTCTGGCTCCCAATTTTGGAGTATGCCAAAGCAAACCAAGTCAAAATCGGCATCGAAAACTGCCCGATGCTCTTTACGGAGGATCAATGGCCAGGTGGGCAGAATTTGATGACGACGCCTGCCGTTTGGCGAGAGGTATTCAAACGCCTGGACAGCGACTATTTAGGGATCAATTACGATCCATCCCATTTTGTGTGGCAGCAGATTGACTACATCGCACCGCTGTATGAATTCAAAGACAAAATTTTCCACGTTCATTACAAGGATATCAAGCTCTATCCCGAAAAGTTGAAAGATGTAGGCGTAATGGCTACCCCGCTTCAGTATATGAGTCCGAAGCTGCCTGGTTTAGGGGATGTGGACTGGGGGAAATACGTTTCTGCTTTAACAGACATTGATTTTGATGGTTATACTTGTATCGAGGTAGAGGATAAAGCGTTTGAACAGACTTATGATGACGTGAAAAAATCCGTATCCTTGAGTACAAAATATCTGAAGAATTTTGTGGTTTAATACTACAGGCATAGTGAATATATAAGTTTCAAAAGTAATAAATCCAATAGCAAGGTGAGTATGAAAGGAATTGACAATAATAGATGGAGAAAAAATTAATCGGTATTGATTTAGGAGGGACTACAACTAAATTTGCCATTTTATCCCTTGATGGAGAGATTCAACAAAAATGGAGTATAGAAACGGATATCTTTGATAATGGTATTCATATTTTACCTAATATCATTGAATCGATTAATCATCGGTTGAATCTCTACAACATGTCACCAGAAGAATTTATCGGGGTTGGGATAGGTTCTCCGGGCAGTGTCGATATTAATGCGGGAACTGTTATTGGCGCTTTCAATTTAAATTGGGTTGACTTACAGCCTGTCCAGGAACAGGTTGAAGCGGGGACCGGGATTAAATGCTCAATCGATAATGATGCAAATGTCGCAGCTCTTGGTGAAGGTTGGAAAGGAGCAGGAGAAAATGATTCTGATGTAATCTTTATCACATTAGGGACAGGAGTTGGTGGGGGAATTATCGTTGGTGGACGTCTACTACATGGTGTCTCAGGGTGTGCAGGAGAAATCGGTCACATCAACATTGATCCGAACGGCTTTAAATGCTCTTGTGGAAACCGAGGTTGCCTAGAAACGGTATCTAGCGCAACAGGTGTTGTCAGATTAGCACGGCATTTATCGGAAGAATTTGCAGGCGAATCAAAGTTAAAAGAAATGCTTGATGACGGTAGGGAAATAACAAGCAAAGATGTTTTCGAATATGCTGAGAGGGGTGATAGTTTTGCCTTAATGGTTGTAGATAAAGTCTGTTTTTATTTAGGAATTGCTTGTGGAAGTTTAGGTAACACCTTAAACCCGTCCAGCATTATATTAGGGGGTGGCGTTTCTGCGGCAGGAGAATTTTTGAGAACTCGTGTCGAAAAATACTTTGAAAAGTTTTCTTTTCCGCAAGTAGCTGACACCACTAAGATAAAATTAGCTAAAATCGGAAATGAAGCAGGAGTTGTGGGTGCTGCCTCGCTTGTATTACAACGCATTTTTTCAGTTATGTAATAATCTGATTGAGAGGGAGATAGCGCTCAAAAGAAGGTTGCGTATCCTAATAATTTAGCTAGTGATTATGATACCTATCAACTTTCAATTGGTACAGTACTCAGAGAACTCTCTGACTGTTATGAAAAAAATGATGAAACGAAAAAAGCTCTTCAAGAAATAAGAGGAGATGATTTTAAACGTTTTTTATTTTTTAATGACTATCTTACCCAGAACTTTTATAGCTATATCTCTCCCGTTGAATTCAGCGAAAACCCGAAAGATTCTATGTTTATTGCAAGAGTTCTCTCTTACAACAATATGCAGGATTATTCCCTTGTAAATATAGAAAATACAATAAAGGAGCTAGATTTAGCAGGCGCGAATTATTCATTTGCCTATTCTTCTAACTTATTATCTTATTTACTTAACATAGAAGGAAATTACCTTAAAAAATCCTTGATAATTGATAAAATGATAGAAAAAAATGATTTTGAATTTTGGGATAATATTCTTTCTTATAGCAAGAAAAATAACTTGAATTTCCTAGAAGGATTTAAAATATTGCCAACAAAATCGAAATCCTTTTTTTTAAACTCTTTTGCACAAATCTCTGAAGCAAATAATATTATTTCTATTAAAGCAATTATAGAAAATTTTAAAGAAATAACTATTGCAACAGGAGACTCTATTTTGCAACAAACAATAGCGTTTCTCATAAATGATATAAATTCTTTTTCTAACATTATCAACACATTGAGGAAGTTAGAGGATATGAATATAGTAAATGACAATAAAGAGTACCTTCTAATTAAGGAAGTACTTCCAATAGTGGAGGCTACTAATAATAGGAACAACCGAGAATTAATAGAGTATATTTATAGGGAGGCTCTTTATGAGGCAACTTGTAAAAATATCGAAAATTTTGGAGTACTGTTCGATATCAAATCAAGCTTTGAATTGTATACGAAAAAATTTAGAGAAATCGACATTAAGTATTTGTCTACAACTATTTTGTCCAATTACTTTGAAAGCTTGTATAGTACAGGGTCATATGAGTCATATTCCGGATTAGAGGAATTCATTGATTTTTCCATAGGGAAGCACAGTTTTTATGCTGATTTCGTAGATAATTCGTTGCCCGAAGTTGATATAAAACAAGAGCAATCGAGATGTTTACTTTACTTCTTAAAAATTTCCTTCATAGAGGAGGATTATGAGTCGAACAAAAGAATATTAGAAAAGCTAGATTTGGTCAGCTTAATAGATAATGGACTAGCACAGGAAAAAGTTGTTTTACAATTAATTAAATTGCATAGGATCTATTACTCTTTCGAACTTTTAGACGCTATCTCCATAAAATTTCCTGATCTGGTCACAACTTACTTTCTCTCTGTATACACTGTTTATCCTGAGCTTTTCACAAAATACTTAGAAGAAATTAAGCAGTTTTTAACGGATAAAGAAATGCTACATCTTATTAAGAATCTTAATTTACAAGAAGACTATTTGAAAATAGGATCTTTTTTATCAGGTGATATTGAAACTTGGAAAAATTTACTCCAGGATGACCAAAAATTCTTTGATAAAAAAATGACAGATAAAATTATTCAATTAAATAATTTCTCGTTACATAGATTGATGTTCCAAATTACTTACAAGGTAGAACAAGCGAAAATTCTACAAAGTTTACTTAAAAAATTTCCGAAACAATTATCTTTGTCTGAATTTGAAAGAATACTCGGGATCGATCCCTATTTTTCAACAATGACTCCTGATGGGCGAATACACCATAGCAATAACTCTTCTATATCTGAAAATGTCATAGATGTTTTGAGTGAATTAGGAGTGATTGGATATAGAAATGGCAAAAAAGATTTTGTTTTGAAAAAAGAGGTTAATTATTACTTTAGCTAACATATTCTTCTGAATAGGTGATGGATAAAATATAAAAATAAAACTGAACCCCTATCTGAAAACTAGACACTCAAAAGAACGAGTGATTTATTTTTCAGATAGGGGTTCATGTTCATAACTCAAGAGTATTGACCATGCTTCTTTGCTCTAGTAAAATCAAGGGATACAAAGGTGTCATAACTTATGGTCAAAAGAGAGGGCGAAAAAGATGAAATATGGCTACGCACGGGTGAGTACCCGACAA
>Ga0194136_1000502_pt1 | contig 20118 bp, 22 predicted proteins | sample TARM_MetaG_T3A_1_FD_134023 | JGI IMG/M metagenome (GOLD analysis project Ga0194136, IMG submission 134023) | Freshwater microbial communities from Pennsylvania, USA, analyzing microbe dynamics in response to fracking - TARM_MetaG_T3A_14 (version 2) | ecosystem: Environmental > Aquatic >...
ATTTTGACCATCCTAATTCTATTGAATTTGATTTATTAAAAAAACATTTAACAGAATTAAAAGCAGGTAGAAAAATAAAAAGGCCTATCTACGATTTTACTACTCATAGTAGAAAAGAAGATTTTGTTACAATAGAACCTTCAAAAATTATTATTGTAGAGGGAATACTTATTTTTGCTATACCTGAAATCAGAGAAATGTTTGACGTAAAAATTTTTGTTGATACAGATGCTGACGAAATGTTACTTAGAAGAATTGAAAGAGACATTAATGAAAGAGGAAGAACTTTTAATTGTGTAAAAGCTCAATATCTTTCGACGGTTAAGCCTATGTATCTTGAATTTGCAGAACCTAGCAAGAGATATGCCGATATTATAATTCCTCGTGGTGGAGAAAATCAGATAGCTATTAATATGGTTATTGCAAAATTAAAACGATATTTGAAAAAAGGAGCTTTATCAATATGAATATTATTTCTTGGAATGTTAATGGCATTCGAGCAGTTGAAAAAAAAGGCTTTATTGATTGGGTACAAAATTCCAATGCAGATATAATATGCTTACAAGAAACTAAAGCTAGTCCAGAGCAATTAACACAAGAACTTTTAAATATAAATGGTTATACTTCATATTTTGAATCAGCAGAAAAAAAAGGCTATAGTGGTGTGGCAATTTATACAAAGCATAAACCTTTAGCTATTGAAAATATGAATATGAAAGAATTTGATGATGAAGGTAGATTTATTTCTGCTACCTTTGAAGACTTTACTTTAATTAATGCATATTTCCCTAACAGTCAAGACAAAGGAAAAAGATTGGGATATAAATTAGACTTTTTAGAAGGAATGTTAAAATATGCTAATAATTTAGTTTCTCAAGGTAAGAATGTTGTTATTTGTGGTGATTATAATATTGCCCATGAAGAAATTGACTTGGCACGTCCAAAGCAAAATAATGAAAGTCCTGGATTCTTACCTGAAGAAAGAGCATGGATGACAAAATTCTTAGAAAATGGTTATGTTGATACTTTTAGACACTTCTACCCTAAAGAAATAAAATATTCTTGGTGGTCTTATAGAGCTAGAGCTAGAGAAAATAATGTAGGCTGGAGAATAGATTATCACTGTGTAAATAAGGATTTTATATCAAAAGTTAGAAGTGCAGAAATATTAAATGATGTTGTTGGCTCTGACCATTGTCCAGTATCAATAAAACTAAATATTTAAAAAATATTATTTATATCTTGACTTTAGTACACAAAATCAGTATAATTAAAAAAATAAATAAACTCTCATAAAGAGAAGCCGAGGGACTGGCCCTTTGAAGCTTCAGCAACCTACCCTAAGAGGTGTGGTGCTAAATCCAGCTATTTAACGATAGAACTATGAGGGAAGAAGTGCAAAAACCTCTTTCCTTGTGGAAGAGGTTTTTTAGTTTAATAAAATTTTAAATATAGAGCAAGAGCTTTAAGTTAGGAGGAAAAATTGATAGAAATAATAAATGTTAATAAAACATATAAGGGACCCAGCGGTACAATTAGTGCTTGTAAAGACATTAATCTTTCAATTAAAGAAAATGATATTTATGGAATTATGGGTTTAAGTGGAGCTGGAAAGTCAACTCTTATTCGTATGTTAAATCGCTTGGAAGAACCGAGTAGTGGTAATATTATCGTAGATAAAAAAGATATTACTAAATTTGATAAGAAAGAGTTAAGAGAGTTTAGAAAAAAAACAGGAATGATTTTTCAACACTTTAATCTTTTAGAAAGCAGAAATGTAATTGGCAACATTGCTTTTTCACTAGAAATAGCTGGATGGAAAGATAAGAACAAAATCCAAAATAGAGTAAATGAGCTTTTAGACTTAGTTGAATTGCAAGATAAAGGCAAATCTTATCCATCACAGTTAAGTGGTGGTCAAAAACAAAGAGTAGCTATTGCAAGGGCTTTGGCAAATAATCCAAAAATTTTATTAAGTGATGAGGCAACATCTGCACTTGACCCAAAAACAACAAAGTCAATTTTAGATTTATTAAAAAATATCCAAGCTAAGTTAGGTTTAACAATAGTTTTGATTACTCATCAAATGGAAGTAATTAGAAGTGTATGTAATAGAGCTGCCATTATGGATAAGGGTATTGTAATAGAAGAAGGTTTGGTAGAAGATATATTTTCTGCCCCACAAACAGATATTGCTAAAGAGTTTGTATCACATATGATACATGAAGAAAAAGAAGAAATAGAATTTGTTCAAACTAAAGGTAAAAAAATAATTAAAGTATCTTATTTGGGAGAAAAAAGCAAAGAACCTCTTATTTCTAAAATGATTAAGCACTTTGATATAGATGTTAGTATTATTGCAGGAAATATTGATAAATTAGTTACTACTAATGTAGGACATTTAATTTTGGAATTATCAGGTAGTGAACAAGAAGATAGTATAGAGTGGTTAATAAATAAAGGGGTAAAGGTAGAGGTGATTTTTAATGGATAGAGCTATTGCTTTATTAATACCATCAATAAACGAGACTTTATATATGGTATTTTTTTCAACGATTCTTGCTATAATATTAGGACTTCCCATTGGAATATTAGCAGTTGTGACATCTAAGGGTAATATAGCACCTGCACCTAAGCTTAATAGAATTTTGGATATTACAATTAATATTCTAAGGTCATTTCCCTTTATCATTTTAATGATTTTAGTTTTTCCTTTAAGTAGAATTTTTGTAGGAACGACAATAGGTTCAACAGCAGCAATTGTACCTTTATCAATTTCAGCTGCTCCATTTGTAGCTAGGATTGTAGAAGGAGCATTAAGAGAAGTAGATACAGGTTTAATTGAGGCAAGCGAATCAATGGGAGCAAATCCAATTCAAATTATTTTTAAGGTACTTTTACCAGAAGCTCTACCAAGCTTAATAAATGGTGGAATAATAACAATTATAAATTTAATTGGATACTCTGCTATGGCAGGTGCCATTGGTGGAGGTGGACTTGGTAACTTGGCAATTAGTTATGGTTATCAGAGATTTCAAACTAATATAATGATTTTATCAGTTGTAGCAATAATTATTCTAGTACAAGGAATACAGTTTATAGGTGATTTAGCAGTTAAAAGAATTAAAAAAAATAGAAAATAGGAGGAAACAAAATGAAAAAGTTATTTAGTATTTTGACGTTAGTGGCGGTATTTTTAACTATTGGAGCAGAGGAAGCTCATGCATGGTTTGGATGGGGCAAAAAGAAAGATGTAGATAACAAAATAATTAAAGTAGGAGCAACACCAGTACCACATTCAGAAATCTTAGAAATAATTAAACAAGATGTAGAAGCTAAGGGATACAAATTAGAGATAGTTGAATTTACAGATTATGTAACTCCAAATTTGGCATTAAACGATAATGAAATAGATGCTAATTTTTTCCAACACAAACCTTATATGGATAGATTTGCAAAAGATAGAAGACTAGAATTAGTGTCAGCAGGAAATATACATGTAGAACCTTTTGGTTTATATTCTGAAAAATATAAAAATATCAATGATTTGCCAAATGGAGCGGTTATTGCTATTCCAAATGACCCATCAAATGGTGGAAGAGCTTTATTATTAATGGAAGCAAAAGGTTTCATTAAATTAGATAAAAATGCTGGTTTACACGCAACAGAATTTGATATTATAGATAATCCAAAAAAATTCAAATTTAACTCTTTAGAAGCAGCACAATTACCAAGAGTTTTAAAAGATGTAGATGCAGCTTTAATAAATGGTAATTTTGCTATGGAAGCTGGATTAAATCCTGTTAAAGACGCATTAATTATTGAAGGAGCAGATTCTCCTTATGCTAATATTGTTACTGTTTTGAAAGGTAATGAAAATACAGAAAAGACTAAAATTTTAATGGAATTATTACAAAGTGAAAAGGTAGCAGATTTTATTAATAAAAAATACAATGGTGGTGTAATTCCAGCGTTTTAGTATAATAAAGAAAAAACAGCCCTTATTTATAATAAATATAATAAGGGCTGTTATTCTAAAAAATATTTTTGGAATTCTTTTAGTAATTTTAATCTTTTTCTAGCATTAATTAAAATATAAACTTGTTTTTTAGTAAGAGGTTCTTTTGTAGCTCTATTAAAAATCAAAATCTTTTTAAGTAGAAAATCAGTATAATCATTCAAATAATCTATTATAGTCAAAAAAGAAAGTATATAATTTAATTGAGTTTGATTAATATTTCGTTTTGTTATTTTATGTGTATCATGAAAAAAATCTATTTTCTTTTTTAATTCGATACTTTTGTTATGTATAAAAACAATTTTTTTAGCAATATATGATTTTTTCATTTTAATCACCTCTGACTTCGTGTTATAATAGTATTTTACTCCACACTTAGTACAAAAGCAATTTTTTGTTATAAATATTTTTAAAATATTAAAAAAATAGTACTTTAAAGTACTATTTCTTCATCGTAATCTTCATCAAAATCATCATATTCAAAAGTTCCTAAAAAAACAGGCTCTTCTACCTCTGCTTCTAATACGCTTTCATCATATGCAAAGTCATACAAAGCTATAATATAAGATGCTTCTTTAATGTTTAATTTGTGAGCTTCTTCTAGTACTGAATCTATAAAAGTATTAGAAAAAGAAAGGGGTTCTATAAGTTCTTCTACCTTACTCAATTTTCCTGAAACAAAATAAATTTCTTCCATATCTTCATCATATTCTTTTATTTTAAATATATCTTTTAATATATTTGTGTCATCATCATTTTCTTCAACGATTTTTTTACCAATCCATATTGAAACATTGTTTTTCATTTTATCTCCTTTTATTCTATTGTATTTTATGAGGATTCATATTTACGTAGTATTCCTTTGAAATTTTCTTGAAAATAGCATATAATTGATTTATATCTTCTCTTTCAAAATGGCTACCAAAAATAAATCTTATCCTAGACTCTATAGTTGTTTTAGAAATAGTTATTGCACCTAGAATTTTTTCATCATAAAGCATTTTGCTAATATCAATAACTTCTCTGTCTGTTTCAAAGGTTAATGCAACAATAAGAGAATTGCTTTCTACAACATTAAATCCTAATTTAGTTATTCTTTCTCTAAATAAATCTGCTAACTCTTGAGATTTTGCTTTTCTCCATCTTTCTGTCTTAGATAATTCCAGTGCCTTCATAGCTCCAATAGCTTCCATGGGATTAATCATACTCTTATTAATTAAGTCTCTTCTTAAGCTATTTTGTACAAGCATATTATCTATTTCTCTTTTCATAGCTGCAAATTCCCCAACAGTACCATATGTTTTATGCAAATAACCCATCATTAAATCAACATACTGCAAGCTTTCGCTCTCTTCTGTTACACCACTTTCTCTTTCGCCGTATAAACCTATGGCATTACTTTCATCTACGAAAAAATGAAAATTATACTTACTTTTTAAAAAACCTATTTTTTTAAGAGGTGCCTTTGTTCCGTCCATAGTAAAAACAGAGTCAACTAAGACACAAGCTTTATGAAATTTGTCACGATATTTTTCTAATTTTTCTTTTAAATCGTCTACATTATTGTGTTTAAATCTAATTAATTTTGCACCACTAACATATACACCTTCTAATATATTTATAGAATTTAGACTATCACAAAAAATAACGTCATTATGGTCGTATAAATTGGTAATAATAGCAACATTTACATTATATCCACTAGAATATACGTTAACTTCATCCATTTGTGTCATTTCTTTTATTCTATTAATTACTTGATAGCAAATATCTGTATTTTCAGGAATTGTTTTGTTAATATCTGGACTTAAAGAGTAAAGGTCAACCCCTTTTTTTATCTCTTCCTTAATCCTTTGGTCATCTCTTAAACCCAAGTAATTTGTACTAGTAAAGTCTAGTATTTTTTCTCCATTTATATATATATATTTTTCATCATATTTATCTATTTTTTTACTTAAATTAACCCTAGAATTGTCCATATATAATCCTCCTTAATATACTCAATTATATTATATACCAATTTATTTATTAAGTAAACAACTTTATCTGTATATTATCCTAAAAAAGAATAAAAGTTTGTTTTTTTCTTGAATGAGATTCTATAAATACAAATATATGATATAAATTTTTTTCATTTAAATTATATATTTTTAAAATGTGTGTTTTTAGTATATACTTAATTCTAATAAGTGAACAATAAAATAAGTTTTTAGATAGAGGTGCGAAAACAAAGAGTAAATATATGGAGGCTCCCAAGCTGTTGATGTATATTGAAAGGTGTAATCGCCGAAGTTAAAATAAAGGGATTATTTTAGCTGGGTTGCAAAAAAATATTTTGCAAACTGTCATTATTTATATAATGGAGTGCTATCTTATTAATTTGGTTAATATATTTTTGTATTGATTTTAAGTTGGTAGGATAAGTCTATCAACTTTTTTTGTATTAAAATTAAATAAGGGGGAAAAATGAGACTATTTGGAACAAGTATAAATAAAGAGGGTGAACTAAATATAGGGGGGTTAAATGTTAGTGAACTTAGAGACCAGTTTTCAACACCTTTATATGTTATGGACCAAGAATTAATAGAAGAAAATATGAAAATATTTAAAGAAAATTTTATTTGCGAAACTGTGGAAACACAAGTTATTTATGCAAGTAAAGCATTTATGAATGTGGCAATGTGTCAATTAGTAAATAAAATGGGTTTAAATTTAGATGTTGTATCTGGTGGAGAGCTTTACACAGCAAAAAAAGCTAATTATCCATTAGAAAAAGTATATATGCATGGGAATAACAAAACTGCTGATGAATTACAAATGGCAATAGATTTTTCAATAGGGCATATAATTATAGATAATAAAAATGAATTGGAATTATTAAATCATTTAGCACAAAAATCTAATAAAACAGTGAATGTACTTTTGAGAGTAAATCCAGGAATAGATGCACATACACATGAATATATTCAAACTTCAAAATTTGATTCTAAATTTGGAGAAAGTATATTTTCAGAGGGAATATTTGAAATAATAAGTAAGTTTATAAATGCAAGTAATATTAATTTAAAAGGTTTTCACTGTCATATAGGCTCACAAATTTTTGATGAAAAGCCTTTTTATAAAGCAGTAGATACTATGTTTGATTTTGCAAAGAAATTAGAAGATAAATTAGGTTTTGTAACAGAAGCACTAAATTTAGGTGGTGGCTTTGGGATTTATTATGCAAATGGTGATGACCCTATTGAACTAGCTAATTTTGTAAAAACTATGGTTAAGGATATTGATAATAAAAAGAAAGAACTGAATTTAAAAATAAAGAAAGTAATGATAGAACCAGGTAGAAGTATTGTAGCAAATGCAGGAACAACAATATATACAGTTGGTGGGACAAAAGAAACATATAGTGGGAAAAATTATATCTTTGTAGATGGTGGAATGACCGATAATATAAGACCTGCACTATATCAAGCTGTCTATGAAGGAATTATTGCTAATAGACTTGACGAAGAGAAAAATTATTTAGCTACTGTTGCAGGTAAATGCTGTGAAAGTGGTGATGTCCTTATAAGAGATGCTAAATTTGTAAAAGCAGAAGCAGGTGATATTTTAGCGGTAGCAAGTACAGGGGCATATAATTATACTATGTCTAGTAACTATAATAGAATAGGAAAGCCTGCAGTTGTTTTTGTAAAAAATGGGAAAGCAAAACTAGTTGTAAAAAGAGAGACTTATGAAGATTTAATAAGGAATGATTTGAATTTAGACTAATTAAATATATAGTGAGGTGTATAAAGTGAGAGTAGTACAAAAATATGGTGGAACTTCAGTTGGAACTATAGAAAAAATTAAAAATATAGCAGAACACTTAAAAAAATTAAAAGATATAGGAACAGAATTAGTTGTAGTAGTAAGTGCAATGGGGAAATCAACAGATGCATTAATTAAAATGGCTTACGAAATAAATGAAAGACCTTGTAAAAGAGAATTAGACAGATTAATGTCAACTGGAGAACAACAAACGATAGCCCTTTTAACTATGGCACTTCATAATTTGGGAATAGATGCCATAAGTTTGACTGGCTTGCAAGCTGGAATAACAACAGAAGGATTACATACCAAAAGTAAAATAAAAAAAATAGATGCAGAAAGAGTAGTAAAAAATCTAGAAAATGGTAAAATAGTTATAGTAGCAGGATTTCAAGGTTATAATGAAATTGGTGATGTAACTACCCTTGGTAGAGGTGGAAGTGATACTAGTGCAGTGGCTCTTGCTGCATCACTAGGATGTCATTGTGAGATTTATACAGATGTAGATGGAATCTACACAGTTGACCCTAGAGAATATTCTCTTGCAAAAAAAATAGATTATATTTCCTATGAAGAAATGATGGAAATGTCTAATCTTGGAGCAGGAGTTATGGAGGTAAGAGCTGTAGAGTTAGGTAAAAAATACAATGTACCTATTTATGTAGCTAGAAGCCTTTCAAATACAAAGGGAACATATATAAAGGAGAGAGACGAAAAAATGGAAGATAGAGTAATTACAGGTCTTAGTATCAACGAAAATACCATGATGGCAGGAATAAGAAATATACCAAACAATCCACAAGATATTGCACTTATTTTTGAAGAATTAGGAAAAGAACATGTAAATGTAGATATGATAAGCCAATCTTTGTTAGGAAAAGAAATATTAGATTTATCCTTTACTTGTCCTAAAACAGAAGAAGACCTTTTTGATAATGCCATAAGCTCTATCAAAAAAAGATTGCCAAATATAAATGTTAGTAAAAAAACAGAACTTGTAAAAATAAGTTTAGTAGGAATTGGAATGATGAGTCATTCAGGTGTTGCAGGTATAGTATTTTCTATTTTTGCTAAAGAAAACATAAGATTTTATCAAGTAACAACTTCAGAAATAAGTATTTCATACACTATAGATAGAGAGAATAAAGAAAAAGCAGTTAATGCAATAGCCAAAGAATTTACACTATAAGCTTGACTTGTGCTTTTTTTAAAACCGAAACTTATGCTTTGCATAAGCATGACGCTTAACCCTTATAAATTTTGTAAGAATACTAAAGGAGCTAATATGTTGAAATTTGAAAAATATCATGGTTTAGGAAATGATTTTATTATTTTTTTAGAAGAGGAAGTAAAAAATATAGATTGTTCTAAACTGGCACAAAAAGTTTGTCATAGAAAATTTGGAATTGGTGCAGATGGAATGATGGTAGTTGGTAAAAGTGAAAAAGCCAGTTTTAATATGATTTTTTATAATGCTGATGGCTCAAGAGCACCTATGTGTGGCAATGGTATTAGAGCGTTTACGCATTATATAGCTAATAATAATTTAACACATAAGGATTCTTTTGAAGTTGAAACTTTAGCAGGAGTACTAAGTACAAAATATGAAATTTCAGATAATAATTTTATGGTAGAAGTATATATGGGACAAGCTAAATATGAATCAAAAAATGTACCTGTTATTACAGAAAAAGATAAATTTATTAAAGAAATTATAACAACAAGTCAAGGAGAAATAGAACTAAGTTCAATTTTTATGGGAACTACTCATAGTGTAAACTTTACAGATAAATTAGAAAATGTTAATATAGAAGTATTAGGAAAAGAAATTGAAAATAATCCTATATTTCCAGTAAAAACAAATGTTAATTTTGTAGAAATCAATAGCAGAAATGAAATTACAGTAAATACTTGGGAAAGAGGTGCAGGTTTTACCTACGCTTGTGGAACAGGATGCTGTGCCAGTGTTGTTTTGGCAAAGGATTTTGATTATGTGGACAAAAAAGTAAAGGTAAATGTACCAGGCGGTTTTATGTATATTGAACTTAAAGATAAAGATGTATATATGACAGGTCCAAGTGAGAAAATAGCAGAAGGATATTATAAATTTAAATAAATAAAAAATTCAATGAGGGGGATATTATGAAGAAGTATAATGTAGCAGTGGTAGGAGCAACAGGTTTAGTAGGACAAACTTTTTTAAAGGTTTTAGAAGAAAGGGATTTCCCAATAGAAAATTTATATTTAATGGCTTCAGCTAGAAGTGCTGGAAAAATTATTAACTATAGAGGAAAAGACATAGTGGTAGAAGAATTAAATGAAAGTGCTTTTGATAAAAAAATTGATATAGCTTTGTTTTCAGCAGGTGGAGATATTTCTAAAAAATTCTCACCAATAGCAGCATCTAAGGGTGTTGTAGTTATTGATAATAGTAGTGCCTTTAGAATGGATGACAATGTTCCACTAGTTGTACCAGAAGTTAATCCAGAGGCAGCCTTTAATCATAAGGGAATTATTGCAAATCCAAATTGTTCAACAATACAATCTCTAGTACCATTAAGAGTATTGGACGATAAATACGAAATAAAAAGAATTGTTTATTCAACATATCAAGCGGTTTCAGGTTCTGGTTTAGCAGGAATAAAAGATTTGGAAAATGGATTAAAAGGTGAAGCACCTACAAATTATCCTCATGCAATTGCTAATAATTGCTTACCACATATTGATGTTTTCTTGGACAATGGTTATACTAAAGAAGAAGAAAAAATGATAAAGGAAACAAGAAAAATATTAGGGAAACCTAACTTGAAAGTAACTGCTACCTGTGTAAGAGTTCCTGTATTTGAAAGTCATAGTGTCTCTATGAATATAGAGTTTGCTAAGGAAATAGATATGGTACAAATCAGAAAAGATTTAGAAGGGGTAGAAGGTTTGGTAGTACAAGATGATTTAGCAAACAAAGTATATCCTATGCCTATTAATGCAGCTGGAAAAAATGAAGTTTTCGTAGGAAGAATTAGAAGAGACGAAAGTGTAGATAATGGAATTAATTTATGGGTAGTTGCAGATAATATTAGAAAAGGTGCAGCAACAAATACAATACAAATAGCAGAATTATTAATTAGAAATAATAAAATTTAGGAGGTAGAAGATGTCAGTGTTTAAAGGTTCAGGGGTAGCTTTAATAACTCCATTTAAAGAAGATGGGAGTATTAATTATGATAAAGTAAAAGAATTAGTTGAGTTTCATATAGAAAATAAGACAGATGCTATTATTGTGGCAGGAACTACTGGAGAAGCTTCTACCTTACCAGATACAGACCATATAAATTTGGTTTCTAAAACAGTAGAGTATGCTAAGGGTCGTATACCTGTAATTGGTGGTAGTGGAAGTAACGATACTAAGCATGGTATATATCTTAGTCAAGAGCTGGAAAAGGTAGGAGTAGATGGACTTTTAATTGTAACTCCTTACTACAATAGAAGTAATAATAGTGGATATATAAAACATTATGAGGCAATAGCAAATAGTGTAAATGTTCCTATTATTTTGTATAATGTTCCAGGTAGAACTGGTGTAAAATTACCTATTGAAGTGATAAAAAAATTAAGTGAGCATAAAAATATAGTTGGAATAAAAGAAGCAAGTGGAGATATAACTTATGTTGGAGAAATTGCTAGAATTTGTGGCTTAGATTTTGATATATACTCTGGGAACGATGATATAATTGTTCCTGTAATGTCTTTAGGTGGGATTGGTGTTATTTCAGTTTTGGCTAATACACATCCTAAAGAAACTCATGAAATGTGCCAAGCATATTTAGATGGTAATGTTACAAAGGCTAGAGATTTACAGTTAAAATTCAATGGCTATGTACATAGTTTATTTACAGAAACAAACCCTATACCAGTTAAAAAAGCTATGAATTTAATGGGTCTTCAAGTAGGTGGGCTTAGAGCACCACTAGATGAATTATCACCTGAAGCTACAGAAAAATTAGTTGCTGAAATGAAAAAATTAGGAATGGATGTGTAATATGAATATAGCAGTATTTGGTATGGGAGTAATGGGGCAATATGTAAGGGAAGCTGTGGAAAATACAGATGCCCTAAACTTTGTTGCTGGAATTGAACCACATAAAGAAGTAAATGAAGATAAAATTTATCAAAGCTTAGATGCTGTTCAAGATAAAATTGATGCTATTATAGATTTTTCTCATTTTTCTAATATAGATACTGTATTAGCTTATGCTTTGAAAAATAAAGTAGCTTTGGTAGTTGCAACAACTGGTTTTAACCAAGAGGTAGAAGACAGAATAAAAAAAGCAGGAGAAACTATCCCTGTATTATTAGCAAGCAACACTTCTTTAGGTGTTAATGTAATGGTAGAAGCCTTGAAAAAATTAGTTCCAATGCTAGCAGAAGATTATGATATTGAAATAATAGAAAAACATCATAATAGAAAGATAGATGCACCTAGTGGAACAGCTAAAACTCTTTTGGAAACAATTAATGATTCTTTAGAGGAAAAAAGAGAGCTTGTTTATGGTAGGGAAGGTATTAAAAAAAGAGAAAAAGAAGAAATCGGAGTACACGTTGTTAGAGGTGGAACCATCGTTGGTGAACATAGTGTAATTTTTGCTGGTACAGATGAAGTAATTGAAATAAAGCATGAAGCTTTTTCAAGAAAATTATTTGCCAATGGAGCAGTAAAAGCTGTTAAATTTTTATTAAATAATAACAAAATAGGTTTTTATACTATGAAAGATATTTTAGGCTTATAAAAAAAAGGGAGATGAGGATGGAATTACAAAATGCACATGAAATAATAGCGTATATTAGAGATGCTAAAAAATCAACACCTGTAAAGGTTTATATTAATGGAGATTTTACTAATGTTAATTTTTATAATGCAAGAGTTTTTGGTGGAGCAGATAGTAAAATTGTAATTGGAGAATGGGAAGAAGTTAATAAAATATTAAGTGAAAACAAAGATAAAATCACAGATTATTATATAGAAAATGATAGAAGAAATTCAGCAATACCTATGTTAGATTTAACAGGAATTAATGCAAGAATAGAGCCAGGAGCTATTATTAGAGATAAGGTGAGCATTGGAAATAATGCTGTAATAATGATGGGTGCTAGTATTAATATAGGTGCTGTTATTGGTGATGGTACCATGATAGATATGAATGCTGTATTAGGTGGCAGAGCTACCACTGGTAAAAACTGCCATGTTGGGGCTGGAGCTGTACTGGCAGGAGTTATTGAGCCACCAAGTGCTGAGCCTGTTATTTTGGAAGACGACGTTCTTATAGGTGCTAATGCAGTTGTATTAGAAGGTGTGAAAATAGGAAAAGGCTCTGTGGTAGCAGCAGGGGCAATTGTAACTCAAGATGTTCCAGCAGGAGTAGTTGTAGCAGGTACACCTGCAAGAATTATAAAAAATGTAGATGCTAAAACAGCTTCTAAGACAGAAATAATGGAAGGTTTGAGACAGCTATAATATAGGAGGGGAAAAATGGGGTTTTATGAAGAAGATAAAAAATATATTTTAAATACATATAAGCGTATTCCCGTTGAAATTGTAAAAGGGGAAGGGGCTTATGTATGGGACGCACAAGGTAAAAAATACTTAGATTTTTTTAGTGGAATAGCAGTTTTACATTTAGGACATAATCACAAAGAATTAAATGCTAAAATTAAAGAACAAATAGATAAATATATGCACTTATCTAATTACTTTGCTAGTGAACCTGTAGTATCTTTAGCAAAAAAATTAGTAGAAAATAGCTTTGCTAAAAAAGTTTTTTTTGCCAATTCAGGAACTGAGGCTAATGAGGGAGCTTTAAAACTGGCTGTAAAATGGGGAAAAGAAATAAATGGAAATAAGGTAGAAGTTTTATCAGCCTTAAATGGTTTTCATGGTAGAACTACTGGTGCTTTAGCCTTAACAGGGCAACCTGAAAAACAAGTGGCTTTTTCAAGTATCCTACCTAAATTTAAACACTTTGTTTATAATGACATAGAAAATTTAAAAAGTTTGATAAATGAAAATACTTGTGCTATATTTTTAGAAGCAATACAAGGTGAAGGTGGAATTGTAGAGTTAGATAAGGACTTTGTTCAAGAACTTCTTAAATTACAAAAAGAATATAATTTTTTAATTATTATGGATGAAATACAAGCAGGTTTAAGAAGAACAGCTTTTGAACTTTTTGCCTTTGAAGCTTATGGAATAACACCAGATATAGCTACTTTAGCAAAGGGTATAGGTGGTGGGCTACCTCTAGGAGCAATTTTAGTTAGTGAGAAACTGGAAAATGTATTTTCTCCTGGAGACCATGGAACAACTTTTGGTGGGAACCCTGTAGCTTGTGCCGCAGGAAATTATATTTTGGAATTGATTACTAGTTCTGATTTTATTTCTAAGGTGGAAGATAATGCAAGATATTTAAGAGAGCAATTAAATGAATTGAAAGACAAATATAAAATTATAGAAGATATAAGAGGTAGAGGTTTTATATTAGGTTTAGAAATGGGAGAATATGCAGAAAAAACTAGGGTAGAAGCCTTGGAAAAAGGAATGCTACTAAATGTAACTGCTAAGTCAGTTCTTAGATTAATTCCAAAAATAGATATTAATAAAGAAGAAATAGATGAATTTATTAATAAATTTGAAGAAATTTTAATTAGCTTTAAATAACTATATTTGTAACTACTCAGGTATTCCAATTTATAATCACAAAGAAAAGAGAAAAATATAGATGCACGAAGGAAACGATTAATAATTAATAGTTAAAAATTAATAATTTTTGTAGGGTGTTTGCCGTTGGCAAACCCTTTAAGAAACTTATTTCTTATGTTTTTCTTAGTGAGTCTTAGTGTTCTTTGAGTCTTTGTGCTGAAATTTTATTCATGTCTAAGTAGTTACTATAATTTTTTGATTCGCTTAACTAGATTAATTTACGATTCTAGCTAGGCGAATTTTTATTGCTAGCTTAATTGACAATACTGTATATTTATAGTAAAATAAATTATTTCAAAATAAGGAGAAAAAAATGAAATATGTTATTTTTACTTTTTTACTATGCTTTTCTTTAGTGGCACAGGTAGAAGATAATTTTCAATCACAAGAAACAAATGAAGAAGCAAAAGAAACAAAATATATAGGAAGAATTTTTTATGGTAAATCCTATGCTTCTTCTTTAAATCAAATACTTATACAAGCTAATATAAATTCCAATGACCAAGATGATAATATGTTTGGTATAAGTATAGAAAAATATTTATTAAAAAATGCTTTTGATTTAGACATTAATTTTACTTTACAAAGTGGATTTTTTTATCATAGGCAAAGAATTGTAAATGAAAATGCACCTTATCAAGAACCACATCTTCTAAATGGGAAAGATGCCTTTCAGTTTAATATTGGTTTAAAGGCTTACTGGACGAGATTTCCTTGGAATCATAAAGTTAGAACTAGATTTGCATTTATGGAAGGTGTTTCTTATACTACAAGGTATTTGGATATAGAAAGTCAAAATTTTAATAGAAGAAAGAAAAAAAATATGAGTAAATTTTTAAATTATTTGGAATTTAATCTAGCTTTTAATATGGAAGATATATTTAGAAGTGAAAAATTAGAAAATACTTATTTAGGTTTTGGAATTTCTCATCGTTCTGGAATCTTTGGGGCTATAAATGGTGTAAATGGTGGCTCAAATATAATTGTATTAACTTTAGAAAAGGAATTTTAAAAAGATTGATTGAAAAAAATTTTAAAGGATAGTATAATATGGACATGAAAAAAAAAGAGTATAACTTAAATGAACAGAAAAATTTAAAATTATTTTTAATATTAAACCGTTGTTCTCAATCTGTTAATAGAAATACTAGTAAAATTTTGAAAAAATTTAACTTAACAGAAGCACAATTTAATGTATTGGAACTTTTGTATCACAAAGGAGATATGAGAATAAAATTAATAATAGAAAAAACCTTTTCTAGTGGTGGGACTATGACAGTTATTATTGATAATTTAGAAAAAGAAGCCTTGATTCTTAGAAAAAAAGACCCTTTAGACAACCGTGCTTATTTGATTTCTTTAACAGAAGAAGGTAAAAAAAGAATAGAAGGGGTTTTTGATAAGCATCTTCGTAATTTGGAAAAGATTTTATCTATTTTAGAGGACAAAGAGAAAGATGAAGTAATAAAACTATTGAAAAAATTAGGAAAATTTCAGTAGTTTTTTTTAAAGAAATTACTACTAACTAGTACTAAATTTTAAATTTTGGTTAGTTGCAAAACTAAATAATAAAAACATTTAACCACGAGATTGCACAGGATGAAAAAATAAGATATTTAAAAAATAAAAATTTTATAGGAGGGAATATGAAAAAAACAATTAATACTTTTCTAAATAAAAAAGGGAAAGAAAAAATATGTATGCTTACAGCATATGATTATTCCATGGCTAAACTTATTGATAAATCCGATATTGATGGAATTTTAGTAGGTGATTCTCTTGGAATGGTTTGTTTAGGCTATGAGAATACCCTGTCTGTAACAGTGGAAGATATGATTCATCATGGTAGTGCTGTAGTTCGTGGAGCAAAAGATGCTATGGTTATTATTGATATGCCTTTTATGTCATATGAAATAAGTGTTGAAAAAGCCCTTGTAAATGCTGGTAGAATAATTAAGGAAACAGGGGCAACAGCATTAAAATTAGAGGGAGGTCTAGAAATAATTCCACAGGTAGAAGCTCTTGTTAAGGCTAAAATCCCTGTAATGGGTCATCTTGGCTTAACTCCACAATCAATTAATATGTTTGGAGGTTTTAAGGTGCAAGGAAAAGATGCACAAAGTGCTGAAAGTATTTTAGAATCTGCCCTAGCCTTGGAAAAAGCAGGAGCGTTTGCTCTAGTTCTAGAATGTATTCCAGCAAAATTAGCTGAATTAATTACAAGTAAATTAAGTATTCCCACTATTGGAATTGGTGCTGGAAAAGAATGTGATGGTCAAATTCTTGTTTGGCAAGATTTAGTAAATTTATTCAATGATTTTACACCTAAATTTGTAAAAAATTATGCCAATGTCTCAGATATTATGACAAGGGCTTTTGAAACATATATTAAGGAAGTTAGAGAGGGAGTTTTTCCTGAAGTAAAGCATACTTTTTCTATTAAGGATGAGCTTTTGGAAAAATTATATTAGGAGGAAAATTGAAGTTAATTACAAGAAAAAATCAATTAAAAGAAGAAATAAAAATCTGGGAAAAAGAAGCATTAAGTATTGCCCTTGTTCCAACAATGGGATATTTACATACAGGGCATGAAAGTTTGATAAAAAAAGCCAAGGAAGAAAATGAAAAAGTAGTTGTAAGTATTTTTGTAAATCCAATGCAATTTAATTCTAAAGAGGACTTGGAAAATTATCCTACAAATTTAGAAAATGATATGAAAATTTTAGAAAAATTAGGTGTAGATATACTTTTTGCTCCTAGCAAAGAAGAAATTTATCCACAAGAAAATAAAGTTTTTATAGAATTAAAAGATTTGGACAAAGAACTTTGTGGGGCAACTAGACCAGGTCATTTTCAAGGAGTTTGTACTATAATAGTAAAATTATTTAATTTGATTAAGCCCACTAGAGCTTATTTTGGGAAAAAAGATTTTCAACAATTGGCTATAATAAAAAAAATGGTAGAAGATTTGGATTTTTCAGTGGAAATTATACCTTGTGATACTGTGAGAACTAATAAGGGCTTAGCTCTTAGTTCTAGAAATTCTAGGTTAAATTCCAATGAATTGGAAGATGCCTTGATTTTGTATAAAATTTTAGAAAAAGTGGAAGAAGAATTTAAAAAGGGCGAAAAAAATACAGAAAGATTAATTGAAATTGGGAAAAGTATTATAGGGCAAGTTGAAAGTGCAAAAATAGATTATATAAGTATTGTAGATGCAGAAACTTTGGAAAAAATAGAGAAAATTAAATCTGATTCTTTAATAGCACTTGGAGTTTTTATTGGAAATGTTAGATTAATAGATAATAGAGAATTATTCATATAGGAGGAGAATATTGTTAGTAACTAAATTAAAAGGGAAAATTCATAGAGCAACTGTGACACAGGCAGAGCTTGATTATGTAGGAAGTATTACTGTTGATGAAGAATTGTTAGAAAAAGCAGGGATTTTTGAATATGAAAAAGTGGCTATAGTTAACATTAATAATGGTGAGAGGTTTGAAACTTACACTATCTTAGGTGAAAGAGGTAGTGGAATTGTATGTTTAAATGGTGCTGCTGCACGTTGTGTACAAAAAGGCGATAAGATAATAATTATGGCATATGCACAATTGGATGTAAAAGAGGTAGAAGCATTCAAGCCTTCTGTTGTTTTTGTCGATGATGTAAATAAGGCTATCAAAATAACTCATTATGAAAGTCATGGGAAGTTAGCAGATTATATGTAGTTTAAGCTTATAAAAATACTAAAAAGGAGAACAAACTATGGAATTACTATTTATTTATGGAGCACCCGGAGTTGGGAAATTAACAGTAGCAGAAGAAGTATCAAAAAAAACAGGTATGAAAATATTTCATAATCATTTAACTTTTGATTTTGCTTCTTCATTTTTTGAACCTTTTAGCAAAGAATTTAATATGTTTCGAGAAGAATTGATGGTTAATTCTTTGAAAGCTTTAGTGAAACAGGAAATTAATGGATTAATTTTAACTTATTGTTATACAAAAGAGGATTTACCTTTTATAAATAAAATTCAAGAAATTTGTACAAAAGAAAACATTAATATTTCATATGTTTTACTTACGTGTGACGCCAATGAAAATTTGAAAAGAGTTGTAAATGAAGAGCGTAAAAAATATAAAAAATTAGTAGATGAAGAAATTTGGAAAAATATTAATAATAATTATAACTTATCTGAATTTATTCCAGATGTTCAAGTAAAGACAATAAATAATACTGATTTGTCACCTGAAAATACAGCTGATTTAATAGTAGATAGTTTTCAGTATGAAATAAAAAAATAAGAGAAAACCCTTGATTTTAGTTTTGGCTAAGTTAAGGGTTTTATTTTTTTTGAAATTAAAAAACAAGTGAAAATTATATTTAAGGTAGAAGGGTGGTATAATTAAGATTATAGATATTAATAGGTTTTGTAAATCAGCTAAATTTAGTAGAGATAATAAGTAAGAATTTGAAAAATATAGATTTCGAGGTGAAAAAATGAATAACAAAGAAATAATTTTATATCAAACAGAAGATGGAGAAATTAATATCGATGTAAATCTTGAAAATGAAACTATATGGCTTAACCTGAATCAAATATCAGAATTATTTGGAAGAGATAAATCGGTTATTTCAAGACATATAAAAAATATTTATAAAGATGAGGAATTAAATAGAAGTTCAACAGTTGCATTTTTTGCAACAGTTCAAAATGAAGGTAGAAGAGAAATAAAAAGGGATATTGAATTTTTTAATTTAGACTTAATAATATCAGTTGGTTATAGGGTGAATTCAAAGAGAGGTACTCAATTTAGAATTTGGGCTACAAATCTTTTAAAGCAACATTTAATACAAGGTTATACAATAAATGAAAAAAGATTAAAAGAGCAAAATCAAAAATTAATGGATTTACAAAGCACGATAAAAATACTTGAAAGAACAGTAGAAAATCAAAAAGTAGAATTAGATGAAGCTAAGGGACTTTTAAAAGTGATTTCTGATTATACTTATGCTCTTACAATACTTGATGAGTATGACCATCAAGAAGTAAAATTGAGAGATACAACAAAAAAAGAGGCATATTTATTAACTTATGAGGAAGCGATAACTGTAATTGAAAGCATGAAAAATAAGTTTACAAGTAATTTGTTTGGAAATGAGAAAGATGAATCTTTTAAAGGTTCACTTGGTGCAATATATCAGACTGCTTTTGGTGAAGAAGTATACCCAAGTATAGAAGAAAAAGGAGCTAATTTATTATATTTTATTGTTAAAAATCATTCGTTTTCTGATGGAAATAAAAGAATAGCAGCAGCTATTTTCATATATTTTATGAACAGAAATAATATGATTTATAAAGAAGATGGAACAAAAAGAATTGCAGATAATACTTTGGTTGCAATAACCTTGATGATAGCAGAGAGTAGACCACAGGAGAAAGATATTATTGTGAAAGTGCTTGTTAATCTGATAAATGGGGAGAATTAATTGTTTGGACAGTTGGTATAACATTTATTTTCTTGAAATTAAAAGAATAAG
>Ga0194136_1000504_pt1 | contig 20060 bp, 19 predicted proteins | sample TARM_MetaG_T3A_1_FD_134023 | JGI IMG/M metagenome (GOLD analysis project Ga0194136, IMG submission 134023) | Freshwater microbial communities from Pennsylvania, USA, analyzing microbe dynamics in response to fracking - TARM_MetaG_T3A_14 (version 2) | ecosystem: Environmental > Aquatic >...
CATCCACATGCTGATAAGTATCCCACCTAAATATAGCGTATCAGAAGTGATGGGGTATTTGAAAGGTAAAAGTTCACTGATAATCTTTGATAGGCATGCAAATTTGAAATATAAATACGGATCTAGGCACTTTTGGTGCAGAGGGTACTTTGTAGATACAGTTGGGAAAAATGCAAAGAAAATTGAGCAGTATATAAAAAATCAGCTACAAGAAGATATGGTAGCTGATTAGATAAGTATTAAAGAATATATTGACCCGTTTACGGGTGAGCCAGTAGAAAAAACGAAGAAATAGTCGCTGCTTCAGCAGCCGTTGTAGAGATCGTGCGGTTGGCGGCCGCCTTCGTGCACCCTCACGGGTGCTGCTGGCAAAAGACCCTTATAGGGTCAGTGGAAACCGCCGGCTAAGCCGGCGGTTTTGATTTGAGAGAAATAGGTGAAGTACGGTGAAAAATGAAAAAAACTCAAGAAAATAAATGAAATCATAGGATCATTGCACGTCTTTTTGAACCATGTGCCAAAAGAAGCAGAAATTGTTTTTTTTGGACCTTGAGACAAAGGATTGAGGTGTGTTATAAATAAATCAAGGTTAGCACTCACTGGATGAGAGTGCTAACAAAATAAAATGTAAAGGAGTTGCTACATCATGGCAGGTTTAATTCCATTCAACAGAAAAAAGAACGATCTTCTCAGTACAGGATTTGAAGACTTTCACAGCATGCTGGATGACTTTTTTACAGAGGGGTTCCCCATGAGAAGAAGTCTCGCAGCGGATACCTTTAAGGTGGACGTGGTAGAAGAAGATACAGCCTATGTTGTGCAGGCAGAACTTCCTGGCGTGGACAAGAAAGACATTCAGCTTTCCTTGTCAGAAGGTAGACTTCGTATTGGCGTGGTGCGAGAAGAAGAGCAAGAAGAGAAGGGAAAACATTTCATTCACAAAGAACGAAGGTCCATGTCCATGGAGCGAAGCATCTACTTAGGGGAAGCAGAGGAGGAAGGAATCAAAGCCAAACTGGACAAAGGGGTACTAAGCATCCACATCCCCAAAAAACCCCATGTGGAGACCTCCAAAACCATTGATATTGATTAAGAAGAGGACCCGATAGAAGTGTGGGGTAGGGGTCCATAGATCGGACCATTTCATAGGGAAGCCTCAGGCACATGTGTCTGAGGCTTCCCTCTTTGCACGTGTTTAACTGGAGCAGGTAGATGCTGGTCATGGCTTGTGGAAGGGTTGAAGGCCCTAGGGGCAGATGCCAAAGAGGAATCTTCATCAATGCCCTATGTTCAAAGAGTAACGAAGGTGGTGAACTTTTGGCAAGTCCTTAATTTTCAGGGGATTTCACCGATATGAAAAATAAGAAGATTGAGCTGTTTTATAGGACTCAAGGAATGGCTCTGCTGGAGGTGGCCCATGATCGTAGCTCGTTATTTATCCTTCGTTTTTTTTGCCCTACTCATGTTTTATTTCTATCTTGGGTTGTATGTTTTTGCTCAAGATGTGAGAAATAGATTCCACCAGGCGTTTTTTGCTGTGACCATGGCACTTTGCACATGGTCTTTAAGTTTTGCCCTCATGGCCCATGCGGGGACTCTTCGGGGGGCTACGATTGTTCAATTCACCAGTGGGCTAGGTTGGGGCTTTGTCTATAGTTTCCTTTTGGCCTTTACCATCCTTCTCACAGGCTACCACAAGAAGATGACCAAAGGGAAATGGCTCCTTGTGTATGTCCCCATTTTGATCACCCTTGGTACCTATGGATATAGCTATTTTACAGGCGCTTTAGAGGAGCAAATATACTATGGGCCCTATGGCTGGACCTTAAGGTTTCAATGGTCCCTTTGGACCCTATGGATGCGCATCTTCTATGTGAGTGTGCTGGGCGTGATCGTTGTCCTCCTTCGCCAATGGGCACCTGGAAAAGAGGTGTTTATGAAAGGTAGATATAAAAAACTCTTGACCGTTTCTTTGCTGGCCACCATGCTCCTTGGCTTACCCAAGATCCTAGGCCTCTTAAATCTTGTGGAGCGGGTGCCCTTTGGCCTTGGCCCCCTGGTGTTTTTACCCTTTGCCCTGACCATGCTCTATATCATGGTGCAAAAGAATAAAGCAGAGCGTAAAGAAGAAGTGATCTTACCCAAGCGGGGAGAATTCTTAAGTACCAAAACACACGAGAAAATCTATATATATCTTTCACAAGGGTATATTTTGGGGGCTTTCATATCTTTTTTTGTGGAAATCATGTTAAAAGAAAACCATGTGTTCCGGACCAGTTTTATGACTGTCAGTTTGTTTATTGTGGGACACACCATGTTTATGCTCATAAAGAGCACCATGGAGGTGCAGAAAAGAGATGCCATCATCAATACCATGGCGGCCCTGACCATTCCCTATATCACCCTGTATCAATTGGAGACTTCCGCATTCTTTGCATGGACCGTACCGGTTTTGTTGACTCTGGTGGCTGTGGCTTTCAACAATACAAAACTTCTCATCACCACAAGTTTCATGACGTTATTCACCTTGATTTTTCTGTGGATGCTATATCCAGATACCCGGGGGACCTTCGGTGGCGCAGACCACCTATCCAGGCTTCTGGTCATGGCACTGTTTATCTTTTTGGCCTTCTTCATCAATGACATTTACCGAAAGCGCTTGCAGCAGTTTGAAAAGCAGGTGGACCATGAACGGTTCATCTCCGACATGTCCATGCTTTTATCCAAGGCAAGACTGGAAAACCTGCGAAGCAATGTGGAGGTGTTTCTGGAGGAAGCAGTGACTTACATGGACGCGAGCTTTGGGACCATCCATATATTCTCCGATGAAAAAGATGGTGTTTTGAGAAAATTTTTAAAGAAAGGGCAAGGGTCCTCTGGGCTCATAGAAAAGCAGTTGAACCATGCCAAGATTTTAGACCATCTTTTGGAGAAGACGGTGCGACCACAACATACTGAAGCGTTTATTACAAAGCTCATAGAAGGGTATAAGACGAGCATGGAAGACCACAAGGTGATGACGCTGATTTTGCCCATTGTGGAATCTGAAAAGGTTATTGGGGTCATTGCCTTATCCACCATTCATCTACACCATTGGGATGAAGGGTATGAGAATACCTTTGCCATCATCGTGAAAAACCTTTCTGCCATGCTCTATAAGATCAAGAAAGAAGATGAACTATATCACTTGGCCTATTATGATGCGTTGACAGATCTGCCAAACCGTGTGCTCTTTGGGAAGATGCTAGAAGACGCCATGAAAGAGACAGAGGAAGATGAATTCTTGGCGGTACTCTTTGTGGATCTGGATGACTTTAAGAACATCAATGACCTCTTGGGTCATAGCGTGGGTGACGAACTATTGAAAGCCTTTGTGCATCGCATGAAACCTCTGCTGCAAAAGGAAACGGACATGTTTAGATTTGGGGGTGATGAGTTTCTGATCTTACTACCCCACCTGAAAAGCCTAGGGGACATCCACAAAAAAGCATCAGAGATCTTAGCGGCCACTTTAGCGCCTTTTGTCTTTGATGAGCGAGAAATTTCCACAGGCGCAAGCATTGGCATTTCGGTATATCCCACAGATGCCAGGAATCAAGAAGACCTCATTCGCTATGCGGATCTGGCCATGTATACTTCCAAAAACAATGGCAAAAATCGATACACCATCTTAAGTGATGACATCAAAGGACGGTTTGTCTATGAGAAGGAAATTGAAGGGGAACTACAGTTGGCCTTAAAAAACAGAGAGTTTGTCCTTTACTACCAACCTAGGGTGGATCCTACTACAGAAGAAATCCTTGGGGTGGAGGCGCTGATTCGTTGGGCACATCCAGAGAAGGGGCTCCTGTCTCCAGGGATCTTTTTACCCGTGGCTGAGCGTATGGGGCTCATGGCAGACATCGATCGATGGGTGTTTGAGGAAGCTTGTGAACAAAACCGTAAATGGCAACAAACCTACAGGCGTTATATGAGCATGTCCATCAATGTGTCTCCGTTAACTTTTACCACCAATGATGATGCAGTACTCTTTGGGCAGTACTTAAAAGAGCGGTATTGGGATCCCGCCTATTTGGAGGTGGAAATCACCGAAAACACCATGTACTTTAGCGTAGACTCCACCAAGGAGAAAATAGAAGCGCTCCGGAGCCTGGGCATCATCGTTTCTTTAGATGATTTTGGTATTGCCTATTCCTCTTTAAGTAGGCTTCATGAGCTCCCCATCGACAAAATAAAAATCGATCGTCAGTTCATCCTGAATTTGGACAAAGGGAAAGGCGGACGAAACCTCTTTGATGGCATGGTACATCTTAGCAAGTCCTTAGGGCTCCTATTAAATGTAGAAGGGGTGGAGACTAAAGAACAAGCAGACTATGTAAAAAAACAAGGCTGTGATGAAATCCAAGGATTTTATTACCATCGACCCATGCCAGCGGAAGAGGTTGAGAAGCTTTTCCTGGCTACCAAAGGAAAAGTTCAAACAATCTAAAAGAACACCAAAGAAAAGGAACTGCAGAAATTTATTAAAAACGAAAGCGTCAAAGGAGACTAACATGAAAATCAAATGGAAAATTGCCCTCACCTCATTTATCCTCATCACCGTCTTAACCGTGGCCATCTTTGTGGTGACACAACTACGGGTGACAAGTTTATTTGAAGAGGAAACCCAAAAGGAACTATCTAATTACAGCAACATGGGGCTCACGGTGCTAGATCGAGAGTACCCAGGAGCTTGGTCCGTGAGAGAGGGGGACCTCTATAAGGGGAATGTGAACTTCTCCAATGACTTTGCGTTTATTGATGACTTCACCAAAGATACCAATATTTTGGCCACCCTCTTCGCGGGAGACATCAGCATCTCCTCCAACGCCAAGGATGATCAAGGGGTGCGCTTTGTGGGGACTCAAGCCTCAAAAGAGGTATCGGATCGTGTCTTTGTGGAGAAGAGAGCCTATACTGGCAGCACAGACATTGAAGGCATACCAGCCCAAACCTCCTACGTACCGATTTATGATGAGACAGGAGACATCATCGGTATGTGGTTTGTGGGCGTCTTTACAGATGTGAAAATGGAGGGAGTACAAGAAATCCTTACGTTTATACTTTTGTTATCTGTGATCTTCATCATCCTAGGCATGGTCCTTAGCTATATTCAAGGAAGCAATATTTCCAAAGGCGTGGCTCATAGTCAAAAGACCTTGCGGGCCATGGAACAAGGAGATTTCTCCTTTGCCATTGAAGAGAAATTCTTAAACCGCAAAGATGAAGTGGGGGACATGGCCAGATCTTCTCATCACATGAAAGAAAAGATGCGTGGGGTCATTGAATCCCTTCAACGGGAAGCACATGTGTTGAAATCTTTAGGGGTGAAATCCGCCAGGAGCATTGAAGAAATCCATGAGAACATTCAAGATATATCGGCTACCACAGAGGAGCTCTCTGCCAGCATGGAAGAAACCTCCGCCTCTTCAGAAGAAATGACCGCTTCTGCCGATGAAGTGATGAACCTCGTGGAAACCATGCATGAAAAGACCAAGGGAGGGGAGGCCTACTCCCTAGAAATCAGAAGCCGTGCAGAAGCGCTAAAAAATCAAGCCCTGGGTTCAGAGAAAACCGCCAAGAGCATTTATGAAGACACCAATCAAAAATTACGAGAGTCCATCGATAAGACCAGTGCCATCAATGAAATTAAGCAGCTTTCTCAGGCCATATTGGCCATTACCTCTCAAACCAACCTCTTGGCATTGAATGCATCCATAGAGGCTGCCAGAGCAGGAGAAGCAGGAAAAGGCTTTGCCGTGGTGGCAGAAGAGATTCGTGTACTGGCAGAAAATTCCAAAGAGGCTGTATCTAAAATTAATGACATCACCACCAATGTGTCTGATGCGGTATCTAGCGTGGTGGAAGATGCAAAGAAGCTCTTGAGCTTCATGGACAATCAAGTGATCAAAGACTATGGCATCTTGGTCAGCACCAGTGAGCAGTATGACCATGACGCAGGAAAAGTCCGTGGCTTGATGGAAGAAATTGGGCAGATGACCATGGATCTTAATATGGCCATGGAACAAATAAGAAGTGCCATATCCGATGTTTCTCGTGCGGCAGAAGAAGGAGCCGATGGCGCGACACAAATTGCAGAGAAAGTTTCTGGCATTGTCAGTGAAACCAATGACATTGTCACCCAGTCTGGAAAGAGCTTGGAGAGCTCTGAAAAGATTGATGAAACCATGGGGTATTTCCAGGTGTAGGTGCTGTAAAAAGCACGCGCGCATCTTCAGAAAAAATGACCATGGGCAAGATCCGGTCCCCTCTTCATAGCTTTTACGAAACAATCTATAGAGTGGTGGTGTACTTAGGTGCACCGCCACTCTATTTTACGTGGAGGATATCTTAGGGGTCTTTTAGAGGTCCCGATGGAAATGCCATGAGTACAGTGAAACGTTGAGTGGAAAGGGGACTTCATTTAGAAAAATGACAAAATAACCACTACTCCTGAGCTAAGTAGTTGACATATGTCTGTTACTAGGCGCATAGTATGAATAGGTTAAATAATTATCAAACAAAGTTTTAAAAAGTGGCTTTCGCAGCGATGCTGTAATTATAAAGTGCAAAGGAGAAAAACCATGAGTGAAGTAAAAGAACAAGACAAGGTCTATTCTAGAAGAGAGGTGCTGAAAAATGCTGGTAAAGCAGCGGTGGGTGTGGCCGCGGTAGCAGTATTGCCATCCTTCTTAACCTCTTGCGGAGAAAAGACCACGGAGATTCCATCCAAAGAAGTGCTCAGCTATGAGTACTTGCCCGCTTCCACCGATGCGCCAACCTACCCCTATCCTTATCAAAAATTAGATGTGGCCACCACCCAAGAGCGGGCTTATGCTTCTTTTTTCAACAAAGGAGGATGTTGTAGAGCAGTCATAGATGGGGTGATCGGTCAGTTAGGAGATCATGCAGGATATCCTTGGAATCAAGTACCTGTGGATGCCTTTGCCAATGGTGCAGGTGGCTATGGAGCGGCTTCTCTATGTGGCTCTTTGGCCGGGGCGGCCACAGCCATAGGCCTTGCTGTACCACCAGAAGATGCGGGAAAGGTCACAGCAGATCTCTTTAGCTGGTATACCAGCTAAAGAGTTGCCCATTTATCAACCAGAGGTGAAAAACAAGACTGTGGCGTCAGCCTCTGTGAACTGTAAAGATTCTGTGGGAGAATTCATGGAAATCTCTGGCTATGCCATGGCAGACCCAGAACGAAAAGCCCGCTGTGCAGGTATTGCCGCGGATTGCGCTGCCAAAACTGCAGAACTACTCAATGCCTATTACAACCTATAAGCATATCCTTCCATAGAAAGGAAGAAAGGAGGATCCATCATGGAAAGGGAAGATTTGGGATTTCAGAACTTGTACTCATCCTAGCCATCGCCTTAATTGTTTTCGGCCCAGCCAAGTTGCCATCCATTGGCAAATCCATCGGACAGGCCATTGGAGAGTTTAAATCTCATGCCAATCAACTGACAAAAGAAATGACAGGGGACGACCAAGATGAAGAAAAAAAGGAGACCAAGAGTCCATAAGGTAGGAAATGACAAAAACTTGACCTTGGTGGGCCATTTGACAGAGCTTCGAAAAAGAATCCTTGTGATGGGGCTACTATTTCTTTCTTGTAGCCTCTTGGCCTATCAGTTTTCGGAGATTTTTATTCGACAGTTGGTTCAGTTGGTGCCGGAAGTGTCCTTTGTGTTCATTAGCCCGGCGGAGCTCCTCATGGCCACCATCAAATTGGCTTTTTTAATGGGGTTTGTCCTTTCTTCTCCGCTGATTTTCATGGAAGTGTGGCTCTTTCTAAGGCCCGCTCTTAAAAAGGCAGAACGGGGAGCCATTGTGGGAGCCTTCCTTTTTGGTACCGTGTTTTTCATCCTGGGGGCTGTGTTTAGCTATCATGTGGTACTGCCCCTGATGATTCGTTTTTTCCTGAGTTTTGAGATGGAAGGCATAGAAGCCATGATCAGTTTTCAAAGCTACTTGACCCTGGTGGTGAACACCATGGTGTCCTTTGGTCTGGTCTTTGAACTGCCCAGTGTGATGGTGATCTTAACAAGGCTTCATGTGGTGACACCGAAACTGCTGAAAAAGTACCGAAAGTACTGTATTTTGGTCATGTTTGTGTTGGCGGCAGTATTGACACCGCCAGACATCATTTCCCAATGTATGTTGGCCTTACCTATGTTGCTTTTATTTGAACTGGGCATTGTGCTCTCTAGCCTTACGGTGAAAAAACAAAAGAAAAAAGAGGTCTTTGTTCCATAAAAGAGAACATATCCGGGGGAAGAACTTTCCCTGGATGTTTTCTTTTCTGATGCCCTTGGCTATTCAAGGGAGAGAACATGAGGTAAACTGGAAAAAAGAGCAGAGTGTTTTTAAAGGGAAGGGAGACCTATGGCCATGGGGCAAGAGGAAGTCATGAAAAAAGCAGAAGCGCTGTTCATGGAGCGCGAAGAAAGAGAAGAAAGAGAAAGGCGTCTTCTTATGGTCCATGGGGGTACTTTGGTGACCCTTCGGGCCAATTATCCAGGGCCGGATAAGCGGCATCCTCATACAGACCTGGTGGTGAAGATTCTTCAAAAGGAAGTGGAGAAACGCTTGGTGGTGACCAAGATGGACAAACACCGAGGGTGTGAGGGACTTCTTTATCATTTTCTCACAGAAGAAGAGGGGCTCAAGGTAAAAAAAGCCATGGTGAAACTGGAAGAGGAACATCCCTTGGGCAGGTTGGTAGATGTGGATGTACGCACAGCCCAAGGGATGCTTCATCGAGGAGAGGTTCAAGCACCCTTGCGCAGGTGCTATTTGTGTGGGGAAAGGGCTATGCACTGCGTCCGCAGTGAGAAACATCCGGTGGCAAAAGTAAAGAGATACTTCCTTGAGCGGTTGACCCGTTACTTAGAAAGGGCAGAAGTCCCATAAGGCCAACACCCATAGAACCCTATAGAGCATACAAAAAAGGGAAGGATCCTGGCGATGAACGTCACGGATCCTTTCCTTATTTTATGGGATGACTCAAGAGAAGGCTGCCATGGAAGGAGCATCATTGTGGCACTGGGGGAAAGAGATTTATAGAAGGAAAGAGGCCTATGAGGAGATGGTAAAAACTGCCATGGGGTATGCTCCCGCAGACCCTGGAAAAGAGCATACTATAGAATGAAAGTTTTCAGTAAAGGGTACAAGGGGGTCTTTTGAGAATCACCTTTAGGAAGGAATCCCAAGAAGTTTGGTTGTTTCTCTAGCTTGAGAAGTGCTCAGCGTCAATGTTTATGGTGAATAGGTTTACAACGGTTGATCATGTAAGTTTTCATGAAATCATTACAAAATCATTGGACAAAAGAGACAACCTTATGCTATCATTAGAGTTGTTGATTTGAGAAAACAAATGGCATGAAAGCCAAATGAACCATACAAGGAGTGATTCCATGATTACATTTGAACGTGTAAGTAAAAAATTTAAAGACACCAAAGTCTTAAAAGACATATCCTTTGAGATTGAAAAAGGACAACTGGTGGTCCTCATTGGACTATCTGGATGTGGAAAAACCACCACATTGAAAATGATCAACAGTTTGGTGAAACCCACCTCAGGGACCATCACCATCGATGGAGAAGACATCTCCAAGAAAGATCCCATTAAGCTTCGACGAAACATTGGGTACGTCATTCAGCAGACAGGGCTCTTCCCTCATATGACCATCCGAGAAAACACAGAGATCATCCCCAAGGTGGAAAAAAGAGATCCTAAGTTGGTGGCTAAAAAAACCCAAGAACTCATGGAAATGGTGGGTCTTGGAGAAGAGTTCCTAGATCGTTATCCCAATGAACTCTCTGGAGGACAGCAACAAAGAGTGGGCGTGGCCAGAGCTTTTGCCCTAGACCCAGAGGTTATTTTGATGGATGAACCTTTTTCTGCATTAGATCCCATCACCAGATCTTCATTGCAAGAAGAGCTGGTGAATCTCCAAAGTAAAGTGCGTAAGACCATCGTCTTTGTCACCCATGACATGTCTGAAGCCATCAAGATTGCAGACAAAATCTGTATCATGGACAAGGGAGAAATCATCCAATACGATACACCAGAAAACATTTTGAAGAATCCAGTGAATGACTTTGTGTCTGAATTTGTGGGGAAGAATAGAATCTGGGAATCCCCAGAGTATATTCGAGCAGAGGATATCATGATCGAACATCCTGTGACCATCGGACCAGAAGTAACCTTGAACAAGGCATTGGATAAAATGCGCTCTAGTAAGGTAAACAGTCTGCTCATCACAGAAGAGAAAAGCAAGAAGATGCTAGGGCTTGTGAAGCCCAAGCAGATTGCCAAGATCAAAGATCGGCAGCAAGCGGTGAAGGAGATCATGATCCAAGACTTTGCCTTTGCAAAGCCAGAGGATTCCATTGTAGAACTGCTCAAAGTGGTGGATGACAATGCCATTTCAGAGATCCCAGTGCTATCTGAAGATGGAAGACTCTTGGGGCTGGTGACGCAAAATAGCCTCATCACCACCTTGAGCCAGCAGTACTTTGAAGACGGGGAGGTGCTTTAATTGAACGTGATGCAATATTTTACAAGCAATCCAGACCAGGTGTTACGATTAACTCTGGAACATATAGAACTCACAGCCATTGCCGTGGGGTTTGCGGTCCTTGTGGGGGTCCCTTTGGGTATTCTCATCAGTTACTTTAAGAAAGCCAGTAAAACCGTAGTGGGAGGCGCTAATGTGGTGCAAGCCATTCCCAGCATGGCCTTATTGGGACTGGCCATTCCATTACTAGGGATTGGTTCAGTACCTGCGGTGGTCATCGTGATTCTCTATTCTTTGTTGCCGATTATTAAGAACACCTATACAGGGATTACCAGCATTGATAAGGATACTTTAGAAGCGGCCAAAGCCATTGGGCTTACCAAAAGTCAGGTGTTGACCAAGGTGCAAATTCCCTTGGCCTTGCCTGTAATCATGGCGGGGGTGCGTATTTCCGCGGTTACCGCTGTGGGGCTCATGACCATGGCGGCCTTCATAGGGGCAGGGGGACTTGGGTTCCTTATTTTCTCAGGAATCAGTACCACCAACGATGCGCAGATTTTAGCAGGGGCGATCCCAGCGGCAATTTTAGCGCTATTGGTGGACAACATCTTTAACTTGGTGGAGAAACTGGTGACTCCCATCAGCCTTCAGCAAGGTGGCCGAAAGAGTAAAGAAGAACTGAAAAAGAGTAGATCCATCCAAAAGGGTATTCTATCTGGCGTGGCTGGGCTACTGGTGGTTTTATTTGCCATCACTGCCTTCACCGGTGGCACCGGTGGCAAAGCGTCCATCTCCATCGGGGGAAAAGATTATACAGAGCAGTTCATCGTCACCCATCTCATGGCGGATCTCATTGAAGATCGCACAGATCTTCATGTGGTGCGTCGTGAAAACTTAGGGGGTACCCAGGTGGCCTTTACGGCCCTCCAAACTGGGGACATTGATTTATATCTGGAGTACACAGGCACCATCTACGGGGATACCTTAGGGTATGCACCCAATTCCGATATGGTAGAGGTGTATGAAACCTCTAAAGCGGACTTGAAAGAGCTTTATGGCATTGATGCCTTACCGCAATTTCAGTTTAACAACACCTATGTCCTTTCTGTCACAAAGGAAACAGCGGATCAGTATAACCTGGCCACGGTGAGTGACTTGGCACGGGTGGCCGATGATCTGACCATTGGGTCTACTTTGGAGTTTTTAAATAGAGAAGACGGCATCATTGGGTTACAAAGACACTATGGATTTACCTTTGCCAACCAAGTGGGCATCAATGGGGCCAACAAGTATCGTGCCATTGACAGTGGAGAAACAGACATCACCGATGCCTTCTCCACAGATGGGTTGCTGAAAAAGTATCAATTGGTGATGCTGGAAGATGATTTAAACTTCTTCCCCCCTTACTATGCAGTGCCCATTTTAAGAAGAGGGCTCATGGAAGAACATCCAGAAATAGCACCAGTGTTAGCAGAGTTAGGTCAAGTATTGACCAATGACGTGATGGTGGAGCTAAACTACAGAGTAGATGAGCTTCAGCAGCAACCGCGACAAGTGGCCAGAGATTTCCTTGTGGAACAAGGGCTCATTGGCAACTAGGATTAGAAGTTTCGCCTCTTTGGCGTAAATAAATAGCATAAAGACTCCTGTACCCATAAAACCGTAGACGGTTTGCATCTTATGCAGATCGTCTACGGTTTTTTTCTGTGGGTTCATGATTTCCAGTTGCTTTGTGACGTGTATGGGTGGAGGTGAGGTGGAGGAATAGGAGATGCACTTTACTTCTTTGAAGCATCTACTTTACAGAGTGAAAGAATATATTTTGACAATCAAAATATCATCTGCATGTAAATGTCGAATATTAAAATAAAATAGTATGCGCTATATTTTTTGTTCATAATTCTAGAATAACTAAAAATGTCGAATAAATTATAGAGATTATCATAAAATTATGTCGAATATACGTTGACAAATTCAGACGGTATGTTAGAATGACAATATAAATAGACAGAACTCGACAAAATATATAGATAGAATTTGTCGAAAGGTGAGACCCAGAAGAGAGGAGAGAGAAATGTGAATAAGTCAAAGAGAAGTGGACACGCAATGGAAAAATTGATGAAAAGGATCAGTGCGATGACCATGGTCGTTGTAGTGGTCCTAGCAGTGCTTCTGGCAGGAACAAGACTTGTGGGGTTGACACCCTATTCCGTCATCTCTGGGAGCATGGAGCCTGCCTACCGTGTAGGATCATTGATTTATGTGCAGAAGGTGTCACCGGAAACGGTGGCGGTGGGAGACCCCATCACCTTTGTGCTCAATGAGCAGCTGGTGGTGGCCACCCATAGAGTGGTGGACATTCGAGAAGATGGACAGTTTGTCACCAAAGGAGATGCCAACAGTGCCGTGGATGGTACCCCGGTACATCCCAATAATCTCCTAGGAATCCCAAGGTTCACCCTACCTTACTTAGGTTATGTATCGGTATTTCTTTCCACCAATTATGGAAAGATTTTCTTACTAGGTGTTGCTGCATTAGTACTCCTGTCCATGTTCTTTCCGGAAAGTGAAAAGCCAAGACAGGAAAAGATCCAGGAAAAAAGGGAGGTGGCAGACTGAATCATTTTTTTAGACGTTGTAAACCTTTGACAAATTATAAAAGAGAGGTGTCCATCATGAAAAAGAAATTTAGTATCCTTGCCGCTTTGGTCCTAGTCCTAGCAGTGTCTCTTACCACCCTAGCGTTTTTAACCGCTGAAACAGACGCGGTGACCAATACGTTCACCATCGGTGACATCAACATTGAACTAGATGAAGATGGTTTTGAACAAGGCAGTAAAATTTATCCAGGGGTTACCATTAATAAGACTCCTGTAGTCACTGTATTGCCGAACTCAGAACCCACGTATCTTTATGTATTAATTGAAAATCAGTTGTCTCCTCATGGCGTTCTAGACATCCTTCCTGCCAATTGGGAATCCATAAGAACCCAAGGCAATAAGACCGTTTATAGATACACCAGCATCATTCCACTGAGTGGAACAGAACAGCCTTTCACCGTATTTACCAACGTATCCTTTGCCGACACCTTAACCAAGACTGAGCTGGCTACCCTTCAAGGGAAAACCATCACCATAGATGCTTTTGCACATCAGGAATTAAAAGCGACACTAGCCATTGCAGATGCTGCAGCGCTGACACACTTTGGTGTGACACCATAACTTATAGAAGGAGGAGAATAAAATGAAAAACAAAAAATGGATGAGTATCATGATTCTTAGCCTGGTGGCGGTCTTTGCCGCTGGCGTAACCTTAGCTTATTTCACAGATACTTCAGGACCTGTAACCAATACCTTCACCATGGGGAATGTGGAAATTCTTCTAGATGAAGCAGATGTAGATGCTGTAGCTGATGACTTTGGTGGATTTACTTGGGAAGCCAATGAAGAAGCGGACCGTGTATATGGCAATACCTATACCAATATCTATCCAGGTGCTTTTTTACCTAAAGATCCCACTGTAACAAACACTGGCAGCAATCCTGCTTTTGTTAGAGTGATGATCACCGTGGAAAACTTTGGTTCAGAAGATGTGGCTCCTTCTAGCCTATGGCTAGCTACCTTAGGTGCAGGATGGGTACTAGACGATGTGGCCAGTGGTGCAGGTGTATATGTGTATAACTATACAGATGTTCTAGCCCCTGGATTATTAACCACACCAGTATTCACCAGCTTAACCATCCCCGCATCCTTTAACAGTGCCCAAATGGCATCCATTGGAGACTTCAACTTAGTGATTGAAGCCCATGCTATTCAAGCACAAGGATTTGCAGATGTTGCCGCAGCCTTTGCCGCTTATGGTGCACAACCTTAGGGATTGATACGAAGGCGAGATTAAACGGAGGGAAAAGAAATGAAAAGAAATAGAAAACTCATCGGTCTATTGGCCGTAACCAGTATATTAACCGTGATGGTCTTCTCCACCTTGGCTTTCTTCACTGCTGAAGACAATGCCATCAATAGATTGACCACAGGAAATGTAAACATCCTGCTCAATGACGATACCATTCTAGATGAAGAGCTGGTTCCTTTCCCAGAGGAAGGACTTATAGGGTTTGTTCCTGGGGATGTGGTGGATAAGATCGTCAGTGTCACCAACACAGGGGTCAATCCAGTATGGGTCAGAATCAGCATCGATCCTTCCATTACCCCTGGACAAATAGAAGATGAAATCCAAACCCAAGCAGTGTTGGATTTTCAGTACATCACCATGGATCTTAATATAGGTTCAGAAGGGGATTGGATGCTGGGTGCAGATGGCTGGTATTACTATAAAACCATCTTAGATCCAGGAGAAACCACAGCAAACTTATTCACCACCGTTTCTTTTGATATTGAAATGGGCAATGAATACATGAATGCATACATTGAAATTCCAATAGATGCAGAAGCCGTACAGAGCCAAAATAATGGCGATACCGTAGAAGATGCAGAAGGGTGGCCAACAATCTAGAACATCTCTAGCTGGACAAAATATCAGTAGTTTAGAGATGAAGAAAGGAGGATGACAAAGTTTTGAAGAAGTTCATTGCAACAATTTTAACCTTATTCATGTTCTTTGGCGTCCCTTTTCCTGTTTATGCTCTTGATCAGCAAACACAGCCACCTCAAGTAGGATTGGAGGAGACTACACCGCCCCCTATAGACAATGCTTCTTCGGAAGTAGAAGAACCGGAAACCCCAGCAGTGGAAGGGACCGATTCGCTGTCCCCTGAAAATAAGCAGGAAGATGTATCTACAGAAACAGAAACAAAACCTGACATAGAACCTGAAACTGAAGAACCAGAAGCTAAAGAACCAGAAACAGAAGAACCAGAAACAGAAGAACCAGAAGTAAAAGAGAGTGCTTCTTTGGAAGAGCCAAAAGAAGAGCCTAAAGAAGAACCTTTAGAAGAAACGCCTGGCGTAGCAGAAGAGACCAAGGAAGAAGAGCTGCCAGAGGAAGAAGTGATTTATGCAGTGAACACCGCTGTGAATTTCACAAAAGCAGGACCACTTCTACCCCCAGTTTTGGGTGCAGTGAGTGCCTTGGAGAGTTCTAAGATGAGAACCATGGGTACCATGGGTCTTCTGGCAGAGAATGATCTTAGGACCACCACTACTTCCCAGTCCGGTGGAGATTCCAGTGTGGTGCTGAAGAAAAATGCAGCCTATGATGAAGCTTCTCATACGGTAGAGATTACGTTAGAAGCCTTTGCCACAGGGGAGTTCACCACCATCATCGAACACATTCCAGCAGATATCGTCCTTGTATTAGACCAGTCTGGTAGTATGCAAGATGATATGAATGGCACAGAAGTAACCAATGCCTATCTGTATAACATAAGCTCTACACTATTTGCCAAGGACTCCTCAGGGAAACTGAGACCTGTCACCGTGACTCGTTCAGGATTTGTGTGGTATACCTACACCTATTCCTATGTCCATACCAACGGACAAACCATCAGCAGCACAAACCTCAACAACTTTACCTTCTACAATGGTACAACAGCTGTGCGGCGTGTGGATGTATTAAAAGACGCTACAGCGCGATTTGTAGACGATGTTTACCAAAGAGCTGTGGCCAACGATGTGGACCATAGGATTTCCATGATAGGCTTTGCCAGTGGAGAAACCAACAGCCCAGCCTATGGGAATACAGAAATCTTATCCCCACTTACGGGAACGGCGCCCATCCCTTGGAGTCAACGAAACAGCAACAACAACTTGAGAGATTCTTTGTTGGATGTACGCAATCACTATGCAAGACTGAAAACCTCCATTGGATGGATTGAAGCCAGCGGTGCCACCAGAACAGATTTAGGGATGAACATGGCGGAAGCGGTGCTCACTCAAAATCCAGTACCAGCGGATACCCAAAGACAGCGGGTAGTCATCATGTTTACCGATGGGACCCCCACCATGACCAATACATTCAATACCACCGTGGCCAATAGCACCATTGCCACCGCAAGAACCATGAAAAACACTTTGGGTGCTACCTCCTTTACCATTGGGATTTTTAATGGGGCCAACCCCAATGGCACCAGTGATGAAAATAAATTCATGAACTATGTGTCTTCAAACTATCCCAATGCCCAGTCCATGACCAATCCAGGTACAGGGTCTCCTAGCAATGGCTACTATTTAAGTACCAATAATGCCGGAGGGCTGGAGGAAATTTTCCGAAGTATTTCCAATCAAGTGGGCAATCCCATGAACAATCAGCTCACGGGTGGATCTAAGCTAAGGGATCTCTTAGCCCCACAATTCTTATTCAGTGATACCTTTAACAGCAACGATGTGGACATTAAGGTGTATAACTACATTGGTTCAGGTGGAGATTTCGACGAAGCATCCTCTTGGAGCTTACAAACCCCTAATCCCGCTGGCCTAAGTGTACTCATCGACAAGCCAAGCAAACAGCTGGATGTCACAGGATTTGATTATGCAGGAAACTTCGTGGCCTTTGATGAGACCACCAATACCCCCAGGGGGAAAAAGATTCAAGTGACCTTCACCGTGGATGTCCGTGAAGACTTCATCGGTGGCAATAAAGTGGTGACCAATATAGGCACCTCAGGAATCTATACACCCCAAGGTAATTTTGTGCAGGCTTTTACCATCCCCGTGGTGGACATTCCGCTGAGATTCGAAGCGGCGCCACAAGATCAAGGGATCTATATCAGCCAAAGCATACCATCTAATAAACTCATGGTAGGGGATGCCTTAAGTTATCAAATTAATGGCGTCACCTATACCGTAGATGGCATAAACAATGCTTATGCAAACATCGACTATGTTCTGTATGATCAAGATGGGGTAACCCCGTTAAGATCCTTCAGGATTGCTGCAGGGCAAACGGTGATCTCCAATGAAGTGAACACGATGGTGGGTCCTTTGACCACCACAGACTACGATTTTGATGTCACTGTAACCCCAACCCTTCCAGGGACTGTGGTGCCTTTAGAGGATGTCCTCACAGCTACAGTATACCTATGGCTCCCCAGGGTGGAAGCCGCAGATGAAACCCTTTGGTGGGGTGAAGATACAGACCTCATGGATCGCATGATCCACACCGGTTGGGTGGAAGAAGTCCCTGGCGCAGTGGTACCATATTTGGCAGCACCCAGCGTCACTTTAGCCCCATCCTTTGTATCCGGTAGTGCCATGCACTCCATTCCACACTATGAACCAGAAGTAGATTCCTTGTTTATGGTGGACCTATTCATCGGCAACGTGGACTACACAGCGTATATGATCATAGATGTGGCGGATTCAGCCGTGGGTCATACAGGGTTCCACTTCACGGTATTTGTCAAAAAAGCAACCTTAACCATAGAAAAAGCCTTGGTACCTGGCGCAGAGCTAGAGGAGAATCAAAGCTTCTTGTTTGAAGTGGTTGGCCCTACAGGAACCTATCAGGTGGCCCTTCAAGGAACCAGTCAGCGCACCATAGAAGGCTTAAAGATCGGGGAGTATACCGTGAAAGAAATCCTTGATTGGTCTTTCCGATATGACTTGGTGAGTATCCAAGTAGCACCGGCTTCGGCGCAGCTTGCTGATGTTGTGGAAGATGGCGTGAAAGTGACCTTAGCCAAAACCCATCCTGACGTTACCGTAACCTTTGTCAACGATAAAACCAGCGAGAAGTGGCTCAGCGGAGACAGTTTTGCAGTGAACCTACAAACAGCACCTATTCCTGAAACTGCAGCACTACAGCGTAGAGAGGAGGAAGATGTAGCATGAAAAAATTCATGAAACTCTTGATCGCCCTCCTGGCCTTCTCTGGGGTTTTCCTAGGAATCGCCACCTATACCGGTGCGTTCTTAAAAGATGACACGTTGGCTCTTGAGAATCACTTTACTCCTGGACGCGTAACGTCCACTGTGGAAGAAGACTTTGATGGGTCTTTGAAAGAACATGTCTATATTCGAAACACAGGAAACATCGATGCTTACATTCGTGTGGCCATCTTGCCCCTGTGGATCAATGAAGCAGGCAATATCTCCGAAGATCCCGTCACTGCAACAGATTTTTCCCCATTTGTACCCATGACTGGATGGTTTAGAGGAACCGATGGATACTATTATCATGAAGAGATAGTCCCTCCTGGTGAACTCACCTCCATGCTCATTGATAGCTTCTTGATGCCAGTGAAAGAGGATCTAAGATTTGAACTTCAAATCATCGCCTCTGCCATTCAAGCAGACCCACCCCATGCGGTGGCGGAAGCTTGGCCACTGGTCAGCGTAGGGGTGGATGGGAAACTCGTAGGGGGTGGAGCACCATGATGAAAAAAACCATAGGGCTCCTAGTCTTCCTACTCATCTTTGGACTTGGCTTCTCCTTCCAAAAAGTGGAAGCGTCCAGTGTAACCTATCAAAACCAGGCAGACCTCTTTCTCTTTCTCCCAGGGGACAAAGACCTCTTTGAGAATTTCAAAGGTGTCATGCCAGGGGATGTGCGGACACAAAGTATCGTGATGCGTAACGACTCTCCAAATATTGTAGATTTCTTTTTGAAGATCAATCCCGTGGATGAAGAAGCCAGAGCTTTCCTCAGTCAAATGAATTTGACCGTGGAAGAGGGCGGCGAAATCATCTTCAATGAAGCACTGGATGAGCAAGGTCTTTTTGAAGACTATAGGCTCATCAGAAGCTTAGACCCAGAAAGTGAAACGGTTTTAGAGCTTCAGCTAGAAGTATCCAAAGCCATGGGCAATGCCTTCATGGGCCAAGAAGCAGAAGTGGAATGGATCATCATGATCGAAGAAATTGAAATTGAAGATGTAGATCCTATTCCAATACCACCGGAAGAAGAACCAGAAGAACCCGAAGAGCCAGAAGAACCCGAAGAGCCAGAGGATCCAGAAATTGAAATCGTGGATGATAAGCCTCTGCCTAGTACCGGAGAACGACAAGAGAATTTCCTCTTTTATGGAGGAGGCCTCCTCCTTCTTGGTGCACTGTTCCTAACCTATGACCTGAGCAGAAAAACCAAAAAGAAATCCTAGACACACTACTTCAGGGAATGGCTTAAAGACATTTCTCTTTACTTTAGAAACTGTTTTAGCGGATGCTCTCTAAGATTTAGAGAGGAACCCACCGGCTTACAAAGTGATTTTAAAGCCGGGGAACAGTTTCTCTTTTTTTTTTGCTTTTTATTCTCAGACTCTATTCTTAGAAGGGCTTTATGGAGCTTCATAAAGCTTTCGTTGATTTTTTTTTTTTTTTTTTTTTTTAGGGGGGGGGGGTTTTAAGCAAAAGGGGGTTTTTTTTAAAAAACATTTTAAGGTTGGAGTAAAATTTTTTATGGTTAAAGTAATAAAATGCGATGAACGTGGGTGAAGTCTTTGGTTGTGGTCAGGCTTCTAGTTTCGTAAGCAAGGGGGGCTGAGTTGATATTCCGGGTCACCGATGCGAATCGAGAATATAGCGGCCCCGGGCTACGA
>Ga0194136_1000507_pt1 | contig 19994 bp, 24 predicted proteins | sample TARM_MetaG_T3A_1_FD_134023 | JGI IMG/M metagenome (GOLD analysis project Ga0194136, IMG submission 134023) | Freshwater microbial communities from Pennsylvania, USA, analyzing microbe dynamics in response to fracking - TARM_MetaG_T3A_14 (version 2) | ecosystem: Environmental > Aquatic >...
ATTATCTACTGATTGGCTCACGGAGAACGTGAACTCATATCCTGTACCTATAGCCATCGGCTTAGATAACGAGAGAGTTACTGTATCGTTAGGCGGTATGAATCTCTGTGTTTTATCTGTCAGCGTGTCTTCAGTTCCCCGTTCTAGCTGACTGATTACTTCCGTCTGGATAATGCCACTGCCTTGCACAATGCGAGACACGTTGCTGTCAATGTCATTTTCCGTAGTCCCTATAACACGTTCGTATAAATCAGCTTGTTCAACGATGCGCTGATACCCGACTATTTCAGCCTCAGGCGTTGTCTTGATACTAGCGATTAGTTGTTCGTTTCTTTCCGCCGTTTGAACTAATGTATTGTAACCAGCAATTGTTCCCGACGGATTCGAGGTCACTTTAGCTATTTCTGTAGTGATACTACCTTCTACTCTATTTATTTCTTGGTTGACATAGGCAACGGTCGGTAATTCGTCAACATTCGATACCAGTTCATCAATGCGGTCACCTACATTTGCCTTGATCTGATTGACGATGTTCTGATTCGTCTCGGTAATCCCTTCGATGCCTAGACCAGCAAGTATGCTGTCAGCATCTAATTGCAGCAGGTTCGAATGGTCTCTTGCTTGTTCTGCTATACCTTTAGCGTCTTCGATGCGCGTGTCGATTTCACTATTAACCGCTGTCGACACAACTAATTCCCAAATGGCGCCATTCCATTGATACATTTCCATTTCGCCGTCGCCTACGGGTTTGTACCATAAGTCGCCCACTTTACGTGCAAGGGGTTCGGTCGGACCTCTAAACACTGAGTTTTTCCCGTTTGCATCAGTTTGGATGATGTTCAGTCGAGTCGACACAGGATCTAAACGTCTTTCAATCGTCGTATCGATGCTTCTAGATAAACTCGCTCTAGATTCGCCTACTTCTATTTCGTGATATCTTTCTAAAAGGACGTCCCAAGTAGCTGCGATTATTTTTGCCTTTCGCACGATATCTAATTTCTCAAAATATATATCGACCCAATCACACAAATTTATTTCTTCTACGAGTTTCAAATGTTTGTAATCTAATGTTTTTGATAAATCGATAAACTTAACTTTTAAATTAACTCTAGGCACACCAACATTATTTTCCTTAATGTAACGCTGCGCCCTTGTTCTCAAGCTGTCCGCCGTCTTAATGTCTTCATCCGAGAAGTCAACGGTTAGTATTTTACGACGTGCATAATTAGCGACATATTCGCTATCTATAAAATACTCAGGCAAGGTAATTAATTCTTCCTCGCCGTCATCGTTATAGATAACTGAATATGGATAAACCGACGTGTAGGTTGACGCTATTTCTTCCTCTTGTTCCAGTTCGATTAAATTCTTACCGTAAGCTATCAATGCACCTGATTCGTCGCCTCTTTGAGCATATAAGCCTATATGATAGTTATCGAAGCGATACTCTCCCCCGTAAGAATCAAGTATCGAACCTTGAACGCCTCCCAACGCACGTCTGGCGTTTTCGACTTTATCTATAGACCATCTGCCGCTACCTTCAGTCTGTATGTCAGAATAGACAGTAAACGGGTGGGAATCTACTAAGTTACTTCTCCATGTAGTTAAAGCACTCTGAGCATTGCCGTTATAACTAACATCTGGCCTTAGTTGCAATTCTTCTGAATGATAAGAAACATGATTGGCGTATACCGTGACGATACCTTTTGATGGTTTAGTGATTCTTTCGATCTTGAACCGTTGATCTTTTAAGTTATTACTTGCATCAACTTTAATTACTCTATCATTTTTCAACTCATTAAAGCGTATGCCATCAATCGGATATTGCATAATAAGATAAAATTGTCCGTTTCGTTCTTCTGTGACTAGAGCAGAAGTTGCATCTGACAAAACACCTAGTCCGAGTGTGGAGAAGTCAGCCTCATTCGCTTTATAAAGTATTGGGTAACTCATGTGATTGCTTCCCACCTCGTTTCTATTTCTACATTAGTTACATTTCCTGACCATGTTATTCTGTTCTCTCCTGGATTCAGCAGTGGGAATAACGGTCTAACTGTACTTATTACCTTATTGTTTGCTGGGCGATTACCTTTAAATGCGCTCATTGCTTCTGAATCAACCTCAATGTATTCATCGACGCTACGCAGAATCAGCCAATCTGCACCATTATTTCGTAGTGTAATATCTCCAGTACCTGTCACTCTTAGATACGGCTTAGACACTCTTTTTTCGGGGTTATACAGTGTTTCTCCATTTTCCAACGCTAAAGCAGATCCTTCCGGACGAAATTTGTAAGGTTTTAGCCGGAAATTTATAACAGTCCGTCCATATTGCTTTAATGTTTCTTGTATATTGAATTGCTCATGACAAATTGCTACATATTCATAATCAGGAGATCCGCTGAATCTCAACTTATGCCACCCAACATCATTTCGTAGCCACTCAGAGATTTTAGTGGCCGCATCATCGACGCTCATATTGTCCGGCAAATTTATGACTACAGGGATAGGAAAAAGAACGCCTTTTAGTCGTTTATTGTCAACAGCAAGCTCTCCATCTTTGCCTAGCACCTCAACAAATTCGATATCAGATTCGGGAGATGGATAAGAAATGTCGTAAACAATTCTCATGTACATATCAAGGCTGTTAACGCCGTTGTATTCAAACCATACCTGATTAGTCATCTAACCGACTCCTTTCTCGATTCATAATCCATGCGGCTTCTTCTAGTATTCGTGGTATATCGCTATTTGATTGATTCTCAATTTTTTCAATATGGATACTGACACCGTTGTCATTCCTAATAGTCTTAGATTGACTCACTGGAGTTGACTGTACTGCGTTAGCGGAAACAGCCATTCGTGAAGTACCTAAAGCAGCTTCAGGTGTCGTGACTTTCATCATGTTGCCGGTCATTTTATTCAATGCATCATAAACGACTTGTGCTTTGTCTTCGATTCCGTCTGCTATCCCTTCAGGAATCCATCGTCCTACATCGTCTTTCATGACTCGTGATGGACTATTGATCCGTAAGGCTCTTTGCATCGTAGACGCTACGCTAGCAGCTATGTTATTAGCTGTGGCTATTACTCTGGCTCTACCGGACAGAAGACCGGCATTCAACCCGCTCATCGCACTGACACCGATAAATCTAAACCGACCAGGCGTACTATTAAACGGTGTGACAAGTTGAGTTGATGTCGTATTCATTAATCGTACCTGTTGAGCTGATCCTGTTCGCAATCTATCGAACATTTGTTTCATGGCGTTCTGCACTACAGGTGGCAACTGTTTGAGTGACCGCTCTATCTCTTTTACCGATCGGTCATAGTCTTTAGTTATGTTTTGGAAATTCCGAGCGGAATCAGTCTGGATATTCTGTAACATTTTCTCGATCGCCTGCATGACTTTAGATGTTCCGTCGTTGATACCTAAAGCTAACCCTTCAGCGATATTCACTCCAAATTCTTTAAATACGGTAGACGGACTGTTGATGCCTAGAGTAGCTTTAGTTGCATCTCTCACATCTTCACCCATTCGCTCGGATGCTTTTTCAGCTTCGATTGATTGCTGACTAATTCCGCCAGCCAGCCCTTCAGCTACATTTCCACCTAATCCTTCAAAGTCAGCTGATTTTATTTGATCCGAGAGTGCTGTTTCTGTATCAGTCACTAGGTGGCCAACGGCATCTAATACCCCAGATTCTTCAATGCCTAGAGATTTAGAGAGTGCGTCGGTAGCAACATTACCCCCTTCAGAGAAAGCACTGCTGAGGCGCTCTAATTCTTCATCAGAAGCATTGACTAACGCATTAACGTGGCCGGCAGATTCAGGACCGGCAGCACGCAATGTTTCAAGCAAGCCTTCATCGACACCTCGTTCTGCTAATGTTGCAATGTTTTCGGACCATTCAGTGATGATACGTTGGTTTTCTTCCAGGTTTTTAGCCATTTCAGACGCTGTTATTTCAGCTTCTTCGTTCAAAGTATCGAACATATCTGTAGCGGCTGATTTGTAGTCTTCCCAAGTGGATTTCATAGACTCAACTGTCTGCTGTTGTGACTCGGACAGATCATCAAAGAGAATTGTTTGCCTTCCTACGCTGTCTTCAGTCGCATTGGCAATATTCTCCATAGCTCTAGAGAGCTGTTCTTCAGTCTGTTCATATTCAGTGCGTAAGGATTGCTGACGCTCTTCGAGAGCTCCCTGCGATTCATTAAGTTGATCGACAGCTTCGCTATGCTCTTTACCTCTGACTGTTCCTTCTTCCAGTTTCTGGTTCCATTCTTCACGCAATTTATTTGTTTCAGCCAGTTGCTGTTCAACTTCTGACTGTTCTTTTGCAATTTCAAGCAATCGTTCTTGAGCTGCTGTTCCAGCTTCTTGCTCTTTCATCAGATCAAGTCTTGCTTGAATCTGCTCATTAGACATGTTCATCATGTCCGCTTCTTCGCTGTAGGAGAGGTTTAATCCTTCTACTTGGCCATTTAACTGCTCGATATATGACGCTAACAGCTCTTTTTGTGCAGCTGATTTGTTTTCTTCTTCTGACAATTCAGCTATTCGTTGAGCGAGATCTGCATTAGCTTCAGCATTAGATTCTATATTCGCTTGATTTTTTTCATACTGCTTAGATGAATCATCTAAAGAACTGGTCATTGAATCGGTAGCTTCAGCTAGGTTTTCAGTCTCTCCTGCCAGACGCTCGCCTTCTTCAGTGCTACGGTTTAGCCACTTGACTAAAGCGACAGCACCTGTAGTCAGCAATCCGATTCCGGCTACCACTAGTCCTATCGGTCCGATTAAGAAAGTTAAAACGCCCGAAAGAACCGTTACCGCTTTAGTTTTTAAAGCTATTGCGACAGTTGAAGCCTTAATTCCACCAGTGAATAAGCCAATTACTGCGGTCCCTACTGAAATTGCCCCACTTTGAGCCGCTTTAGCTACTGTATCGGCATTTGTGGCAGTTGTATTAGCGACCTGTGCTGCCATTTGAGCCTTAGTTACTACTGTCAATGCTTTTCCTGAAAATGCAGCGGCTTGCAGTATCGCTTGATTGGTAGCTATAGCAGTATTTACTTTATTGATCACGCTTAAAGCCACATAAGCCGCTACTAAACCCAATATAGCCGGAGCTAAGAACTCGACTACTGGTATCGTCGCCTTTACTGCATCATAAAAGAATTTAAAATATGGGATTGAAGCATTAATTGCACCATTAATGACGTTGAATGCAGCAGCTATGATATCTTTTGTAGCATCCAAGTTTTCAGCAATGTTGTTTCCTGTAACCTCCTTGGACAGATTATCTAGTGCTGTAATTGATCCTGCGACACCATTTGCTATTGCTGTACGAATATTAGCCATAGATGTCGCAATGCCCGCGCTTCCAGTCAATGCACGCTCCGCAAATCCATTAACTGCTCCGTCTAGCTCAATAATTTTTTCATTAAATTGTCTGAACGTAATGTCACCGCTCTGCAACGCTGCATACAAGTCATTCTGAGCAGAAGCGCCCGCAAATCCAAAGGCTTCTGCTACTTCATTGAGTGCCAGCCCCATGGTTTCCTGCAATGTTCTCCAGGACTGTAGATCAACTTCTCCCTTTGATAGCATTTGCAGATATTGTTGCAAGCCACGTTGAGCATCAGCTGTGCTGGATCCAGAAGCTAAGAACGCATTGTTAAGTGCAAGCGTGGTATCTACTGCACCATCCAGGTCCTTAGTCATGACTGCAATTCCTCTAGCAGTTGACACAACGTCTTGAAGTGGAGTAGGCAGGCCTGTGACTCCATCTCTTAAACGCTCAACAGCATCAGTTGATTCATCTACCCCGAATCCAACTTGTTCCATAACTCTAGGAAACTGATTCATCGTATCAAATCGCTTGATTGCAGTATCCATTGAAGATGCAAGTAAGTTAAAAGCTGCTGCTCCAACTTTAACCAGCCCTAAAGAAATGACTAAATCCTTTATTCCTCGTTCTGTTTTCTTTGCACCTTCGCCGGCTCTGCCAGCATCCTTTTCAAGCCCTCTTAACCCATCAGATGCAACTTCGACCTGTTTTCCATCAACTTCTATTGCTATTTTGACTCTGCCGTCTGCCATCTAGTCCACCTCCTCTTCGTCATCATCTTCTTCTAAGCTATACATCTGCTGAAGTCGCTTCATATTCTCTTTGTACTCTTTCGATTCGCCTTCTTTAGGTTCCCAACTACGAATACTAATTACTTGTTTCATAATGGTATTTTCAGGCAGTCCATTCAGTAGCGCTTTGAACTCTTGCCAGTGCAACTTTGATTGTTCGGAAAATAAATTCATGCCATAAGACTGCAAAAAAGACGCATAGATTAACTCTGCGTCCTTCTCCAAGCTGATGAGCTTTTTTTCTTTCTTCTTAGGCATTGGATTTCCTAAAATGTCATACTCAGTAAACTGTTCATCGACTGGATTTAAAAATGTATCATAGACATCGTTCCACACCGTCATGTAATCATCTTGCTGGATGACGCCCTCTCCAAAAAGCAAAATAAGGCAGATTTCAGCGAGTTCAAACTCATAAAGGTTAGGAGTAGCTAAGGCATCAAAAACGTCTAAAATGTTGTCAAATGATAGGTCTATGGGTATGTTATTACCTCTGTACTCATAGGTAGTGATTAGCGGATCGTTCAATTTCATAAATCACACCTACTTCTGCTTTTGTTTCTTCTTATCCAGAATTTCAGCTCGTTTTGACGAGTATTCCTTGACACGTTCAGCTTCCTGCTCGTTTATTTTGTCAGCTACTGATTTCCCGACCACATCCAAAACCTTTTCTAAAGCGATGATGTCCGGTATATCCTCATATAATTGTTTAAAAGTTCCCTCGCCAAACATAAGGTCATACTGAATCGCTATAAACTCTTTATTGACATCAAATGCTGTGTCCATGTCTTCAGCCTTGACTGTTTCGATCGTATCTTCATTGATTTCATCCGGAAAATGAACATGTTCTGCTTTTTCTCTAATTTCTTCAAGTCGTTCTTTTGCCAGATCTTCAATACTAAAGAACCGTTTCATGTTCTCGAAAGAACTGTCGAACCACAACTCAGTCGATCCAATCTTTACTGGAAATCCAGTCCGTTGGATCGGTATATTAATGACTTCTGTCATGCTTTATCTCCTCCTTATGTAAAGGGAAAGAGAGGCGGATGCCCCTCTTACGCTGCTGGTGTTCCCGTTAAATCAGTCGCTTCCGGAATTTTGTCAAAACGAATATTACAGCTAAATGTTTCATCCGCTGTTGCATCACCAGCACCCGCTACAATAGCAGAGACTGTTGCCCGTCCGACCCATTCTTTCTTACCATCTGATCGGACCACTCTGTGCCAGATCTTACGGCCCACGCCGATCTTATGTTTCAATCCAGCGATCAATTCCTGTGCCGGATCTTCCGGATCGTAGTATCCTTCTGGTGTATAAGCTTCGGCCACTGATGTAATGGTCAACTCAGGTGTCCCATCCCCGTCCATGAACCCTACTTCTTCTGTTCCTTCAGTCGTTCCGTCTCCAATAGTGGATATCCATTTAGCCAGTCTCAGCCATTCTGTTCCTGGCTCTTCTATACCAGGTGTGTAAGCCTGGACATAATGTTCACGCATTGCGTTTTTATTTCTAGCCATTAATATTTTCCTCCTTGTTTTCGTAGACCGTTACGTCTGCTTGTAAGTTCAATAAAAAAACGAACCACCCTTGATCATCTAATTGATTGATGTAGGGCATGTTCGTTATTGTTATATCTTTAAATTCAAAGCTGCCATCGCTGCTAGCGAGACTGTTCAAATCACTTAATTCCTTTTGCACTTCCCAAAGCACTTCACTGATTTTTTGCTGTGACCTTGATTTCATCGCTATTTCATAATTTAACCTCTGATCGGACACACCGTCCATGTACTCATGCAATACAGTTGATCCTGGCAATGGATATAGAGCAAGTGATTCGACAGCATCCAAGTATCCAAGTCTGGATTGAATCGGCATAGCCGGTATTGCATTTATTTTGTCATTCAATCGTTCGATAAAATCCATTACCAACCAGCCCCCTTCATAAATACTTGAATCCAATCATTCATAAATAATCCTGATGCTTTTAAGTCCCATCTCGGACCAGTACCGGGTGTCGTATAGTTATAATGTTGTTCATAGAACATTCGTTTAGCATAAGGCGTGACCCATTCAATCGAGTTATTCCCATACGTCACGTGGCCAGTTAATCTTAATATTCCTTCGCGCATCGGAACAAAAGGATTCATATCCGCTAGCATTTGATTGGCAGCAAAAAATTGCCCCGTATTAATAGCAGAAGAGCTTAACTTTGCATACGGCACTTTCAAATCCACTTCTACTTTAACCATCAAACCACCTCTATTTCATATGAATAGAGCGTTTTCTGGTATGGCTCATAGATTGGAATAACCTTTACAATCGTGTGCTCTGTTTCATCAAATATAATCTTTGATTGAGCCTTGAATTCTGGCAAAGGTGTGGTTATTCCTTCATAGCAGAAAATCAACGCATTGTAGAGCAACTGCTTACCGGAAGCTGCAGAACTGTATTCAGAACCTCGGTCTATTCGGCAGTACTTAATGGATACCGACTCTTTAAATTGAGGTTCTGACCAATTGTTTAATCCGTCAAATTCATGATAGTCGAACGAATCAACACAGAACTCTTTAGGTGGTTTTGGAATCATGCTACCTCACTCCCCGATAAAGAAGACCTGTGCCTTGGAGATACAAAAAGACATCTTCTGCAATCAGTGGCTTACTTTCATTCGATCCACTGGGATTATACCGACTTGAGTTAGAGACGCTCGTTCTGCCTGCAGAAAACGTCTGTGGTGCGTTGTTTATTCGCTCGAATGTCGTAGCCCCTAGATCATTGAAATACTCGACCTGAGAGCACAAGGCCAGTTTAAACTGATCTCTGCGAAACGGATGGTCCTTCTCAATGTCATTGAACTTATAGTAGTTGTTGGTTTCAGCATCTAAAACGGCAGAAGCTTTTGGCAGAAGCTTCTTAAAAGCTTCTGCCGTTACTTCTGTGCTTAAATCCGTCAATTGTTGATATTCAATAAACGTAAGATACGGCATGCTAGTTCCCTCCAATCAAAAAAGAGGAGGGCTATTTGTCGCCGTCCTCTTCGCTTTTGTCGCCGGACTTATTGTCAGCATCGCTATTTGGACCGTCTAAGCGTTCCATGACTTCGTCAATACCGTATTTCTCTTTGATCTTCTTTTGAACTTCGTCAGATCGCTTGATCGTCATTTCAAACTCTTCGCCTTTTTCAAAGGTTTTCTTCTCTTTTGTGCCTTTGAATTTGATTAATGCTTTAAATTTAGCCATTATTCACACCTCACGCTGCAGGAGTTGGTTCTGTTTGTGACGTCTGAGGAACAGTGTTGAAAACGAACTTAACCACACGAACGGCTTTAGGCTCGTACACTCTTTCCCAACGTGCTCCAGTATTGATTTCAGCATTAGTGGGGAACTCGTTCATCACTCCACCTTCATTCCACTTGACACCTCTAGGGTGTAGGATGAAGATTTTACGGTTGATCAACGCTTCTTCACCAGAATAAGCTAACGGATTACGATCAACTTCGGTCTGAACGATTCGAGGATGTGAACCGTTACCTAATCCAATCGCTCCCTGACCAAAGATGTACATTTCAGCTTGCCCATTGGCCGTGTTATAAGCCATAGAATCATCTACCGTCACTCGCTTACCATTGAAGTAAGGAATCGGACGGCCTTGTTCAGATTGCGGCACATAGTCGATCAGATCCTGCTTGCGGAGTTCTGTTTCTACAGCTGAGTGCATCATGACCCCTGTCAAAGCTTCTTTAGCATCTCCCATTAACTGAGTTGCATCTAGGAACGTGCTCATGTTAATGGTTCCAGCGTCTCCATCTCGTGCGGTAATGTCGTAGACTTTCTCAGACATAGATGCGCTTTTGAACACTCCACCCAAAGTAGCCAGCAGGTTACGTTGCATATCTCTAGCCCAGTAAGCTGATACTAAATCAGCGATTGCGTTCATCGGATCAGATCCTGCAAGCAATGCAGACAACCCGTTTGCTCCCCACGCATTAACTCGTGCATGTTTGCGTGCTACATCCGAGCTGGCAGTGATCTTCCCGATATTCATTTCACCTTCATTACGCATAACTTGAGACTCATCATTACCCAAATCATTCCAGAAAGGCATATTAATCAACGTGTTTGGTCCACTAGCTAAATTATCGAATTCAGCATCATTAGTAATGATTCCACTCTGAACTAATGCAGACAGCTCCATGGTTCGCTGAATTGTGTATGGAGTAAAGATCTCCGGTTGAATTACATCTTGTAATCTTGTGATATTTGCCATTTTTACATCATCCTTTTATATTATTTCCCAGCTTGAGACTTGAGCTGCTTATAAAGCTCTGGGTTTTCTTTATACAGCTTGCCTTGCTCTGTTAGGTTCCAGTTCTCCTTAGAGAATGGATTAACCGTTTGTTTGCCCCCGTTTGGATTACCAGGGCGAACAATCGTTGGTGTATCATTATCGGCTTGAGCAGAAAACTGAGGATACTTTTCAATGACTTGCTCAATGGCCTTGTCAATCGTTGTATCTTCAGTGACTAATCGTTCAGCCAGTGCGATTACATCCTCAACTGAGTCACCACTAACCCCTGCTTTCATTGCAGAAATCTGAGCTTCGAGTTGAGAGACTGTCTTCGTCAATACTTCTTTTTCCCCTTGAAGCGACTGCAAATCCTCTTGTTGCTTCTCTGCTTCTGTCTTCTGTGAATCCTGCCACTCCTTGAACTTCTGAAGGCCTTCCTTAGCGTTGTCAAAGTCCTCTATGCCGAGTTCTTTAAACAGCTTTTCTTGTGCCTTTTTCGCTTCTTTAGCTGCAATGCTATTCACATCTTCTTGAGTAAAGGTCTTGCCGTTCTCTGGCTTGTCTTCAGGTTTGCCAGTACCCGTTTGTTCACTCCCAGCGTTTTCTGGAGCTGGGTCTCCGCTGCCTCCATTACCTCCATCATCTGTTGCAAAGTACTGAAGGTTCATTACTAATCTTTCGAATAAACTCATTTTCATTTCCTCCCTAGTGGGTATTTTTCTTCCGTTCTTTAACGTCTACGGATAAAGACAATAAAATAGCCACCACTCTATAAGTGCTGACTAGTATCAATGTATTTAGTTATTGATAACGCTCAATAAAAAGCGAGATAGGCTGTTTTCACAGCGATCACTTCCTTTCCGTCATTGGTTTTCTAAGGTTTTCCAACGGACGCTCACGTCACCACCGCCTTATCTAATCTTCGTTCGCCTTTTTGTTAAATGAAGCTTAATAAGAGCCTTACATTCAGCAAATCCTTCATAATCTACTGAAAACATGCATATCAACAGCTCTTTTATTAACCATAATATGTGCTTCATATCATCACTCCTTGTCTGGCGGTTTCCGGTAGAACACTGTCACCAACACCTTTAATTATTCTCTATTTTCCATAATGGTATATTTCGCACATTCAATCGCTCCGATTACTGATCCTTCTTCTTCAAAGCTCCAACTAATGACATAATCTCCATCTGATTTGCTCTGCCCTAGTATGAATAGTGAATCGTAATCATCTAAATTGTCGATAAAGTCCTGTAGTATCTCTTTGTTTGATACACCACGCTCCTTTTTCTGTCTTCTTTCTTCAAACTCACTCATTAATTCACCGCCTATTCACTGTAATCAAAGTCTTTCAGTAACGTATCCAGTGGAGTATAAACCTTCTCACGTCGATAATTTCGACTGAGATACTGTCCGTTCTCCCCTTTTAAATGATTCCGCATTGCTTTCTGACGCTTGCTGATGAGCATCTGCCAGTAACTAGCTCTCTCACTGCCCATTTCTTGAGACACCATCAAATTCTTTTTGTACTTAACGATTTCACGTTCAATTCGCCGCTGTTTCGCCTGCGCTTCAGCAATACGAGCGTTCAGTTTAGGATCGATATCAGGCTGATTATTCACACTCACACCAGGCACAAAAATAATGTGGTTATGCCTGCAATTTGTACCTCTGTGACCACCTGCAGTGCCGTAATCAGCTCCCCAATATGGATCATAGATACTTCTGTACTCACTATTAATAGGAATTTCTCCAGGATACCTTAAATCTACTACGTTTCCTTGAATCCTTGAGCATTCAGTACGAGCGCCAACATGAGAAGTCACGACCACTGTATGCAGCCCATATTCAGCCATACGCTCTTTTCGGAGTGTGTCATAGGTATTTCCTAAGGTAGACTTCAAAACAGTTCTGGTGTACCTCTCTAAGCTCCAGGAATGACCACCTTTATCTATGAATGTGGACTGTATTCCTTTTTGAGCCAATTCAGTAATCGACCGCTCAACGGCATCCTCAAATGAATAAAGACCCGTATTAAACATGGCGGTCGTTCTGTTCAGCACATCAACATACGCACGTTCTGCAGTCCCCGTGTAATTCGTAGTGATCAGTGTCTGATTGATATAGTTGTCAATGTTTCCCCAGACCTGATCATGATAAGCTCTCATGATGTTATCTAGCTTGTTCGGCATTGGCTTAGTAGTCTCAGGAACGGCCTTGTCAACATCTTCGACGATAGCACCGCCTGCTTCTTCAAACATCTTGCGTATTTCGTTTTCAGCAACATCTGTCACTTCTGACAGCAGCTTAGTTACATCATTGTTGAATAACCTTAGTTCAGATAGTTTCTGAGCCTGCCATTGCGTGATGTTCGTGTGTCCTCTGCCTAATCTCTTGATGAGGATCTTTATGATCTCGCCTTCTAAAGAGTTATATAGGTCAGCCATATTACTTGAGTATAAATCAAGCTGTCTGGGCGTAACCTTCGGGAGTCTGCGGGCCATTCAATCACTCCTCAACACCAAATTGACGGCTATTCCTGAATGTTTCGATTTCCATCGGATCCATGTCTGTTCTTTCTTCGACAATCAAATCCATCCACTCTTCCGCCGTCTGTTTAGGTACTTTAAAGATACGCTGAATTGCTTCGACAGACGGAATAAACCCAAGCTGTTTAGCTTGTCCATAAAACTTCAGCAACGCTGATCTGTCTTGGAATACACCATCATCAAAATCGACTCCGATTTCTTCAAAAGAGGGAATTGGACCTTTATATACTTTATAGAACTTAGCCAGTTCGAGTATTGATACCACTAGGCCTTTGATAAACTGCTCCACTTCATAGACATTCTTGTTTCTAGTCCTGTAAGTCAGGTCATTTTCACTCACGATTTCAGTAGCAGTCTTCATGCTGCGGCCATCAAATGAGAACGTGCCGACTGACAGCTTCAGTTCCATCTCCAGAGTGCGTAATGACTGGTTAATAGCGGATATATACTGATCAGTTCGGATGTCATTCGTCACATCTTTGACAGGATCTTTCCCATCCCCCATATGCATCGCTTTATAAACATTCACATCAGGATCGAATACCTCTGTTGGAGCGTTACCAGCCTCATCGTAGTGAACATTCACCATAGCATCACTGACAAATACTGTTCGCTGCCCCATTTTGACTTCCCACCAGAACTGATCATACGTGTCATTGATCTTTTTCAGCGTGGATATTGCATTATCTGTAATTCCTAGACCTAACGGACTGTGAGGATTGATGTTGTTAAAACCGGCCGGCTTTAAATAGTTGAACTGCGGCCTACTCAAGCCCTTGATATAGGTTTGTTCTTCCATTCCCTCATAAAGGTCCTCTAAAGGTACTCTTTTTCCAATCTCTGATTGATTGTCCGATCTATATAATTCGTTAGTGATCACATACAGATCGTCTCCCGTTTCGCTTTTCTCCCATTCATGAAACTCAAGGAGTGTATAGTAGAACGTCTTATCTCCTTCTACCTTAATAGTAGTGTCCTTCATCACACCTTCAGGTATGCCGTTGCTGTTCGATCTGAGAGGGAAGAATGCATCGGCAATCGCCCAAGACAACTCGATCTCTTTATTATCATCGTTGAAATAAGGACGTGCAGCCAGCCCACCGAGCGCCAGCATAGGTTCCAGATAATCCGATAGATTCTTTTTAAATTTGTTATGCTCAAATACATGAGTGATGAATTCATGAGCCTCCTTCAATGTATTCTCTTTCTCGTCTTCATCAGACGCATCAGAGACATAGATATCACACTGCTCATTAAATACGAGTCCAGACAAGACATCAGCGCTTAACTTTCTCATGTTCAAGCTCATGTAATCTCTTTTTTTCTTGTCTCCATAAGAGTTAACATATTCAACTTTAGGATAATCACCTTCGTACTGGCTTATATTTCGTTGGATTCGTGCTAATTCTCTTGGATCGATATTGACTTTTGGGTGTTCATTAATCGTTTTTAGTGATTCTCCTGCCAATGCATACCCTCCTCTCTTGAATAAATTTTTGATTTTCTGAATGAGTCCCAAATAACCACCTCCTAAACTTTGAGCTTCAATTCTTTAGCGTTCGCTGTGCAGAAGTACTGGAATTCATCCACTGTATGGTCATCTTCTTTGATGACTTTCGGATCATCGGTATGCAGTGTCTTTTCATCCCATTGATATTTTTTGTGTTCTTCGATAAAAATTTCGTTGTCGTCTGCATATTTCATATCAATAGGATATGGTATTTTGAGATAATAAAAACGCCCTTGAGCCAGAAGGTCATGGACGTAGTCAACCATATCTACTTTCTTTTTCTTTGCTACTGGTAGCCAATGCTGACCATAATCAGCATAATACTGGTTCCTTAAAGCAGCTTCAGCACTATCAATTGTTCTTTTATGGATCCGAGCGCCTTTCCAGTAATGTTGAGTCGATGTCTTAGTGACAAATTCATGAATATCTTTAGACAATTCACTCGGCGCCTTCTTTCTAACTCTGCCGGCCGGACTGTAGTAATACGTATTTAATCTGATCACTTTACCTTTAGCGGTCAGTCCATAAAAGCCGCAAGTCGTAGCTGATACCGAATGCCCTGTATCCATGGAGTAAAATAGTAAGATGATTCGATCATCACCAGGCAGTTCGTCCAACGGTTTGAACAAGTTCATATTATAGACATTCGTACCAAGTCCAACAGGTTCACCTAGGTAAATATACCGGTAATAGTCATAATCGTTACTTTTGATTCGTTCGATATCCTTGAGCATCTGATCAGTGACAAATCCTAGTTCATCGTCCAGATAACTGGATATATGCACCAGATAATCCGGCTCTCCTGTCATCCTGTCAGACCACTCATTTATCCAATGATATGGATTCCTTGGTGGATTGTACGACCAGAAGAACTGTACATAAGGAGCCAGCACATGTTTCTGCCGCATGAAGGTCACGTTTGACTGATCGAACTCTTCTTCGCTATTAAACTCAGCAGCTTCTTCATACCAGACCGCAATAATATCTTCGATGTCATTTGATTTGAGCTTCTGGAAGTCATCCTGTCCATAGAAATAGAACGTGGATCCTGTTCGCTTATGAGTGATCTTAAACGGAGATACCGTCGCTTTAAATCGATTCGTCATGCCGAACAATTTAATCGCCCATTGGATCTTATTGAATACCGAGTCTCGAATCGTATTCCCGACTTTGCGAACAATAACGACATTAGCCTTCTCACCCTGCTTGATGAATGACACCATCATAAAGACCAACTTCAGTGCGATAACAGACGATTTGAAGGAATTACGGCCGCCTTTTAGCATGTTATACGGTTTTTTAGATGTCCAAACTTCTTTGAAGTGAGGATTCACGTTCTTTTGGACGCTAAAGACGGTTCTTTTCTTTTGTTTAAGCATCATTATCGCCCCATTCATCGACAATAACGATCTCTTCAACATCGTCCCCTTGTTCTTTACTGATTCGTTCAGCTTCGGCTTTCGTCTTATCTATTTTATGCTGCATAAGAGTCAGTTTTTGTCGTCTCTCGTCAGCTTCATCGGCCATTGATACAAAGCGCTTGATGAGATTTGATAATGTGCTTAGCGCTCTCGACTGAGCATTCAAGAAGCGCTCTTGTTTATCCCAGGCAAATTGAACGGTGAAACTTTCTCCCCCGCCTCCTTCTCCCCAAGACGATCCTATTTCTTCTTTGGTCATATCGGCCTGATCATAGACATACATAATCTTCTGCGCCCGGATGATAGCCGTATACTGGAACATGATCGAGTCCCAAAGCATATCGGCTTCATTTCTATTTTGAATTGTCTCCATGATCTCCTGTGTTTCATCAGGCAGCCATTTGGCAAATAAACCATGCGTCACTGCGTTTTTATTTCCAGAAGGAGCAGAGGCTTTCTTATTCCCTTTGTTTCCTTCAGCATTCTTATTGCCTTTCATTGAATCGTAACGCTCCTTTATAATCGGAGCGCTCCGTTTCGTTTCTCTCTCCCAGTTATCTTGTGATTTCCACTTGCGGACAGATGAAGGAGAAGCACCTATTTCTTCGGCTATGTCCTTTAAAAGCTTATTCTTATTAGAATCTATCCATAACTTGTACGCTTGGTCCCGTTTCGGGTTTCGTTTTCTAGGCACATCTCCACCACCTCCACAATCTGTGTTTTGTTTTGTAATCATAGTCTCTAAACTACACACGCCCACCAACTAAGCTCAGATCTTCGACCATGGCATGTGCAGTTTACAAACTATGTAATAAAGCACCCACCGTATAGGCAGATGCTTTATATTAAGACTGCGACTTGGCAGTCAACATTTTGATTTGTTTTCTGACTGTACGAGAGCCAGTCCGATAATCACCCCGGTTATAGCTCAGTGCAGAAAGAGAGAATGTACGGGTTCAGGAGGCAATCTGATCATGAGTTCTTCGTGTTCTACACTTTACCACAGTACCATTATCTCACCTTTGTCTGTTAGCGGTCTGTTGATTATCTCCGCATATCCTCCGCATTATCTCCGAGAAATCTCCATTTTTTCAGTCCGCCACTTCAACAAGCAACCTTCCGCTGTCATATGCTTCGGCAAATTCAATCATAGCCTCTGTTAATTCTTTATAGAAGGTCGATTCACTTAAATTCAAATCGCTATATATCTGTATATCGCTCTTTTTTTCTCTACTTATGTACCGATCATGTAGCAGTTGTCGGTTATAAGCGTCTAACTTATTCATTGCACGTCCTATTTTCCAAAGTTCTTGTTCCGCTACTACTCGTCTCATTACTGCCTTACTTACATTATCGCTAATTCCCCCAGGCGCTTTTAAATCGAGTGAATATGTGGCCGTAATTCGCGGGGTATATTCTTCATCTGCCAACCTAACCATTGTTCGGTATTGTGATAGTAATCTGTCTACGTTTAGTTTAGTTAGTCCTCTATCGACTCTTGGAAATAAGCTCACACACGTCACTCCTTGTGTTATAATTTATGTGGGTGGACACGTTCGAGTGACGTGTCTTTTTTTATTTATTAATTTGTAATATTTTTTTGTCTTTGTCTGTTATATATTCTGGATGGTATTCAATCTCTAGGAATGGTTTCCTCTCTCCATAAAGACTAACAGTTAGCCTGCTTATGCCTTTTCCGTCTAGTTCTTCACCGTTCACTACATATCTATTGGTATTACCTTCTGGACTTTGAAGCATTTCTATTGAATCCGCTAAAAGTACATGTTCTATAAGTTCTCTCTCCATTAAATCAATCTCCTTTTTTATCTGCACTTGCTTATCCTGCTCATCACTTACTTCTTCCTAAAACGGCAAATCATCATCAGAGATATCCACATTACTATCGTCCTCAAATACCTCTTCTGGAGCCGTTTCATCATTTCCAGTATAATTCCCTTGGGTACTGTCTGAACGGCTCTCATTCGTCTTCTTTGAGTCTAAATACTGTATGTTCTCTGCAACGACTTCAGTGATGTAGACTTTTCTACCTTCGTTATTCGTATAGTTCCTAGTCTGAATCCGCCCAGCCACTGCAATTAGCGAGCCTTTACGGGTAAAGTTAGCTAGGTTCTCAGCCGGCTTCTTCCATACGACGCATGAAACGAAATCTGTTTCTCTTTCGCCTTGAGCATTCGTGAACGGTCGCTCTACCGCTAATGTGAAGCTTGCTACGGCTGTTCCTGATCCGGTGCGCCTTAGGTCAGCGTCTCTGGTTAACCTACCCACTAAAACGACATTATTAATCACTTATTTCATCTTCCTCTCTGATCATTCGTGCAATACGCTCACTCGACTTCGGAAAAGTCTGTATGTTTCCGTCCGGTGGATGAGTTCGGTTCGTGAGTTCCTCTTTGATCAATTCGCCTTCGTCCAGAAAGAATAAATCTTCTAGCAACTCTATTTCTGTATTTTTGAAGCGTGATATTTGTTGCATTTTCTTGCTTAATGTAATCGTTGCGACGTCCAAAACTTCGGCTAAATCTCTATGTTTAAGTCCAAATTCTTTCATGTTACTTTTAATTTTCTCATAGTCTACTTGGTGGTAATCATAAGATCTTGTTTTCTTCTTAATAACCCACCCCTTGTAAGATTTATCACTGTCGCAATAGTTGAATATGGTTGATTCTGACATACCTGTTTCATTGGCTATCTTAGATGTATGTCCAGAACTGATTAGCTGATCATCTTGATATACCTCATATATATTGTGCTTCACAAAAACCCCTCCTTAATATCGACTACTATAATTTCTCGTCACATTTCCAGCTCTCACTTTGTGCCCGTTAATGCCGCCAGCGTTACCTAAATGCTTCTGTCTGTTCAATTCTTTATCCAGTTCATCTATCGTCAAATGCCCAATATATCCTCGTCTGGACTGCAGAGTGTCAAACCCTGCAATACCATTCGTGTGATTAAAATAACTGTGTCCTGTTACGAATCGTTCGTCTGCACAGCGGTAGAAGTGGTATCGTTTGTCTTTGTAGGTCATTCTTCCCCCTCCTTCAACAAATCAAGCAGTCCGCCTTTAATTTCAATGCCATATTCCGCTAAATCCTTCTCATTAACTGACTTCTTTCCGCTGTTGTCTTTCAGGTACTTCCAGTCAGTCCAAGGCACTGCGTAGAACCGCTTTAAGCTGAAACTGATAACAATCAGTGCCACGGCTCCTAAATGATCGTGATAGGCTAGATCCTTCTCTTGTGCTGGGCTTAATCGGTCGAAAGCTAGGTTCGTTGAATCGGTGTTCTTTGCTTCGAAAACGATCGAGCGTCCGTCTTTTAACGTACCTGTGTAGTCTGGTTGTGCCTTCTTCGTGAATATCGCCTTATACTGTCCTTTGGATCGACTGATCGGCGCAATGACTCTCATCGGTTCTGGTGTCTTCTGGATGTAGGCTTTGCCTTGTAAGGCATAATGGACACATGTCCGATCGAGCAACAGTTCGAATCTGTCTCCGTTCCGCTTTGCTTTCAGTCCTCTGTAGTTATTCGTTGTCTGCATGGGTTGCTCCTTCCAATTTTCTTTTCATTTTAGTTTTAGTTTGAATTAAATCACTTAATGCAATACCCGATCTTGTTAATTCTTCATCTTCAAAAATTAAAGAAAATTTATTAATAGTTGCCAGCTGATTCCTGGTAACTAGTATCAAGTTTTCTGGTCTGAAATCTCGTTTATTCCCATTCCCAAAAATAACGACATGCCCTTTCGGTATCTTTCCGTTATCTCTTTCCCATAAAAATCGGTGTTTTTGCTGCCACTTGCGATCAGCGACTTTCATCACAATATAGCCGTCTCTTTCTACCCTTTCGGAGCCGATAGGTCTATACCTTGGGTGTTGCTTTCCTTCTTTAAATGAGGTTTTATTTTTGTTATTCCCCATATCAAGACCTTTTAAACCTTTATTCCACGGAATATTTTTTGTCTTGTTCGACTCGTTTCCATTCTGTTTTCTCATCTTTCTTCGCCTCCAACATCACAGGGCGTCTCTTAGGGTCTACCCAGCCGTCTTTTCCGGAATA
>Ga0194136_1000512_pt1 | contig 19901 bp, 7 predicted proteins | sample TARM_MetaG_T3A_1_FD_134023 | JGI IMG/M metagenome (GOLD analysis project Ga0194136, IMG submission 134023) | Freshwater microbial communities from Pennsylvania, USA, analyzing microbe dynamics in response to fracking - TARM_MetaG_T3A_14 (version 2) | ecosystem: Environmental > Aquatic >...
CGGTAATCCTGATTGAAGTTTTCAGCTGCCGTCACTGTATAGCGAAAAGCCTGTTCATTGTAGGCTTCAGCTGTCGTCAGTCCTTTTGCATAAATCTTATACTGAAAAGTAATTTCCGGGAAGATTTCTTCGTAGTCTGCATAATAACCAACAAGGCTGACGTGCGCGGTGAATGCCCGGGTACTGTTTTGTTCCTTTGGCGCAGTGACCAGCAAGTCGTCACCCGAACCGATGCCTGATTGGAATTCATCGGTTTCGAACAGGCTCGTATCGACATCCCAGATATGCGGGAGGAAGTCGATGCCCAGATTTTCCTGTTCCAGTGAGAACCAGTAGGCTTCTCCGAAGTTCAGGTTGTCCCAAGTGAATTTCAGGGTATCGTTAATTTGTTTGGCATAGCCCATCATCTTTTTGGTCGGTGTACCGTCGGCATGAACCAATTCGCTCGCAAAGGTCCGGTCATGGAAAGGGACTACTTCGACTTCAGCGCGCGGGATACCCAATTCGCGGGCCAAGCCATTGCGCACGCCTTCGGCATCCGGTCCGCCCGGATATTGGAAGACGCCCAGAATACGTTCCTTGAAGGCTTGGTTGCGTTCGCCCGGGAGGCGATTCAAGCCAAGCAGCAAGCCGAATTCATCAAAGGCGTTCCAGACGTGGTGCAACTGCAGCGTGTATTGCGGTGATTGGTTCACGCGTACGGAACGGTAAGGGTTTTGGATGTCCTCTATGCGTGAAAAATCAACGCGCAGATAAAGCATGCCGCGCGAACGGTCTTGATAGAAGAGCGGTAGCTGCTTTTTGCGCGAATAGAAATCGCGCAGACTGCGGGCTTCGAAAACCGGTTGTATTGTTCCGTCGAAATGCTCGAGCGTGACCGTGTCTCCCAATGTCAAATCGAGGACTGTTTCGCTGGCTAGCGGCATGCGGTAAAGCAAATCAACCATCTCGGTGTCCGCCGTCTGCAGATAGAAATCATCGACAACGTTGTCCAGTTCCCGTTTGAATTCGTTCAAGGTGATACCGAAGACATCTAGGAATTGGGCCCCGACAGAAGCCGGGTCTTTGGCCAGTTTCATCCAACTCGGGAAGCGGGCCATCATGTTTTGGGTGAAGCGTGTCAAAGCCATATGCAGCGCCTCCCTATACTACCGTTACCGTGCCGGAGATGAAACGTTCATCGTTGGCAGGGAACGTATTGGTGATGGTTTTGGCAATGCCGTTGACTTTCAAAGAAGCGATGGAGACATCCAAGACATGGCTATTCGCGGAAAGCGCCAAGCGGATGATGTCATTGATGTAGAGTACTTCGTCTTTCTTCAATTGATTCAATCGGCGTTGCAGGTTTGTTTTGACGGTATTGCGCACCGTCTGTTTTTCGGTGACGGACAGGGCCTGGTCAAATTGCAGCACGAGTTCCAAGTCTACTGGTACTTCAGTCGGTTGACGCACTTCGAAATAGATGCCCTCGGACACGACGGTTTCGATAGCGGCCGTCACTTGGTCCAATAGGCGGACTTGATTCACACCGGCTTGAGGGTAGACATAAACGACAAACGAGCCCGTGCCGGAACCATAAGGACGGTAATCCAACGAAGCGACGCCAGGTACCGCCAAGACGGCCTCTTCGATGGCCAAGCGGTTGCCTTTGGCATTCAAGTAGACACTGTTAGAGGCGCGCAGTTTCAGTTCGCTGTCGGTTTCGCCGGTCGCCCGGGTTGTGCCGACCAACTGGCTGATGAGTTCGGTGTAAACACCGGTTGATGTGGAAAGGTATGCTTCTTTTTTCAGCAATTCCAATTCCTGATAAAGACCATAGATTTCGGTAAGGACGGTGTCAACGATAGCGACGGCGATATTGCCCTGTTCGGAAACGTCGACGCCCAATTTTTCGCTGAGGCTATTCAGTAATTCTTGCCGTATTTCGGTTTTGGGTCTAAGCAAAAGAGTCACCAACTTTCTTATGGATTGATTTCATAGAGATTGGTCACGCCCAGTTTCAGGCTGACCGTCAAAGCGTAGCGCAGCACGCGCAGACGCTGGGTGATGCGGATATCGAACAGCAGGGTTTCGCTGGAAACCGGAACGGCTTCCACGGAAAGGTCATTGGCGGAAAAAGCATTGTCGTAGGTCAGGGCGCGGATGATTTTCTCCTTGCCTTCGTTTGCCGTAGCCGGGGCGTTGCGCTTGCCGATAAGGTCGCTCAAGTCGGCGCCGATGTTCGGGTAAAGCAACCAGTCCGGATTCTCGGTCATCAGGCGACTGCGTATCAATTGCAATTGGCTTTCTTCACCGCTGACGGTGCGCATTTCGCGTACAGGGATGCGTCCCGGGCCAGGTTCATTTGTAAGCCTTGGAGCATCGCCGTTTTCGTTTGTCGGTATATAATAGAGCAATTCGTCTGCGGCGTTGCGCACTTGGTCTCCCAATATCAAATCGCCGTCGGCATCCAATTTCAGGTCGTAATTCATTTCGTTTCCTCCAGTCCGTAAGTATTCAGGCCGGCCGCGTTGGCCTCCTCAAGGAAACGGGCGCTCAGTCCTTTTTTGTAGGGGTAGCTTTGGTAGGTTCCTTCACCGAGCACTTCGCCGTTTAGGTTGGTACCGTTGGCGTTGGAACGGATATCCAGTTCGCGTCCGATGAGTTGGACACGGTCACTGAACAATTGAATTGTGTTGTTCGGGTTGATGCGCATGCCGGTGCCGTAAGCAGTGAACGCTTCGATGGACCCGTCATCGTTGATGCGCAGATAGGAACCGTTCTGCGGGTGTTTCAACCCGACTTCCTGTTCCTGAAAACTGCGTTTGCGCTTTTCTTCTTCACTGTAGGAAACTTCCCCGAAGAGGGCGGCGGCTTCTTCCAGCTTCTTGCGCCAATCCGGCGTGCGGAAGACGATGTCACCGTCCGGATAATATTTTGATTCAAAAGCCATCTCGTGCCCCTCCTTAGAACAAATCGGTCGAAAGCGGCAAGTCTTGTCCGTCTTTCAGGAACAAATCGCTTTGGCGTTTTTGGCGTTTATAAACAGTGCTGATATACATGTTATTTTTGGTTTGGTTGCGGAAAGCCAATTCAACTTTATCACCGGCTTCCAATGTTTGGGTGAAGACACCATCTCCGTCTTTTGGGAAAGGCAAGCCGATTTTGTTGCGTTTGGCGCCGTCCCGGTCGACGAAAGTGACGTCACAGGTGCGGTTTTCATAGTATACCGCGGTCACGAATCCCAGTGTGGTATTTCGCAGGTTGCGGATTTCCGGGTCAACAACGCTTTCTTTGATTTTCTTTAGTGTCGGGTTCATGGTTTTCTCCTAACTCCATGGGCCGTCATAGACGCCCATACCGTAGTTATATGCTGCTTTTGGGGCAAGGTCCAAATGAATGTATCCTTCCCCGTTCGGGAAATCCCCGCCTGGGATGATGGTAGGGAAACCAGCCATATAAGCGGCGTTCATTATACGATAAGACTCGGCATTGTTTTTCGCTTCGATATCAACAGCGATACCCAAACTATGTGCTTCGGCGCCCAATTCGAGGGGCGAACGAAAACCATTCACGACATAAAGCATCCCATCTCCGTAGTAAGCAAAGAGGTTTTCCAATGCCCGCAACAGGTTCGGATGGTAAAAATTCAAACTGTCGATACGTTCACGATGAACAACCCGTTTGCTTTTGCAGGGTCCATATTCAATCCAGTTCTCTCCGGACACTTCTTCAAACAAGGCATTCAGATAATCCTTACGTTCAATGTTTTTTGGCGGATAGTATTTGTTTATCGTGAAATAGCCTTTTGGTGTTTTTACTTTTATGCGGGGCATCACAATTGTGGTTTCTTTTTTTGCTGGCATTTGTGGTGCCCAAAGCTTATCGAATTCCTGTTCGGACACCAGTTCCCCATTGACCGTTATTTGAGGGGTCTCTTCAATAGCCATTCTTGTTCCTCCAATCTATCAGAATGTGACATAATCTCTTGGGTTTGTGCGGACATCATTGATTTTCACTTCGAAATGCAGATGCACGCCGAAGGAGTTTCCGGTATTTCCGATTACGCCGATTTTCTGCCCTTGCTCCACTTTGTTTCCAGCCGATACCGCCATTGATGCCTGATGGGCATACAGCGTTTTGATGTTTTTCCCGCCGATACTGCCGTGGTCGATAATGGTATAGTTCCCATAGCTGTCGTGCCAAGTAGCTGAAAGGACGGTGCCGGAAGCGGCGGCCAGTGCATCCCCTGATGTTGCGATGTCGATTCCAAGGTGGACATCTGCAGCGCCATTTAAAGTTCGAGGGCCGTACTCGGAGGAAACCGAACCGCCATTGCAAGGCCTTATCAAGCCAGAACTTGAAGAAGAAGAATCCGTCCCCTCATTGCTTGCAAACCCGACTCCTGTAGAAGCTGGAATGTATTTTTCGGAGCCTTGCATTGTTGCAGAAAGACTATTTGCCCAGTTCGGGTCGGTTGCGTAATTGTGTCCGGAAGAATGGCGGTGCATTTGATTTACCGTCTTTTGAGAGTAACTGCTATTGTAGTAGTTTTCGGCAATCCAAACGGCGGATTGAATAATACCATCTGCACCTGTTTCGAATGTATAGGCTGAGGAATAAGGTGTGGCATCGAAGGCGCCGATACCGAAAGCGTTGTTTTTATTCAAATAAATAGGCGATGTTCCCCAAGCGGATTCCAAGGCAGCGTGGGCAAGAATGTAGCGTGGGTCTAATCCGGATTTTTGGCCCGCCTGAATGAATGTTTCCCCCATTCCGGCAAAACCGTTATTGCTGGGACGCGTTCCGATTATCCAAGCGTTCATGTTTTCAGCGTTAATCGTATCAACAGTGGTTCCCAAGTCATGGTCAGCGACATTACTGCTTGTCCAGAAAGAGCCTTTTCTGGTAGCTTTCCACGTGCCATTAACAGTTCCTCCCGAAGAAGAACCTATTGTGGATGCGGATGCCTTTTTCTCTGCTGACAAAAGGGCATCCAATGCCAATTCACGTTTCTTTTCGTCGCTCGTGTACCATTCATTGAATTTCTTTTGATGTTCTTGACGTGACGTGGCATCCTTTAGTTCGCTTTTGTATTCTTCAAATTTTTTCGAGATGAAAGTCTCGATGTCTTTCCAAGCCATAAGCAGTCTCCTTTCACGTTTTTCTCATCTTTAGTTGTAACCATAGGCCAGCTAAAAAACAAGAGGAACCGCGAACGGCTCCTCTGCTGTGGTTATTCATAATTCTCTTTGTATAATCCGCTGGTGTTCATATTCGGGTCGTCGCTGTCGAGAGCGTTCATCATAATAGGCAACCAGCTCCAGACCGAATCTGTAATTTCAGTGTCGGTGCTGCCCCATTCACCATTTTTCCAGCGTTGCGCCAAAGACGGGGTATCACCCCAGACAGAACCACGGTGTCCGGTGATGCCGGCGGTGTAACTCTGGCCTTTGTAGGTCAACGGCACAATCTTCACGCACTCGGCGTTCTGTTTGCTCCGGGTCCACATTTCTAACAAGCCGGAGGTTGCCACTTCAAACAGCAAATCGACAATCATCAGCCAAAAGGCTGAGGATTTCAACACGGTGCCCGCCATGCTTGCGGCACGGGCCAGAAAAGGTTTCAACATGCGGTTACCGTCTATCAACAAGTTGGTGGCCTTCACAGTTTTCCCAAGTTTGACGGCATCCCTATACTGGTCTAATGCGTCATCGATATTGTCGGATTGCTTCAAGACATCGTCGACAATTTCTTTGTATTTGAGCGACTGATTGCCTTTCTTGTACTTGGCAAGCGCTTTGTAGGTCTTTTGGTCGGCCTTCAACGTCTCCTTGCGCAATTTCAATTGCGTGTGGATAGTCGTTAACACTTCTTCCGGAACCTTCGTGTCTTTGAGGGAACGGGCCAACGTAATAAGCTGTTCGTCGCCGAGCATCTTGCCAAGCAATTCGTAGAGTAATCCGCTGTTGCGGTGCAACAGGGCGGAACCGACCTTATCTCCAAACTTGGCAATCAGGGCAGCGGCTTCGCTTGAAAGCACGCTCATGATGTGGCTCGACAGTTTCGAGAAGGTCCACAGAGCTGCAGCTGAAATACCGGCACGCAACGCGACGTTTTTCCCGACGGAATGAATCTTGTCGGAAAGGAAGAGTAATTCCGCATCCCAGTTCACCACGTAGGCATCCGGTTCAATAATGGAGATGAATCCGGTCTCCATGCTCATACTGTGGTGGACGGCTTTGACGAGATGGATGCCTTCCATGTCCTGCACCGTATCTGTCATGAAGCAGACATCATACGGTTTCACGGTTGGGTCACCCATAACGGTGTAACTGCCTTTGTACATGTCCTTCATGTAATCGCGGACAGCGGACATGCCATAGACTTGCGCTTGGGCTTCGGCGGAGTAGTAGTTCGGGCCGAAGATATCCCCCCAGCTGCCGTCGGTTCCGAAGCGCCCCATGATGTTGGCTTCCACCATGGTCGTTTTCTGTTTGTCGAGACGGATATCATTATCGGCCTGCATCGGGCCAGCCATGTGTCCGTCGTAGCTGACAAGCACGTTCGTATAGACACCTTCTTCGGAAACCTTGATATCGTTTGAGATAAGGTTGTTCGAAGATGTGTAGATATGCGCTTGCATAAAGGTCTTCTGGTGTTCGGAACGCACGGTACGGTTCCATTTTCCGGTGCCTTCATCGTAGTTGTATTCATTGTCGTACTTATAGGTCATCGGCCAGTGTGGCTTGCCGAAGAACAATGTCGAACGAATTTCGAAGGGCACGACGGCTGCGACATAATCGCTGGAGCAGAGCGCGAACGTCTGGATGATATCCCATGGTGTCGAACCGTAGAGGTTGACCAGGATATTGTCCTCGTCTTCCGGAGGTGTCAAGCTGTCTGGATTCAGGAAGTCTCCATCAATAAGTCCGCCGAACATCTGGTAGATACCTTCGACGGTCGTGTTATTTTTATTTCGCCACTGTTCCTTCATGAATTGCCCATTTTGCGAGTAGACGTTTTGCGCCGATTCGCCGAACTCATGGTTCCAAGGCGCGAGTACACCGGTAGGAGCTTGGATGGCGGAACCGAAATGGACAATCCCGAGCGGTCCTTCCTTAAAGAATTCGCCTTCGGATTTATAGTTGATGAAGTCCTTTATCCAGTTGCCCTTTGAGGTCAACAAGCGGCCGATGTATTCGGAAGGTTCGTAAATTGTGAACCAACCCTTATTCATGTCGTCCTCCGAACCAGAGATTACGTTGGAAAGTTCGATGCCGTCGCCTTGGCAAACGATTTCGACTTCATCCCCGGTGCCGACTTCCGTGACGGTTCCGTTGAAGACAACCGGCAAGTAACGGGCGTCGGAGCCGTAGCCCATGCGTAGATGGACGCGCGCGCCGGTCTGAAGCATCATCGATTTGAACATTTCTTTGCGGTCTGCGAGGATTTCGTCGTCCGGGATGTTCAGGACATCCTGTTCCCAGAACTGGCTGGAGAAGAAACTGTTCACGTTCAGGTCCGAGTATTCCATATCCTTACGCTTCGTCGTCAGCCCACTGTACATGTTCGACATCTTGATGATAGCCGTGTCTGCGGCGATTTTGCGCGACTTGTAAACGTCGATGCTGTGCAGGGCACTGAAGCCATAGAAGTTATCCCAAGTGCGATAATTATTGAACCATTTACCCTCATCGATGAGCTGCATCGAGAAGGAAGGGAAAGCTCGCAGTAGACGTCCGTTTTGGTCGTGCTGGTACATGTCGGTGAACATGCCCTTGAATTTCTCTTCGGTTGTCCACTTTTCCAGGTTGAAGACAAGGTTCTTATTTTCCTTAACGATGTTTTCCTCGATTTCCTCTTCAGTGTAAGGAATTTGGTAACCGACCCCAGACCCAGAACTAACAGCATTTCCTCTGTTGTAGAGTTTGTATATGGACTCCAGAACAGCGGAACGGCCCAAGTAGAGCCCGGTTGCACGGTCTTTTTTGGCGACTTGGTTCTCGGCTTCTTTGGCTTTATCGATGGATAAGTAGTAAGCGGAACGTTCCGGGGTGATGGGCCCCTTCAGGAATCCATCGGCGACGTCGTCTTCCTTCTTACCGGATTCCAGGATGGCTGGCATTTCTGCACCGGAATGCGAAACGATTGCCCAGTCCAAAGCGCGTAGGCGGATTTCGCCGTAAGGGGAAGCCATCGCTTTCTTGTAAACTTTCGCCATCTCATTGACCGAGAACTTGATGTTGTACTTCCAGTCCCAAATCAAGCGGTTCATGTCGGAGGTTTTGCGTGCCTTCGTCATCAGCGCGCCGGTGATGCCAGCTTTGACTGGATAACCATCAGCGTTCTTTTCGACGAACAGCGGTTCTCCGTTTTCGAATTGGCGCCAGTTCGATTCGGAACGGATAAGCGCACGCAGATAAGAGAAGATACGTTGGAATGGCATGTTTTCGTCCGCTCCGCCTGGTAAATCCCACTCCCAGCTGTTGTCGGCTTTCGCGCTCGGTTTGCGGCCATTCTCAAGATAAAGCGTATCGATTTGGGCCAAACGTGTTTTGTTGGCACGCAAAGCCTGCTCCTCTTTGGTATAGAAAGTTGCACCGTTCGCCCAAGTGCGGCTGCCGAGTTTCGTGTCGCTAGTGTATTCTTCCGAGACATTGCCGTTGTAGTCGTAGCCGTCATCGGTCAGCAGTTCGTATTCGTGGTCAGGCAAATAGAGGTTCCCGTCGGAATTAAAGGCCGTCAGGATGCAGTCGGCCAGATAGCGCCAAACTTTGTCCTCCGCCGGTTCTTTGGATTTGCTCTTCTTCCAAGTCTTGAACCAGTCTTCGGTTCCACCTCGGCCCCATTCCTGCCAAGTCTCATAGTCCGGACCTTCTGCATATTCCTTGTTCTTCATGAAGTCATTCATGCTGCCAAAGACATATTTTGCCGGTGTGACGACTTGCGGAGTTTCCGCAGTGACGGCTTCGCTTTCATCCGCGCTTGCGGTTTCTTTTCCGAAGTCGGGCCAGGTCAGTTTTGGTTCGATTGGCGTGAGCTTTTCCGCTTCGCTGTTGAAGCGTTCGAGCATGCTTTCGCCGGTGGCGGTCGTGAAGCCTTCCATATCTAGCGGATTGTTTTTGTTCAGGTCGGAGTTCGCCTGCATCCCGGAAGCATCCTGGAAGCGGGTAATAACCCCGTTCGCGTCGTCGAGGGCATCCTTCAGGTACTTACGGAAAGTCTCGTTTGTCGAAACATAAAAGTCCGGGTCAAGGAACACTTGATTTGCCCGGTTTTCCCATTTGTCCATTTGGGCATTCAGGGAAGGCAGAGCTTCGTTCAGTTCCTCGATTTTGGCCATGCCCAAATCCGGATAGAGTTCCATTTGACGCATGCGTTCGTGAACGTACATGCCGTCCTTGGCCGGGTCATAATTTTGGTAGGCACGGTCCAAGAGCTTCTCATCTGGGTTTCCCCCAGTATAGCCATATAGAGCTTCCTGACGGCGTTGTGTTTTGTCAAAAGCTGCCAATACCAAATCGATGGCAAAGCGGTCTGGATGGCCCGCAATCGTGTTGTATTGTGCGGACAAAGGTAGAACGTGGCGCACGCCCAACATATTCAGCAGTTGGTTGTCGATAGACATGAAGCCTGTCACAAGACCGTCGCGGTATTGTTTCACGAACCCGCCGACTTGGCGCAGCATGTCTTCCATCGCCTCGACGCCGACCTGGTCGGTCTCAAAGCTCATTCGGATTTGTGGGTCTTGCGAACCAAAGTATTGCATAGTCGGCGTCTCCGCTGTTTGTACTTGTACGGTCGAGAAAGTGTTCTCTAGCGCCACTTGCAAATCAAGCGGAATGAGGTTCGGCAACGGCTGGATGTTCATCTTCATGTCGGCTTCAGTGCGGTTGATTTCGCGCGCCAAAGCATTGTATTTAGCCGTGTATTTCTCGACTTCTTTGTCGTAATCGTCCGCACTGGTAGCCAATTCTTTTAAGATGTCCAAGTAATCCTTGTCATCTGTAAAAGCACCATTTTTCTCTGAAGCATTACCTGCAGGGACAAGGAATAAAGTGCTTTCCTCGTCGTCCATATGAAATGCTTTATATTCTAGTCCTTTCAGACGCTCTTTGGCTTTCTTACTCTTCAGATAGAGCTGGAAGAAGCCAGGAAAGTTTTTTTCGATAATCGTATTGAAGGACTCTTTGCTTGCGAAATTCTTCAGGATGACCCCGGCATAGTTATTGCCGGAAGCAATCTGACGCATAGCAAAGAAAGCATTTGCCGGTGTTGTCATCCCGCGTTCAAACATGCTGTCGCCGGTGAACAGGCGTTTTGAAACCGAAAGCTTTTCGTTTTCTGGATTAACGCCATATACGGCTTGGGCAATCTTGACACCCAGTCTTGTTTCGCTCGGCAACATACCGCGGAAGGTCACGCTGCCGATACTGTATTGGAAAAGATTGTTGAATGCATCCCAACCCAGCCCCTCGCCGGAAACGACCGGGATGCTGGCGTAGTCGGGATAAGCATCCCCGAATGCGTCCTTCGGTTTGTTGTCTTCAATGTATTTGACGAAGGTTTCCATTTGGCTGAGCGCCTCTTTAATGCGTAGACCGTCAGCGTATTCTTTTTCCTCTTCGCTGGCTTCCTCATCGTAACCTTCGCCGTCCAGAAGTTCTTCCTTATATTCGTTCGGCGTTTTCAGGCTGCGGAATTGGCGGACGATTTCTTGACGCAGCATCAATTCTTCCTCATCGAGGATAGAGAAGGTGACGCGGTTGTCGAGTTGTTCGACTTTTGGCAAATAACTGCGCCATGGTTCCGCTTCGAAAGGTTCGTGCAATAGCTGTTGGTAATGCCAACGCAGCAATGGATAGTTAATTTTTTCTGCCAGTTTGCCTTCGCCCATCAGGAATGGTTTGGTGTCGAATTCCTCGACCATCAAAGTGACCTTTAGTGCGCTCGGGAAACCCGGTACGGTTTGTATCTGCATATTGCGCAGGGCGACATTGTGGATGCCGAGCGTTTCATTGATATACTCGTTGTCTATCGGCAGGAACGGCGCTTTTTTGAATTGGGCAATCAATGGGCGCAAACCGTCCATGGCGTACGTGACGGCCACGCGGTTCTTTTTCACATAACCGGTCATTTCCGTCCCGTTGATGGTCTCCAAATCATGGTAATACAAATCCATCGTCAGGATATTGCGAACATTGCCGACCGATTTCTGCAGTGAGCTCTTGGAGCGCATGACGCTGACCTTTTCGGTGCTGTACTGTTTATCCATCCGGATAGACAAAGGCGGAATCGGGATAAAGACATCGCCGACCCGTACGCGATTCACGTAGTCCCACGGAAAATTGTTATCGGCCAAACGGTCCGCCTTGTAAGCCTTTTGCTCAACAACACGGTCGTCATAAGGCTTGACGAAAGCTTGGTCATTGTTGATGTAGCCTTTCAGCGTTTCGTCGATGCGTGTTTCGCTTTTGTTTTTGAGGTTGGATTCATAGGCATTCACCGCAGCTTTGACGTCGGTCATCGCGTCAATGTCTTCCTCGGTTGCCCCGTAGGCGGCTTCTTCTGAAACAAGAGTCGGCGGATTGCGCAGCCCCATTTCCTCCATCCAACCAATGATTTTCAGCCCGTCCGCTTCCTCGGAAAAAGAAACGCCGGTGAATTCAGCCAACGGTACCGCAATCGACTGCGGGTAATCTTCAAGAATGGCTTGGTAATCCGAATACATCGGGCGCAACAGTTCCTTGTTGACGTTGATGCCCTTGAAATAATTGCCGCGGATGGCTGCCCGGGCTTCTTCGAAAGTACTATAATTGGTGGCATACACCACACCCAGAAGACGTTTGCCATCACTATCATCGAAAGTAAGTCGTTTGTAAACGGTGTTGTATTGCAGACTGATGGCCAGGATTTTCCCTGATTGAATCATCGTGCGGTTGTATTCCTTGCCTTCCAAAGCAGCCCGGTTTAAGATTTCCCATGGAATGTTTCCGTAGCGCTTGGCGGCATCGGCATTACGGTATTCGTCTCCATAGGTTTCAAACGTATCTGCGCCGAGGTATCGGACGCTGACCGTTTCAGAATCATTGAGCATGTTTTGGTTTCCGACTTTTTCAGGAACCATTTCGCCTTCCGGCCAAACATACCCAACGATATACCCGTGGATGGTGTCCCCGTCAACGACGGTGGTTTGTTGACTGTTGAAGAAAATCCAATAGCGGTTGGCGCCGCTAGGGAATTCGGCGGTCACTTCTTCGTTCGAAGCTTCCAGTATGGCCACTTTTTGCTCCGCTTCAGCCGCTTCTTCTGCCAGTGCCGCCGCAATCCGGGCATTTTCCTGCTGCATTTGCGTAAAGGCATTTCCACCCTCTTCGAAGGAGACACTTTCTTCTGTGCCGACAAAGTTTGCCGGTGCCAAGTTTTCGAGCAAGTAGATGCTACCCTTTTGGCGCATATCGACCAATACCGGTTTTTCCGCCAGAAAACGCACATCAATCGCGCGCATCTCTGCGGCATGGATGCGTACATCATAATGGTACGGATACTGGGTTAGCTTTGCTTCTGCGTCCGTGATGAATGTGTGTAGATATGGACCGGCCGAAGCCGCTCCGGCTGGCACTCCTACGGTTGTCTCCATGACGAGTCCGCTGGTTCCCAGTTCGAATTTGATGGACCAAGGTGTATCGGCGCTTCTTTTGGTCATGCTCAGAATGAGCGCTGCTATCGTTTGCATGGAATCCTCCTTTTAAAAAAACAAGCCGGGGCACCGGCTAGAAACCAAGTGCCCGATTGATGGCTTGTTCGTAGAAACTTCTGTCTAATGTTTGGGTATTATCCGTCACATTGATGTTCATGTTCATTTGCATACCGGTCATACCTGAAATTTCCTGATTGATGAGTCCGGAAACATCTGCTTCGCTGACGTTGCCCGAACCGGACACAGATAGCCGGATGTTTTCTCCTCTATTAGGTGTAACCCTTGCGGTCGGGCTCGTCAAGAGCGCAGCCGGATTAACCTCAACCGGAGTGGCTTCTTGTTGAGCTTCATTGCCTTCCGGAGTCGGTCCGCCTTTGATGGCCGAACCCAGCATCCAGGCTGCCCCGAAGCCGAGGCCAACGGCAGTCGCGCGCGAACTCGAAACCGAAGCGCCAACATCCGCCAACATGTCGACCATTGCAGAAGTCTTGGAACGTTTCTCCGCGCGGGAGAGAAAACTGTTTTCCGTCAGTTCAGCGATTTGTTCTTTGGCGTTACCCATTAGGCTTTCGATGCTGCGTCCGCCGGTCTTGTAGAGGGTCGCAAACTCGCTACCGACCCGTTGTCCAGTTTCACGGAAGGAGGTCAATGCTCTTTCATATTCAGCCGGCTCCAGGATGCCTTCAGCGAATTTCTTGACCTGTTCCGTACCCAACACAGCTTGCGGTTGGCTTATCAAATCCCGTACAAGTGTGGAGTTCGCTTTACCAGCAGATTTGATGTCGAAACCGCTGTTGTCCAGTCCATGGAAATCCTTAGTTGCCTCATTGGCATAAGCCACCGCTTGGAAGGCTTGGGTCATTCCGGCCATTTCTTCTGGGTTGTCACCGTTGATGACATTTTTTTCGACAAGCAAATTGACGAGGTCGGGCACACCCGCTTGGTCCAGAGAACGGATTTGTTTCGAAATGCCAAAGGTCTCTTCAAGGTAACGCAAGGCGGCATTCATATTGTCTGCATCCGGTGCATCCGGAAGGTAGCCGATGTCCTCTGCCTTGATTTTTTTCGAGGAAATCAGTTTTTGAATCAGAATACTGCCTTGTTTGTCGTAGTTGCCCATGATGTTCTTGAAGCTTTTCACGTCGAGGTCTTTGTTTTCCATTGCTTGTGAGGCAACGTAATACAACAAGTTGCGTCCGCCGACGACGGTGTTATCTACAAGACCGATGTTGACGCCTGCCTGCATGTTGGCGCTCTTGAAGAGCGCTTCGGCATTCAGGTCGTTTCTCGGCTTGAACAATTCTTTGGATTGGGTGACGTCTTGGAAGAAACTGTATTCGACGATATTCTGATGTTCCATGATGCCGTTCTGCATCCGGTTCATCGCTTCGCGGCTGACCCGGTCGGCGATTTCCTGTTGTTTCTCGGCTTCCAGCCCTTTCAACCAATCAGTATCGCTGACGCCGGCTTCCAGTGCATTTTGAGATAGGCGTTCTTCATACATCAATCCTTTGCGCTCTTGATTGAAGACTTTTTTGGTCAAGTCGTTCAGGATACTTTCCGACGCACTTTGGCCACGTTTGACGAAAGATTCGTTCTGGTGGCGCATTTCGCCTTGCATACGCAGCAGGTGTTCTTTTGTTTCTTTTCCGGAATACAAATCTAGCATGGCATACCCGTGGTCACCATCGTTATCGGCATTAGAGCCGGCTGCGGCAGCAAGGCCGAGCAGCATACGATGGTCTTTTTCTTCTGTCATGCGCGTGCTGACTTTCAAAGAAAGGAATTGAATGGAATCCATTGCCTGGGAAGGTTGGCGGTTATAAGGCACGAATACGTCCAGGTCGCGTTCTCCCTTGCCCGGGCCGTACTGCATCATGTTGAGAATATACTCGCGGCGATGGGTATCACTCAAGTCTGCCGGGTCAATGTCTAGCGCTTTGATGACATGGGCGTCATCGATATTGTTGGCCATTAGAATGTTTTCTTCCAGTCCGAAGATAGCTTTTTCGGCCTTCTGGCGACTGGTAATCATTTCACCCATACCCATGCGGTTTCCGTTTTCTTTCCAATTTGTTTGCAGTTCGCCGTCTACCAGTTTCATTTCGCCTTCGAATTGCTCCAATGGATTGTAACTGCCGATGACGGCACTGAAACCATGTTTGGATTTGACGGTCATGGTCCCTTTATTAAAGTCGCCCTTGCCTGTCGAAAGTAGGTAACTCCCCATGCTGTCGTGCAGTTCACCGACCGCTGTCTGCCCATTGGCGACAAGCCTTGCAATTTTGGCTTGAACCAATTTGTCTTGTTCGGGAGTAAGATTGCCGACCGTTTTGCGTTGATTCAATTCTTGTGAGGCAGTGAAGATTGTTTCAAAATTCTTTTGAATGACGCGCGGCTGATTACCTTCGATTTCCAGACTTTCTTTTTCCATTAGGTTGCCAACAATCGGCACGTAGTCTTTTGAAAACCAGCGTAACTCTTTGCCTTGGGTTTTCAAGTAAGCTTTCGATTGCTGCTCTTCCAGTACTTCACCCAATGTTTTGTCAAATCCAGCTTCTTTGTCGTACAGTCGGACGCTCATCGGGTCAGCCATTGTACCGATTTCATCTGCGCGGCTGCGGTTGTTTGCGTCCGGAATGGCTTTCAGGGAAGTGCCGTCCACAATGAAGACGCCGTCTTTTTGGACAAAGTTAGCTTCCCCGGTTGTGGCGTATTGTCCGGCCATGTCGAAGATAACATTTCCGGGTTGCATGACTTTGCCGGGGCGGGACAACTCATCCCAATCATTCAAGGCCCTCGCGACTTTACGTCCATAGATGGTATGTGCATTTGCGGAATCGGTGTCGGTCAGGCCTTCCAGTTTTTCGAAGATGGCCGTTCCGTTGTCGAGTTTTTCGCGTAGTAATTGGAATTCACGCAAGGAGTAACGGGCTTTGGTTTCGTATTCGGAAACATCATGGGCGGCCAGAGACAATCGGACCCGGTTCGTTTGGAATCCGAATTGGTCTACCATCATTTCCGTAAAGGTCTTCAGTGCTTCCGTTCCTCTGCCATTGGTCATAGCTTCAATTTTGTCGGCATCCGGCAAAACCATACTGCTGGTATTCTTGAACCAGTTGGCGGACTCAACGCCAAATCCTTTCAGATGCGGCAAGAAGACTTCGTTCAGTGCTTGACGCTGGACTTCCACTTTGTTTAAATCGGATACGGTAAAGCCGCTCTTGTTGAACCAAGCTTCGGTTCCTTTCAGCAATTCGCCTTTGCCTGCAGCGACTGCTTCCATGTTGTCCACAATGGCTTGGGCGTTGGTTTGGATGACAACAGACGTCAACCCACCGTATTGTTTCCGTTCTGGATTCATCTCTTCGACGATGGCTTGGATACCTTTTTGTCCAGTAATGTATTCGAGTGTCAGGTGATGTGCGCCGACGGCTGTCGTCCGCATACCAAAATTCGTTTCAATCAGTTTAGTTCCGTTTTGACCTTTGCGTTTGTTGCGCACAATCAAGGACTGAACTCCGTCATTGTTCTGGATGCCTAACACTTCCGAAAACTCATTGAATGCGTAGCTGTGACCCGGCAACATGTTTTCGACGAGCTCACCGGTCTTCTCGTCGATGCTGGCTTCTACCAATCCGCCGATGGTTAATCGGCCATCCTTAAGCAATTTCATGTCCTCGAGTTCTTTTGCGCCAATCGGTTTGTCGAAGCGGACTTCTCCGGTTGGTAAGTAATTCAGCTTACCACCGCTTATTTTAATACCAGTCGCTTCGGCGATTTTTTTCTGGATGGCTTCACCATAGACTTCACCGGTGCGCAACTTGACGTTCATGTCGTCAATCATTTCATAAGAGGAGAGCAAACGGCGGTCGACAATCGATTGTCCTTCATAATGTGATAATAGACCGCCAGCTAACTCATCTTCTACGATGCGCATGTCTCTGACTTTGTCCTGCATTGCTTGCAAATCTTTAAGGGGTGCGCCTTTGGCCTGCAACGCGTGCAGTTCTCTTTCGGCTTTCGCCAAATCGACTTTGATGTTTTCTTTGGCTTTTGTTAGGCGGTTCTTTAAGGAGAAGTCATCCATCATCATGGCATCGGTGCCCACACTAGAGATTTCGTTGAAATTATCGAAGGCCAGTGCCTGCAGTCCGGTTTGGGTGATGGATGGGGCCAAGCGGCGGTCAATGGCCGCTTCTGAAAGCTCCATCCCGCGTAAGCCGCTACGGATGGTGTCTTCCTCCAGACGGTGGTAGTTGTAGACTTTAGCAATGTTTTCACGCTCAGTCGCGTTATAAAGACCGAAAGGCGTGTAGCCGCGGGTCTCCCCGAGTACAGCAATGCCGGCCATCATCTGTTTGGCTTTGGTTCCTTGGAAGCTCAAGCGTAGTCCGGCATGATTTTTCATCAGACCGTTGAATTCCGAATCCATCTTAAAAGTGATGGCATTCTTGATTTTGCCGATACCGGCTTGGCGGTAGTCGCTGTTGATGAAGGCACCTTTATAGTTGGTTTCCTTTTTCCATTTGGCGTACTTGCGGTAAGTCTCCGGTTCATATTTTTTCAGCATCTCGTCGCCTAGTTCGGAGATGTCGATTTGGCGGCCCGAGTTGAAGTTCTTCAGGATGGAAGCTTGCCCGTAAGGTTTGTCGGTTCCGATATCCCCCGGGTAGCCTCTGGCGATTTGTTTGTCTATCATCCGGTGATTGTAGCTGGCAATGCGCTTATCGGCCGACCCGGCAAAATCTTCGGGTTTTCCGAAAGCGGCATTCGTTTTTTGTTCATCAGAAATCTGTTTCGCCAAACCGAAAAGCTCTTCAAAAGCTCGGTCTTGCGTGCTTGTTAAGGAAACCGACATCTGTTTGCCTGGTGCATAGCTAGAGAAACTTGCTTTGTAACGATTGACGATGCGGGTACCGTTAATAGAAACCGTTCCGTCTGTATTCATCAACGGCATCGTCAGGCGTTTGACGTTTGGGTTGTTGATTTTATCCATTGTTGACATGTTGTTTAGAATAGAACGGTTCTTGCCTTCGGTGAAGAAAAGCGCCATCTCGCCTTTTTCTTCAAAGAACACTAATTCAGTGGCAAAGCCTTGGTCTTCGAAGGACTTCAGCACGCCTTTCATAGCGGCGTTGTGGTCCAGATGGGTGAAAGCACTGTTTTTGTGTTTCATTTTGAACAACTGCTGACTTGCCCCGGCTTGTTGGTCAAGAAAGCGGCCAACCTCTTCGGAAGTCTTGATACGTTTTCCGGCTTCTTCGGACATGCGGAAGATATCGAAATCGTCGACGTTGGAGATGACCCGGTCTGGATTGAAGCGGGCTTTCGTTTGTTCAGTAGCAGATTGGATGACCTCTTGGAAGAAACGACTTTTATTCGAGACCAATTGGTTCATATAGCGGCCACGCTGACTGGAACCGTCCGGCGTGGCTGCATAGATAGCCAGCCCAGGAATCGAAGAGACGACATCCTGGTTATGGACATTGACATCATAAAGCTTGGCTGCGATATCGTTGACCAATGTTTGGCTGACTTGTCCGTTCGGGCTCTGCAGTTCCTGGCGCACGCGTTTCTTCAGCTCTTCCTGTTCGCTGGCACTCATTGTGCCGCGCAAATCGCGGAGCATGATTTCAAAATCGCGCATGACATGGGAATTGCTGTAGCCTTTTTTATAGAGCGTTTGACGCAATTTGGATTGAATAGCTTGCGGGCTTTCCACGTTGTAGTGAGTAATTTCACCTTTTGCGGAAACGACAGGTAAGCGACGCATACCTTCATAGCCATATTCTTGGTCTTTGCGTCCAACTGCATTTACGGTCTGGTCGTAGATGTTGTGGATAAACAGGTTGTGCTGGCGTTGTTGCGCCAACAAGTGTTTGCTGCCGCTCGGAGAGAGTGTCGGCGCCTGTTGTATGACTGCATCCCAGAAAGGCATTTCTTCCATAAAAGTGCCTTCCATGTTCGCCATCTTCTCAATGTTTTCGTAGCCCGTGTAGAAGTTCGCGTCATCACGGTTCTTGTTCAGGATTTCTTCCGCGCGCGTGATGGCTTGGTGCTTCAGGTCAGACCCGGAATAGCCGGACTGCACAAGCGCATCGCGTTCCGTCTGATATCTCCCTAGTGCTTTCTTTGCACTTTCGTATCGTTTTGCAATAGTGTCGTTCTCCCAGCGCATTTTCGGGTCGAACAAGGATTCATAAGCCCGGCGCGCTTGGTCCTTATTATGAAAGTCTTGTCGGCTGGCCAAATTTGTGACGGCTTCGACCGGCTTCAATTGTTCATCGAAGATACCAGCCAGTTCGCTCCGGCTTTCTCTATAGATAATTTTGCGCGTTTGGGTGCGGGTGTCCTCCAGTTGCATTGCATAATGCTCCACGCCGTTAATGTCGACTTTTTCGTATTGGCCAATTAATTGGTAACTATGTCCAGCCGTAAGTGTCGCTTCTTGGAAAGCACGACGTTGCACATATTGTCCAGTCTTTTTGTCTTTCACAAGCGTCATATCGTACTGTCCGGCATGGCGATTAAAGTCACTGGCGTTGTAACCCAAACCCTTTTCCGCGAAGAAGGTTTTTCCATTCTGGATGGGTTGGCCGACCCCGCCTGAATGGACGATTTTTTGGTTCATTTCCAACAGGCCGTTGAAGATTTCCGTGTTCATGGCGACGTCGGCCGCAGAGAAGTGGGCCTGTTTTTTGCCGTTGCTCTTCGAGAAATAATCAAACAATGTTGACAATTGGAAGTTCGGGACCGATTCGTTGCTCAAGCCGAACAGTTTTTGCGCCAACGGCAAGCTATCCAATTGCGGTTTGCTGAATTGAAAAAGTAAGTTTTCCTTTTGCGGATGCTCGATGCCACGCAGGAATTCGCTGACGTTTCCTTGGTCGTAGGCGTTGACGTTGTGCCCGATTAGCCTTGGACTATCGGACAGAATATTGGCGATAGCGTCGACCACAGCTGTCGGTTGGTTGACCTTTTTCGGGTCAGTCCAGTTGCGCAACCCTTGGCGCATACGCGCAATCGTTTCTTTTTCGGCCAGTGCGGTTCCTTTGATGCTTGGTTTTAATCCTTTCGATTGCCCAGTCAAAGTGAAATATTTCGAATTGCCCAACTCGATACTGCCAAAACTCGCGGTGTCATCGTAGAGAGTCAAGTCGGCCAAGCTGCGGCGCAGTTGGTCATCCATGCCAAACAACGCTGTAGGATTTCCTTC
>Ga0194136_1000515_pt1 | contig 19772 bp, 29 predicted proteins | sample TARM_MetaG_T3A_1_FD_134023 | JGI IMG/M metagenome (GOLD analysis project Ga0194136, IMG submission 134023) | Freshwater microbial communities from Pennsylvania, USA, analyzing microbe dynamics in response to fracking - TARM_MetaG_T3A_14 (version 2) | ecosystem: Environmental > Aquatic >...
CCAGATCCGAGCCGAAGTAGACGGCAACCTGGACGATCTCAGCTTCGCCGCACGGGCCGGGCTCGAACGTCGCCTCGCAGTCCAACTCGTCGTAGGCGTCACGCATCCCGGTGAGCTTGTAGATCGTCGTCTTGAAGTCTCGGGTAACGCACATGGCTTCCTCCTGTGTGGTCCTAGCCTCTTCTGCTGCGCCGCCAGTAGCGGCGCAGGGGGAGGGGTTAGGCGCGGATGATGTAGACGATGGCGGCGAGGGCGACCCAAAGCGGCCACGTCACAGCGGCCATTGCGAGCATCGTCAGCGCGATCCCGAACGGGACGGCGACCATTGCCAACAGGGATTCACCAACTCGCGTCATCCGTCTCTCTCCCTGGCTATCCCCGGCCCTTTCGGTGTGGGCCGGGGTACTCAACATCGGTGGGGTGTTATTGTCGGGTTGTGCGGGGGCTTTTCTCCCGCTACGCCCGCCGCTTCACATTTCCGCCTCCGGGGTTCTAGGCACCGGCACTCAGCCTCAAAGGGGCTGCCGCCTAATCATGGCTGCGTCCGGCGGACCCGGCGCAACGAGGATCAGGCGGTCGCTTTCCCGATGGCGTCGCGGATGCGCGCCTTTTCCTTTGCGATAAGGGTGTCGCACTCGGCCTTGATGGATTTCTGGATTTCGGAAAGCCCGGCATTCGTCGCGCGCTCGATCTCGTTCTTGAAGCGAGCATCCAGGTGCTTGCCGACGATCAACTCCATGCGCGAGAAGGTGCCGTATCCGGACGTTGAGGGTTTGCCGTCGCGGTCAACGCGCTGGCTCAGGTACTTGCGCCCGCACAGGCCAATGAACTCGCGCATCGTCACGGGTTCTTTGCTGCCGAAACTCGGCAACATGGGCTGGTCGATGATGTCGGCGGCGACGGCAGAGAGCGCTTTGTCGGCGAGCGCGGTGGTCTTCTCGATGACCTTCGCCTCGATGTCCTTCGCAAGTTTGTTGCTGGATGAGCGCCCAACGATCATGCGGGCCGCCGCCTCAACGATCAGGTCTTCCATGTCGTGGAGGGTGTAGTCGCGCAGGGAGACATGGAACTCCATGCCTTTCTGTTCCGGCTCGTGCGTGGCAACGATATCGCTGCGCACGTCCTGCGGTTCGGAATGGCCGTCCCATTCTTCCTCGGCGATGTCGCAGGTGTTGATGATCTCGCTCATCTCTCGTCTCCCATCTGCGCCCCTCGGGGCCTGGCGCTAGTCGGTGCGCCGTGTGTCTATGCCCAGACAATTACACGCCGCGTTTACCCCGTCAACCGGAAAACGCAGCCTATCCGTATTTTTCCGCTTTACCCGTTAAACGCATTGTGGTGTAATCCAAATATGGAAAACGAAATCAAAACCCCATCCGAGTTGATCAAGGCGTTTGGCGGCTCAGGCTCGCTTGCCCGGCTTCTCGGAGTTCGTCAAGCCGTCGTGACCAATTGGTTGTGCCGTGGCATCCCTGGTCGGTGGCATCTGCGCTTGATGCGGGAGGCCATGCGGCGCGGGATATACCATGTCACAGATGAGGCATTTTCCGCCTCTGGCAAGGAGGCGGAAAAGTGATCTATTTAGGCCAGCCATACACCCACCCAAACCCAAAGGTCATGGCGTTTCGCGCCATGGTCGGCGCAACGGCGGCGAAGATTTGCGCCGAGCGTGGCGAACCTGTCTTTGCGCCGATCCCGTACTCGATTGCGATTGACCCTCTGGGCGAGCTTCCGCACACGTTCGAGTTTTGGGAGGCGCTTGACCTTCCCATCATCGGCATTTGCTCGGAGCTTCGTGTTTTGCCGCTTCCAGGGTGGTCAACTAGCGCGGGCTTGAAAGCTGAGGCCGCGTTTGCCGTAGAGCGCGGAATCCCCGTTGTCCATGCGATGGCCCTGCTTGACACGGCTATGGAGAGGCTTGGTTTCCCGTCGTGGCGTGAGTGGGGGACGATGGCGTGACGGGAAGCCCGGTAATTATCGGAGACGCAACGCTGTATTTGGGCGACTGCTTAAAAATCATGTCCGGGCTGTCTGCCGATCACGTCATCAGCGACCCGCCGTATGAGGACGAGCTGCACGCGGCTTTCGGCAGAAAGATCGAGCGCAACGACGGCGCACACCTTCCGCGCTCAGCAAACATGTTGCGAGACATCGGGTTCTCGGGAATCAACGCCTGCCGCGCCGATGTTGCTGCGGCTTGCGTGGCGGCGTCCTCCGGGTGGGCAATCCTGTTCACGCTGGCTGAAGGCGTCCGCGCTTGGCGCGACGACCTGCAAGCGGTTGGCGCGAAGTGGGATACGACGTGCTTCTGGGTGAAGCCCGATGCTTCCCCGCGCTTCAACGGCCAAGGCCCCGCGCGCGGCGCTGAGTGTTTCGTGACCTGCTGGTGTGGCCCCGGATACCGCAAGTGGAACGGTGGCGGCAAGTGCGGGGTCTACACCCATTGCGTCAACACGAACCGCCACGGCGCGCACCCGACCGAGAAGCCGGCCCCGCTGATGACAGAGATTGTCGGCGACTTCACGCAGCCCGGGCAGGTCATCCTTGACCCGTTCATGGGGTCCGGAACGACCGGCGTTGCCTGCGCGAAGATGGGACGCAAGTTTATCGGCATCGAGATCGACCCCCGGTATTTCGAGATAGCCTGTCGCCGCATCGAGGCGGCTTACGCACAGCCCGACATGTTCATCCCGCAGCCGAAGCGCCGCGAAGAAACGCCGCAACTTTTCGAAAAAGGAATCTGACATGACCACGAACGTGCAAGGCGTCGCTGCCGAACAACTGCAAAGCCTCATCATGCGCATAGAACGCCTTGAGGAAGGTCGGGCCAACGTCGCCGCCGATATCCGCGAGGTGTTCGGCGAGGCAAAGGGCCAGGGCTTCGATGTCAAAATCATGAAACAGCTTCTTCGGATTCGGAAGATGGAGGAGAACGACTGGCGCGAGGAAGAAGAAATCCTCGACCTCTATAAGCGCGCTCTCGGGATGCAGCCAGGGCTTCCGTTTAAAGCTGCGGCGGAGTAGGGCGATGAACCACCCAGAAGACGCGCTGACCACCGCAGCAATGCGCTGGCTCGACCTGATGGGCAACGTGCATGGGTTCCTCGCATGGCACGTCCCGAACGGCGGTAAGCGCAACGCACGCGAGGCCGCGCGGTTCAAGGGAATGGGCGTCAAAGCTGGCATCCCTGACATTCACATCGTCAAAGACGGACGGCTCTACCTGATCGAGTTGAAGGCGGGAAAGGGCACCCTTTCCGAAATCCAGAAGCAACGAATTGAACGCCTCATCGAATGCGGCGCGCTGTGCATCGTGTGCCGCTCGCTCGATGAGGTCATGAACGCAACTCACGCATGGGGGATCACGCCATGATGAAACAGTCTGAGATTATCCGGCAGGCAAGTATGTCCGCCCAAATCCACGAGGCGATGCGCAAGACGTTTCCTAAGCGCGATCATTCTGTATCGGGGGCCCCTGTGATGCGTGACGATCCGTTTGCCCGTATTGCCCATCGCAAGCCGATGACGTTTTCCCAGCGCGTCCGCAAGGCCCTGCGCATCATCTGCGGCGAGGTGGCATAATGCCCCGCCGCGTGATCACCAACAAAGACGTTGCTCTTGTCCGTGAGCTAAGGGCTAAGGGTTTCACCGTTCCGGCGATGGCTCAGGTCATGCGATGTTCGACATCCAGCGTTGACCGGATCATCAGCATGGAGGGCTTGAATAAACTCAAGTCTGGGAGGCCGCCCGGCAAGCCATGGACGGCTGCGGACGACACCATTATCCGCAAAATGGTGGCAGACGGTCGCAGCCCTGGGGACGTAGCGCGGAAGCTGGGCCGACAAGTCGTGACAACCCGCAAGCGTGCCTCCGATATTGGGTGCCCGTTCCCAGTGTTCGGAGGCATCAGCGCGCCGGTTCGTCTGAGCGAAAATGACGCAAGAGCCGAGGCGGAGCGCGTCTGGCCAAAGATGCGATATGAAGACAACGAGGACGCCGCGAGACGGAATGCAGAGTGCTTCTCGCCGAGCCGGAAATTTATTCCGTCCCTCTCCCATCGAGGCGCGCTCGGCGAGTCCATGACCTGATTGCCACCGCGACCCCGTTAACGTATGATGCTCATGCGCGCCGAAAAAAGTTCAGGGTAGCGCCCTGAATCGGCTTTCCCCGGTCTCCTTCGGCCCGGCGCGCACCTTCCCCAATGCGGGGAGAAGGACCGGATATTCCCCAAAAGCAAAATTGATAGCTGTTACTATTTTGTAAATAAACCCGCTTGACCTCCTTCCCCAGTCGTCATAACATTTCCTTAGTTAACCACACGGAGGATACTGGTGTGACTGACGTTCGCGGAGACCTCATCAAACGGATTGAGGGCCACCTTGCGAAGACGGGGAAGACGGAAGGATTCTTTTGCATGAACGCTGCAAAAGATCCCGCCTTCCTTTGGAAGCTTCGGAAAGGCAACGGGACTACCCTAACCAAGATCGAAGCCGTCTACGCCTACATGGAGCGTGAGGAACTGCACCTCATGGTGGGGTGAGGGCATGGCGAAGTTTAGGAAAATCGACACCCGTATATGGACGGATTCCAAATTCCGGGATCTTTCCGACGACGGGAAGTTTGTCTTTTTTGCCCTATTGACCCACCCTAACCTGACTTCTGTGGGGGCCATGCGTGGAACTCTCGGAGGCTTAGCGGAAGAAATCGGGTGGCTTCCCGAAAGGCTTCGGAAAGGCTTTCAGGAAGCATCGTCAAAGGGCATGGTCAAGCATGACGGAAGGGCACACCTGATCGTCTTGCCGAGGTTCATAAGGTACAACTCTCCGGAAAGCCCGAACGTCATCCGTGGATGGGGGCAAGCGTATGAGCAGCTTCCGGAGTGTCCGTTAAAAGATGAGTTGTTTCATATGATTAAGGAGTATACGGAAGCCTACACCGAAGGCTTTCGGAAAGCCTTTGCCGAAGCCTTTCGCCAGCCCTGCCCTAATCCGGAACCGGAGCCGGAACCGGAACAAGAGCAGGAAAGAGATAAGGAAGATATTTCGGTCAAACCGATTTCGGAAAACTCGACCGGGCAATTCGGCCTCGAACCAACGACACTGCCGGAGAGGATCAAGCCCCAGGATTCGGATGACTTCGAGATGTTCTGGATGGCATATCCCAGGCGAGTGGCAAAGGGGAACGCCCGGAAAGCATTTCGCATCGCGGTCAAGAACGCAGTCCCCAGCGTCATCATCGCGGGGGCGGAGAGGTTCGCGCGGGAAAGACGGGGACAAGATCCGAAGTTTACGCCACACCCCGCCTCATGGCTCAATGCGGGCAGATGGGCAGACGATCCTCAAGCCCTGCCGCCAACCGTGGGCACCAACCCGATGATGCGAGCCATTGCCAAGATTCTTGAAAAAAAGGATGACGAGGAATGAAAACCGAGATTGCCAAATCCGGGCGCAGGTCGATCCAGGACACGGTTGCGTCAATCGCGCGGTTCGCCACTATGGACGCGTTTCCGGAAGCAGGCTCGGCCCTTATCGCGGCGGATATGTGCCGGTCGATACTCGCCGATACCGAACGGTTGGCCACGCCTTGCGGACAGGAAGTCGGAGCGTCTATGGCCGCAAAAGCCGTCGCTGTGTTTACGGTCACGTCGTCTCAGGCAGACGGCAGCGACATGAGCCAAGCGTCGGCGGACCTGTACATGCACGTCGTCAAGGGCATCCTTGCCGAAGCGTCGTCCGAGGTAGCCGGACAGGCTGTCGCGGATGTGGTGCGCAATCATCGCTTCGGCCGGTTTCCGAAGCCGGGGGATTTTACCAAGGCGGTGAGCGACATCATGACGCCCATTTCCAACGCCCGCGCCGTGGCCCGGATGCACCTGCGAGAACACGAGCGACGGGAAGCCAAGCGCGCCCAGAAGGTCGAGGAAGACGCCAGGATCGAAGCCGACCGCGAAAAGGTTCAGGCAGGCTTTTCCGCGCTGATGGGGCGCGTTGGGGAGGCGACGAGACATGATTAAACTCGAACACCTGCTCATCGCGTCCGTCGTATTTTGGGTAGGGGTTATGCTTGCTGCGTTCCTCGGGTGAGTGAACATGTCGCTGTCGCGTTTTCCGGGCCGTGCAGTAGCGACGTTCAATGCGGGCGCTGTCACGCTAGCCGGTAACGCGCTTGTATCTCTACGGGGCGCTACAGGCGGATTAAACGGGATTACGAAAATTGGTATAAACTGCCCCTGATATGGGCGCTATCGGAGGACGTGGCGTGATGCGAGACATTCCGATTTTAATGCTGTTTGTGGCGGCATTTTACGGGCTGGGGTTGGGGCTTGGCCTAGATCCTTTGTCAATGATTGCTGGGACTTCGCTTGGGGTCACGGCCATGGTCGCGGCTCTTTTGGGTAGGGAGGTCCGGAAATGACCGACAAGCGAGACATCTGCGAGCGGCTGGACTGGTTACTTTCTGCCGGGTGCTGCGATTTGCAAATGCAGGACAACGAAGAAGATGTCGTTGAAGCCGCCAAGGCCGAGATCGAGCGGCTGCGCGCCATCGTCGCCGAAGCCCACGCCAAGCCCTACCATTACATGACGGCGGACGGGAAGACGGTCACCGCAGCCGAGCTAGAGGCCCAGCGCAACGCGGCGTGGCGGGCGCTGGACCGGATGGGATTCATTGCACCAATCCCGAAGGCCTACCGCGATGAGTTTGCGCTTGAGCACGGCACGCCAATGGCCGACGCCCATGCCCTCGTCGCATCCGAGCAGGCCCCCCAGGAGCACACGCCATGACGCCCGCGCACCTGCTCGCCCTGGCTGGGGCGTTCCTCATCATCGCCGGGGCGAGCGGCTATCGCCTTCGTGGAACAAGGGAAAGCAACACCTCGCCCCGCACCCCGCACCGTGCTATAATACCGCGTCATTATCGGAGTTAGGGCCATGACCGCAAAGACATACCCGGCGATTGCGTTAGGGACGTAAGAGGGACCAATGGCGAAGGGAAAATCCGCATTCGATTGGGAAAGTATCGAGCGTGAATACCGGGCGGGGCAATTGTCCGTGTCGGAGATTGCGCGGCAACATGGCTGCTCCCGGACCGTCATCATCAAGAAAGCAAACCGCCTCGACTGGTCTCGGGACCTGACCGATGCGGTGCGCCGAGAGATCAAATCTAGGCTCAGTGTTGCAGATGGGTTGCAGGAAAGCGCCACACCCTGCAACACCCAGGAAGCCATAGACACTGCGGCGTCCAGGGGCGTCGAGATCGTGCGCAGGCATCGTCGGTTACTGGCCACACTGTCAGCATGTGCCGAGGGTGTAGCCGAGGCTGTCAAGACGGGGATCGACGCGGCACGAAGCGGCGAGATGGCGTCCGAAGATGCGAAGGCGATCCTTTCGATCATCGGCGACCGCGAGTCCCTTTCAGACGCGATGGAGAAGGCGAGCCGATCCGCGCACAAGCTGATCGCCCTTGAACGCCAAGCCTACAACCTCGATGACCGCGAGGCCGGTTCGTCCGAGCCGATGACTCTTGTGTTTGAGGCGCACAAGCCGAAGCCCACCGCATGATCATCCGCGTCAAGACGGCGGAATGGGCTAAGTGCTTGTGGGAGCCGGTGCGGTACCTTGTGCTGCATGGTGGACGTGGCGGCGGCAAGACAACGGAGACGGCGCAGATGTACGCCGTCGATGGTGCGCGGCGGAAGCGCAACGTCATTTGTGCGCGGCAATTCCAGAACTCAATCAAGGATTCGGTGAAGCCCGAAATTGAGGCCGCGATTGAACGGTGCGGCCTTTCCAAGCATTACCGAATTCTTGAAGACGAGATCATAGGGGCAAACGGCACCGTCTTCCGGTTCAAGGGCCTTGATCGCAACATCTTCTCGATCAAGGGGTGGGCCGACGTTGATGACGTGTGGGTCGAGGAAGCCAACACCCTAAAGGGCGCGGCTCTTGAATTGCTCCTGCCGACGATCCGAAAGCCTGGATCGCGGATCGTCTTCACCCTGAATCGGCACAAGCGGTCTGACCCCGTCGATAAGATGTTCATCGGCGGCACACCCCCGCCCAACTCCATCGTTCGAGCGGTGCAGTGGAGCGATAACCCGTTCTTCACCGATGAGCTTGAAGCCGAACGCCAGCGGTGCCTCGCCAATGATCCGGAGCGATATGCGCACATCTGGGGCGGCGAGCCTGACGACGTAGACGGTAAGTCGGTCATCAATTACCTGTGGGTGCAGGCCGCGATTGACGCGCACCTAAAGTTGGGCTTTGAACCGACCGGCAAAAAAACCGCCGCTCTAGACGTGGCCGACGAGGGCGAGGACACATCCGCCCTTGCCGTGAAGCATGGCGTCGTCGTCACGTCGATAAGCGAGTGGTCGGGCAAAGGCTCCGACACCTTCGCGACGGCACAGCGCGCGGTGAATGAGTGCGATGGCTTGGGCGTCCCCGAATTCCGATACGACGCCGACGGCATCGGCGCATTCGTCAAGGGCGACGTGCGCATCATCAACGAGGCCCGCGCGAAAGAAGGTAAGCCGCCACTCGTCGCCAACCCCTGGCGCGGCTCTGGCGCGGTCCTGAACCCCGAAAAGAGCGACGTCGAAGGGCGGAAGAACAAGGACTATTTCCGCAACGCCAAGGCGCAGGCATGGTGGTCCTTGCGCGTCCGGTTCCGCAACACGTACCGAGCCGTGGTCGAGGGGGCAAAGTTCGCGCCGGAAGACCTGATTTCGATTTCGAGCCAAGGCTGCGACGTTCACAAGGTTGCCTCGGAGTTGTCTCAAGCAACGTACGACGAGGACATGGCGGGCAAGATTATCGTTGACAAGTCGCCAAATGGTTCAATGTCGCCAAACCTTGCCGACAGTGTTATGATGCTTTTCGCGCCGGTCAAGACGGGCTTTTTCAGGATGTGAGCGAATGGAATTTTGGTGGAAGAAGAAAAAGCCTGCCGAGGTTGTCGCCCCTGTCGAGGATGACGACTTCTCGACCCGATTCAAGGCCCAATCTCCGAGGGTGTCTAAGGCCCAGATTGTCGAGGCGGGACTTACCCGGACGTTCCAGCGACCAATGCCGCGCGTTGTCGCAGAGGCATCGGCTATGGACGCAGCCGAGGCCGCACAAGCCTTCGCTATGGACGAGACAATCGACCAAGTGAAGACGGCGTTCAGTCAGCCATATAACGGCATCCCCGTGGCCCAATTCGATTGGTTCGCGTCTCAGGGCTTTATCGGCTGGCAAATGTGCGCCCTCATCGCGCAACACTGGCTCGTTGACAAGTCGTGCTCCATGCCCGCCAAGGACGCGGCGCGGTGCGGCTACGAATTGACCGTGAACGACGGGACGAAGATTGCCCCGGAAATTCTCGGCGCGCTGCAGAAGTCGGCAAAGGCGAAGAAGCTCAACCACAACCTCGTGCAATTCGTGCGCATGGGCCGCGTGTTCGGCATCCGAGTTGCCATGTTCAAGGTACAGTCCAGCGACCCGAACTACTACGAGAATCCGTTCAACCCGGATGGTGTCACACCTGGGTCGTACAAGGGCATCGCGCAGATTGACCCCTATTGGATGGCCCCAGAGTTGAGCGTTGCCGCCGCGAGCGACCCGAGCGCGATTGACTTCTACGAGCCGACGTATTGGATCATCAACGGGCGGCGTATTCACAAATCGCATCTCGTGATCTTCCGCACCGACGAAGTGGCCGACGTGCTCAAGCCGACGTACTTCTACGGCGGGGTGCCGATCCCGCAGCGCATTGCCGAGCGGGTGTACGCGGCAGAGCGCACGGCCAACGAAGGCCCGATGCTGGCGATGACCAAGCGGCTCTTGACGCTCAAGACCGACACCGCCCAGGCGTTCGCGAACCAGGATGTATTCGAGGAGAAGATTCGCCAGTGGACCGATTTCATGAGCAACTTTGCCGTGAAGGTGATTGACGACGGCGAAAGCGTCGAGCAGCAGGATACCTCACTTGCCGACCTCGACGCAGTGATCATGACGCAGTATCAGCTTGTCGCGGCGATTGCAGGTGTGCCCGCCACTAAGCTTCTGGGAACATCGCCAAAGGGCTTCCAATCGACGGGCGAGTATGAGGCCATGTCGTACAAGGAGACGCTTGAGAGCATCCAAGAAGGCGACATGACGCCGCTGATTGAGCGTCACAACCTTTTGGTCATACGCTCCGAGATCGCTCCGAAGTTCAGCGTCCCCCCGTTCGAGGTGTCGGTCACGTGGAACCCGATTGACAGCCCGAGCGAGAAGGAGCTTGCCGACGCGAATCTTGTCAAAGCGCAGGCTGGTCAAATCCTGATCCAGTCTGGGGCCATCGACGCGGACGACGAACGCAGCCGAATCATCGCCGACGAGCAGTCGGGCTACACTGGAATCGCGGCATACGAGGAACCCGATGAAATCGAAACTGGTCCTGACGAAAAAGAAGCGGGCCAGGGTTGAGGCCCAGAAGCCAAGCGCCATCAAAGGCACGCCGTTGAACCCGAACGCGGCAGTTCAGAATAAGTACGCCGATAAGCTGACGGCACTCGTGGCTGAGATGGTGAGGCAGACGCGGAAAGAGATTGAGTCGCTGTTTAGAAAGACGGTGGCTAAGGAGTTCTTCGCCGAGGATGCGAGCATCGCTAGCCACGCGAAGTCAGTCACCGACGAGTTGTCTGATAGATTTAACGCGTTATTCGCGGATCGGGCAGAAGGGGCGGCAACGTCTATGATCGAGGGGGCGCAGAAGTCTAGCTCGACGTCCTTGCTAGCGAGCTTGCGGGAATTGTCTGGCGGGGTGGCGATCAAGACGAGCATGGTCCCAGAGGCGCTTGTCCCCGTCGTGCAAGCCAGTGTCGCCGAGAATGTTGGGCTGATTAAGTCGATATCCGCCGACTACATGCAGAAGGTTGAAGGCGCGGTTATGCGGTCCATCACCACGGGGAATGGGCTGGCCGATCTTATCCCGTCGCTCGAAAAGCTTGACGGCATGACGAAGCGCCGCGCCGAGAACATCGCTTACGACCAGACGCGCAAGGTCTACAACAATGTCAACAAAGCGCGTATGCAGGCCGTCGGGGTCAAAAAGTTCGAGTGGTTGCACACGGGCGGATCGCAGCACCCCCGCAAAGACCACATCGCGCTATCGGGCAAAGTGTTCTCGTTCGACAATCTGCCCGTGATCGACCCGAGAACCGGAGAGCGCGGCATTCCTGGGCAAGCCCCTAACTGCCGGTGCCGCATGGTCCCGGTCATCGAATTTGCCGATGATGACGGCGACAACGAGGATGATGCAAATGCCACTTGAACAAGGTTCGTCCCATGCGGTCATCGGGCAGAACATCGCGCAGTTGATCGGTGAGGGAAAAGACCCCGCGCAGGCTGCCGCGATTGCCTACGGGACGGCGGGCGAGGAAGGCTCCAAGCGTGTGGCCGACCGCAACGGATGGTACGAGGTCAAAGACAACCCCCTGTCGAAGGTGGGCGTCTTCCCGTATCTCGGCGCGAGCATTCCCGGCGCTCCGGACCCGTCGAAGATCTATCAGGTCTACCGACCCGAGGCGGAGCTTGCCGACCCGGAATGCCTCGCGAGCTTCCGCCTGTTGCCGTGGGTCGATGACCATACGATGCTGGGCAGCCCCGAAGCCGGTTTGACCCCCGCCGAAATCAAAGGCGTGCATGGTGTCATTGGTGAGGAGGTGTACTACAAGGACGGCGTGTTGTATGGCAACATCAAGGTCTGGTCCGAGCAACTCGCCGACCTTATCGACAGCGGCAAGAAAGAGCTTTCTTGCGGTTATAGATGCGCGTACATTTACACCGCAGGAGTGTGGAACGGCGTGCCATACGACGTTATCCAGACGAAGATCAGGGGCAATCATTTGGCCCTTGTGGACGAGGGCCGCATGGGGCCGGAAGTCTCTGTGTTGGACCACTTGGTTTTCACCCTGGACTCAAAGGAATTGAGCATGGAACAGGAAGAAGGTGCGGGCGGCGGCGAAATGACGCTATCGCAGGTCATCGAGATGATGAAGCAGATTGCTCCGCAGGTCGCCGAGTTGACGGCCTTTATGGGCAAGCTGAAGCCGCTCGAAGAAGCCGAGCATGGCACGGAGCTTGACGAGGCGGAAGCTGCGTCCGAAGACGAGGACGAGGAAGAAGGCGGGAAGAAGCCGGATGCCGCCGCCGTCGTTGCCAAGGACGAAGACGCGCCCGCCATGGACGCCGCAATCAAGAAGCTCAACGCCGAGGTCGCGAGTCTCCGCAAGGGCAACATGAAGGCGCTCGTCTCCGAAATCTCGCGCCGCGATGCGTTGGCCCGTGACCTCGGCCCCGTCGTCGGCACCTTCGACCATGCGGATATGACGCTTGACGAAGTGGCGTCTTATGGCGCTAAGAAGCTCGGCCTCACCGTCGGCAAGGGCCACGAGATCGCCGCGCTGAATGGCTATCTCGCAGCGCGCAAAGTGGCACCTGTCGGACATGTCGCCATGGATGCCAAACCGAAGTCGTCCGAGTTGGACGCCTACCTGAGCGGGAGCAAGTAACATGGCTTTTCAGTCCACCGTCGCCTTTGATCAGGTTTACGGCGTTCCGGGCGAACTGGTCTATTCCGGTCCTGTCCGCGCCCAGCCCTATATCCTCGATTCCGCCGATCCGGCTTACAACATCGTCGGTCGCGCGTTCACCGTCACCGCCGAGCAGAAAGCTGCCGCTGGTGGCTCTGGCGTGTTCGCCGGTATCCTCGTCAACCCGAAGCACTACGCCACGTCGGGTACCACGAGCGGCGCTCTTGCCCCGACCCTGACCCTGCCCGACAATACCATCGGCGAATGCCTGACCATGGGCACCATCGTTGTGGTTCTCCCGGCTGCGGCTGCGATTGGCGATCTCGTCACCTATGACACCACGACCGGCGAACTTTCGTCCGTCGTTCCCGTGTCCTCGTTCACTGGCGCGATTTCGACCACCACCCTGACCGTGTCGGCGGTTGCTTCCGGCACCATCGCGGTGGGTCAGGAGATCAGCGGCGAGAACGTCACCCCCGGAACCGTCATCACGGCTCTCGGCACTGGCACGGGCGGCACCGGCACTTACACCGTGTCCGTGTCGCAGACTGCGGCCTCGGCAACGATCACGGCGGCGAATGTCCCTGCCTCTGGCGATGCGTTCGTTCCGAATGCTGTGGTTTCCCACCGGACGGTTTCGGGCGCTGGCCTTGCCGTCATCACCCTGACCAACTAAGGAGCGTCAGCAATGAGCCTCGAAAAATCCTACATCGGGCCGCGCGACGTTCGCCCGTTTGTGATGAAAGACGTGTCGCAGTACGCGGCACTCTCCAACATTGGTATCGGCCTGGATGCTGGCATCATCGCCAAGATGATGGACGGCATCGGCATGGACGCCATCCAGGGCGGCGTGACTACCGCGAGCATCACCACCCCGATTCAGTTCCTTCAGAACTGGCTTCCGGGTCAGGTTCTCGTCCTCACCGCCGCGCGCAAGATCGACGAGCTTGTCGGCATCACCACGGCGGGTTCGTGGGAGGACGAGGAAATCGTCCAGCCGGTCATGGAACTTGCGGGCACCTCGGTCCCGTACGGTGATTACACCAATGTTCCGTTTTCGTCCTGGAACCAGAACTTCGAGCGGCGCACCATCGTCCGCTTCGAGGAAGGTATGCGGGTCGGCACCTTGGAGGAAGCGCGCGCCGCGAAGGTCCGCGTGAACTCCGGCGCGAGCAAGCGCGAATCCGCTGGCCTCGCCCTGGAAATCCAGCGCAACCGCGTTGGCTTCTATGGCTACAACTCGGGCGCGGGTCGCACCTACGGCTTCCTTAACGATGTTTCGCTTCCAGCTTACGTTGCGGTGGCGGCAGGCGTCGGGGGCGGCACCTTCTGGTCCACCAAGACCTACCTGGAAATCATTGCCGACATTGTCTCGGCTATGGCCACCCTCCAGACCAACTCCAAAGACAACATCGACCCCGCGACGGCGAACATCACCATCGCGGTTGCGACCTCGGCGCGCCAATATCTCAACACCGCGTCGGCGTATGGCAAATCGGTCATGTCCTACATCGCCGAAACCTACCCGAAGGCCCGCGTCGTTTCCGCTCCGGAACTCGATGGCGCTAACGGCGGCGAGAACGTCATGTACGTCTACGCCGAAGAAGTCGTGGACAACTCGTCGGACGGCGGAAAGACCTTCATCCAGGTGGTCCCCGCCAAGTTCCAGGTTCTCGGCGTCGCCAAACTCGCCAAGGGCTACGAAGAAGCGTATAGTAATGCCTCGGCGGGCATCATGTGCAAACGACCGTATGCCGTGGTGCGCCGCACTGGCATCTAAGGAGACCGAACAATGAGCGGAGTTTACGTCTATTCGACCCTCTCGGCTGATACGTCCTACCCGACTTGGCATAAGTCGGGGGGCGATCAGATGGTGAAGGGGCCGGATATCATCATCAAGGGCGGCGCAAACGTGGCGGATAAGAATCTTGTCACCCCTCGCGGTTGCGTCACCACGTTGACCGATGAGCAGTTCGCACAGGTCGAAGCGAACAGCGTTTTCAAGCGTCACTTGGAGCGCGGCTATGTGTCCGTCGATAAGCGCCGCGTCGATCCCGAGGCGGCGGCGGCGGACATGACGACGCGGGATGTGTCGGCCCCGCTCATTGCTGAGGACTTCGACCCGGACAAGGAGCCGCTTGTTTCCGGGAAACGCAAATATACGCGAAGGGGGTAATCCGAAATGGCCGTTATCTCGTTTGATGTAGCGGCCTTTCGGGTCGCCTACCCAGCGTTCGCGAATGAAACCCAATACCCCGACGCTACGTTGTCGGGGTATTGGGATGTTTCCGCCTGCTACATCTCGACCACGGACTATGGTTGGCTGAATGGCGCGTGTCGCGCTTTGGCCTTGAACTTGATGACGGCGCACATTGCGCAAATCGCGACGGGGGTTTTCAACGGTCAAGATCCGGCTGTGCTCTCTGGCGCGACGATTGACAAAGTGTCGGTTTCCGTCACCCCCCCCCCGATGAAGTCGCAATTTGGTTGGTGGCTTTCGACCACGCCATATGGTGCGCAACTTTGGTCGCTCTTGCAGATTAAGTCAGTGGGCGGGCTGTACATTGGGGGCCGCCCCGAGCTATCCGCGTTCCGCAAAGTTGGCGGGCGCGTCTGATGGCATCCGGGAAAATCATCCCCGGAGAAGGATCAAAGAAATTGCAGGCTGCGATAGATGCGCTCGCATCGAAGCGCGTCAAGGTCGGCTGGTTTGAATCGTCCAAGTATCCGGACGGCACGCCGGTCGCCTACGTGGCGGCGATCCAGGAGCTAGGCTACGGCCCAATTCCACCGCGCCCGACACTCCGGCCAACCGCCATAGAGCAGAAGCCCGAGTGGTCTAAGCTCGCCGCACGAGGCGCGAAAGCGATCCTAAACGGCGCTGATGCGGGGCAGATGATGGAGACCATAGGCCTTAAGGCTGCGGGAGACGTGGCTAAAGCAATCGCCTCGCTCTCGTCTCCCCCGCTAAAAGAGAAGACCGTAAAAGCGCGCATGGGCAAGCGTGCAGACAAGCGCACGGTCGGTTCGCTCACCAAGCCGCTCGTAGACACCGCTATCCTCGTCGGCTCCCTCTCGCACGTGGTGGAAGACAAATGAGAATCCCCGGCGGCAACCTCTTTACCATGGCGAGCAGGCTGATTGCGCAACAGGTGGTGCAGTATAGTCGATGGGCATCTAGAACGCCGAATGACGTAGGTCAGGACGTTGACACCTACGCCGAAGCGGTCCCCATGTCGGGAAGCGTCCAGGCGGTCCCACGCGCGTTGTATCAGGCTCTTGGTTTGGACTTCACAAAGTCCTACGTGACGTTCACCACGCCGAACGATATCCAGGACCTTGGGCGCGACCGGACCGGGGATAAGTTCACCTATTTCGGGCGCACGTACTTTGTCGAATCTGAAACCGATTGGCACGATATCGACGGGTGGACGCAGGCCCTTTGCGTTGATGTGGGGGCGGCATGAACGACAATGACCAGATCCGTTTGTTCCGCCCAATCCTGATTGCAGGGCTTGCCGCGCGTTCGATCACTGCGACGGTCAAGGCATCGTTTCAGCCGCGCCAAGAGGGAGCAGAAACCGGGCCAACGCTCTATTTCTACAAGGTCGCGGATCATCGTTATGGGTCCGTTCGCAGGTCCAGCGTGTGGGACGTTGATAATCAGGTCATGGTATACACCGAGATTGAGCAATACGAGACGACGTGGCAGGTGACGGCGCTTTCCATCCAGGACCCGAGCGACACCACCAAGCCCACGGCATCCGACCTCGCCAACGCGGCTGCGGCGATCATGCAGAGCCAAGCCTGCATTGGCGCGCTCGTTGCCCAGGGCGTAGGCGTCTATCGCGTAACGGACGTGCGCAACCCGTACTTTGTTGACGACAAGGGGCGGCATGAAGCATCGCCGAGTTTCGATTTCGTTTTAACGCATGAGCAGCGTATAATCTCCACGGCTCCCGTCGTGGAATCCGTTGAATGCCTGATCAGGAGAATTTAGCATGGCAATCAGCTTTACCCGCTACGTAGACATTACGTCGGGCGTCGGCGGGGGCGCAGGCGTCCGCCAGCGCGACCTCATCGGGCGGTTGTTCACTGCGAACAACTTGGTTCCCCCGGCGTCGTTCATCGAGTTCGACAACGCCGACGACGTGTCCACCTACTTCGGCTCGACCTCCGAGGAATACGCCCGCGCGGCGTTCTACTTCGGGTGGATCAGCAAGAACATTACCAAGGCCCGCAAAATCGCGTTTGCCCGGTGGGTTGACGCGGATGTTGCGCCGCGCATCTATGGCGTGAAGGGCGCGCAGGCGGTCGGCACCTATACCGGAATCACCGATGGTTCGTTCAGCCTCACGCTCGCAGGCGTGACCGAGGATTTCACCGCGCTCAACTTCTCGACCGCAACGAGCCTCGCGGACGTGGCTGGCATCATTGAAGGCGCCATTCAAACCGGCACCGGCACGCTCTGGACTGCCGCAACGGTGGCCTGGGATGCGGTCGGGAATCGCTTCACCTTCGTGGGTGGCGCTGTCGGAGATGCGTCGATCTCGGTTGCGGCTGGCACCACGGGCACCGACGTTGCGTCGCTTCTCGGCTGGCTCTTTGGCGCGGTTATCGCTGATGGCTCGGACGTGCAGACGATCACCGACACCCTCGTCGCGTCCACCGACGCCTCCAACAACTTCGGCTCGTTCCTGTTCATTCCGACCTTGACCGATGCGCAGATCGAGGAAGCGGCGACCTGGAACGGCACGCAGAACGTCATGTTCCAGTTCTACGTCCCGACCACCGCGATCAAAGCCGCCGACTACTACGCGCTCTTGTCGGGCAATGCGGGTGTCGGCGTGACGCTTTCGCCGACTGCCGGGGAATACCCGGAAATGGTGCCCATGATCATCTTGGCGGCGACGGACTACAGCCGCCGCAACTCGACGCAGAACTACATGTTCCAGCAGTTCGACCTGACGCCGAGCGTCACCACCACGACCGTTGCGAACGTCTTTGACCCGCTGCGGACCAACTACTATGGTCGCACGCAGACGGCGGGGCAGTTCATCGACTTCTACCAGCGCGGCGTGCTGATGGGCGGCGCTACGGCCCCGGTGGACATGAACACCTACGCAAACGAGCAATGGCTTAAGGATCGCCTCGGGTCGGCGATCATGGAGCTTTTGCTTTCGCTCGCCAAGGTGTCGGCCAACGCAACGGGCCGGTCGCAGCTCCTTACGGTGATCCAGGGCGGCGTGTCCGATGCTCTGTTCAATGGCACGATTTCCGTGGGCAAGCCTCTGAATACCACGCAAAAGCTCTACATCGATCAGTTGACCGGAGATCCGCTGGCGTGGACCCAGGTGCAGAGCATCGGCTATTGGCTCGACTGCGTGCTTCAGTCCTACGTCACCACCGACAGCCGCACCGAGTGGAAGGCCGTCTACACGCTCGTCTATGCCAAGGACGATGTGATCCGCAAAGTCGAAGGCACTCACGCCCTGATCTAAGGAGAAAGCCGACATGGCTGATATTTCTGGTTTCGGTCTTCAGGTCACGGTCAAAGGCAGCGTGACCTTCCCCTCGGGGTTCGTGTTGTCGCAGTTCGCCGACGACGCGGACCCGTTCGATTTCCCGTCCGTTCAGGTTGCCGATAAGGCGATGGGGCTGAATGGCGACCTCATCACTTGGTCGAAGGCCAACCCGTTGCTCGTCACCCTCAACATGGTGCCGAACTCGGACGACGATAAGAACCTAGCGGCGCTGCTCGAGGCCAATCGCGTCGGCAAGGGCAAGACCTCCGCCCGCGACGTGATTACGATCAACGTGATCTATCCTTCCGGCCAGACCATCACCTTGACCGAGGGCAAGATCACCGATGGCATGCCGGGCCTCGGTGTCGCCAGCGCGGGCCGGATCAAGACGCGGGCCTATGCGTTCGCCTTTGAGAACATCGTGAAAACGGGGGCGTAATGGCTGACCTTCTCGAACCGAAAGAAGTCGAGTTCACCACGCAGGGCGGGGAGGTGAAAACCTTCCTGCTTTCCAAATTCCCAGCGATTGCCGGGCGTGAGATCGTCGCGAAGTACCCGCTGTCTGCTATGCCCAAGCTTGGCGATTACGCGGTCAACGAAGAAACCATGCTCAAGCTTATGGCCTTCGTCGCCGTCTCCCTTCCGACCGGGCCGCTCCGTCTCTCGACCCGCGCGCTCGTGGATAACCACGTCCCTGATTGGGAGACGTTGGCGCGTCTGGAAGTCGGAATGATGGAGTACAATTGCTCTTTTTTCGGCAACGGGCGGGCCTCGACTTTCTTCGAGGCTATCGGCCAGAAGGCCCAAGCGTTGATTTCCAAAACATTGATGGACTTATCGGGGCAATTGTCGCCGAAGGCCGCGCGACGCTCCAAGAGCTAAGGACCGTCTACACGCTTGAGGATGCGTTCTTGCTGTGGGAGTCCATCGCAGTCCCGAGGTATAACGAATACCTCGCCACCAAAGCCGCGCAGGAAAAGAGCAAACGATGAGCATTCTGGATACGTTTGTGATCATGTTCGATTCCGACGCCTCCAAGGTGAAGGAGGGCGCGGACAAGGCCAAGAAATCCACAAAGGACTTGGAGAAGGAACTCTCGGCATCCGACAAGATGGCGGGCAAGGTCGGATCGTCCTTTCTCGGCATGGCAAAGAGCGCTGCGGGTGCGCTGGCCGGCATCGTGGCGGTGGGCAGCATCTTCGGGTCTATGGGGTCTTGGATGGACGAAGCCGACCGTGCGGGCAAGGTCGCCGACAGCATCGGCGCTGGCGTTCAGGACGTGGTTGCGTGGGGACATGCGGCCAAGCTCTCGGGCGGGTCCATTGAGGGCTTGCAAGGCTCGCTCAAGGCGTTGAACGTCGGCATCACCGAGGTGGCCACTACGGGCACGGGCGGCATGTTGCCGTATCTGAACCGCTTGGGCATCGGCATCCGGAAGGCGGACGGGGCCGTTAAAAGCTCCATCGACCTTTTGCCCGAACTCGCCAAATCGTTTGAGAAATTGAGCAAGACGGAAAGCGCGGGCCTCGGCGCGAAGATGGGCCTGGACGAGGGCACCGTCATGCTCTTGCAGCAGGGCGGGAAGGCGGTCGATGAGTTGGTCGCACGCCAGAAGCGCCTAAGCTCGATCACGAAAGAGGCGGCTGCGGCATCGGCGGCGTTCCCTGACGCCCTCGATGGTTCGGGTATGC
>Ga0194136_1000517_pt1 | contig 19749 bp, 15 predicted proteins | sample TARM_MetaG_T3A_1_FD_134023 | JGI IMG/M metagenome (GOLD analysis project Ga0194136, IMG submission 134023) | Freshwater microbial communities from Pennsylvania, USA, analyzing microbe dynamics in response to fracking - TARM_MetaG_T3A_14 (version 2) | ecosystem: Environmental > Aquatic >...
GGGAGGTCGCGACCTGCCGCCACACGAACGCTCGGTTTTCACGGATCCTCGCCAGGCGACAGGCCCGCGGACACGCCTGCGGCGCGCCACCAACAGGAATCACGCTCCCTACTTCTCCCAAGAGGGACACGAAAAGACCTGGTAGAGCGCGTCAGTGCACGAAACGAGCGTTGGAGAACGCGGTCGATACCGTGCATTCGCACATGTGGAAAGGAACCCTCTCGCAGATGAGCACCGCCGATCCCGCCTTGGTCGCTGCGGTCACCGCTGCGCTTGAAGAGGCGCTGCCAGCACTTGCAGTGCGCGTCGCTCAGATCCTCGCCTCCGACCCGACCTGCAAACGCGAACTTCGTGGACCGAACGAGCGTGACAACCCCATCGAGAAGCAATTGCGTGATTTGCTCGATCTGCATCCCCGCCGGCGCGGTACCGACACTGAGACATGGATCGATCAGGTCTCGCGCGTCGGCGGAGAAGACGCTGTGGCGGCGCTGCGATGGGCATGGGAGTCGGCCTGTCCGACCAAGTGGTGGATCGGCCAGCGTTCTCTCCCGGCGGTTCCCGTCGCCCGTGGCACCAGGACAGCGACACGCAGCGAACTGGACCAGCTCATCGCCGAATACGCCTGTGCACGCACCGTTCACGGCCGACAAGCGGTCGCAGCGCTCGACGACACCGTCGCCGCCATCCGGTCACTCATCGCTGCACACACCGGTGTTGACGCGCCCTCGATCAATCACACCTGGCGGCGGAACACCCTCACGCTCCTCACTCACACGCACGGTGACCACGAGCTCGTCGTCACGGTGCTCCGCTGGTGCTTACAGCACAGGCCGCACTGGCAGCGAACGACCCGGAAACCGCCCACAATTGCGACATTTACGAAGATGCGCGGCGACTACCGCCTCGACGGCCAAGAATGGTCACTCGGCGACATCCCGGCGCCGGATGCCGCAATAGTCGGCGAGCTCGCCAAGGGCTGGCAGCACTACCTGCATGCCGCATCAGGAGTCGATCGCCCCGTCTCCGCCAAGACCCTGCACAACCTGCACCTGGCAATGACGGGCTCCCAATGTGCGCCTGCGGTGCCTGTTGCCGACATTCAGCACCTGATTCGGTGGTTGCTCAGAGACGGCAACATCCGCTTCCTGCCGTTCCACTTGAGGGACGCTGATTTCCCTGATCAAGACACCGTGCAACGCGTGTTGCTCGCAATGCGCACAAGCTCCGCCGGATCGGTGAAACCCGCAGCAGGTGTGACTGCGACGAACGACGCAGCCGCTGGGCGTGGCATAACCGAACTGACCGAACTGAGAGGGCTTGCGTGACTACGGAAGTCGATGTTGTGTGCGTGGGTTGTGGATCCGCTGTCCGACGTCCTGCTGCGGTCGCCCGTGTCGGCAGTTGGCGGGCGACTGTGCGGTGCCCCGCGTGCGCCACCGCCACCGAACTCACTGCAGAAACGGAACGAGCGCGTCACCTCGCCGACCAGATGCGTGCACGGTGGGTCGCCCGCGTGCGCGCGTTCGACCCTGCAGCGCGATACGACATCGCCGCGATCACCGACTTCGACGGACCTGTCTTCCGATCCACAATCACCGCCGTCGTCGACGACCACCAGGCCGGGGCTCGCACCGATCCCACCCGCACCGGCGTGCTCCTTATCGGTCCTTCCGGAATCGGAAAGACTCGCGCCATGTTCGCCATCCTCAACGAGGTGGCGACATCCGCGTCCCGAATCGAATTCGGATCCGAAGACGAGATCCTCGGTGCCAGCAAACCGTCGTGGGAAATGGCCGGCCATATCGCCGCCCGCGTCGGCCGGGCAAACGTGATTGGCATCGACGACGTCGGGGTATCGGTCCGGCGGCCTGACGAGCGGATGGTCGCCTGGAAGGTGTTCGCCGACGTAGTCGCACGCGAATCCAACCCCGTTCTCGTTGTGATGACGACGAACCTTCGAGGGTGGCGCCCGCTGGAGGAATGGGTCGGTGCCCAAGCCGCGTCCCGGCTGTCCACTTGGCTGCCATTGGCGACCCCCGGGTTCCGGGACTGGAGGACCGGACGGGTGCACGAGACGTGGAAACACGATCTGGAACGCGCGCAACAGGCAGGAGCGCAACCGTGAAAGCGACAGCTGTGCGGCGACGGTCACCGTCGCCAGTCATTGACGAGGACGCTCTCGCTGCCGCGTTCGACATTCCGCCGCGCTCGTGGTGGAAGGCACGGTTCGGGAGTTCCACCGATCTGCCTGCGGCGATGGACGAGGCGATCGAACATATTCGCCGACCCCGCAAACCTCAGGTGGTTGCCTATCTCGGTGGCAAAGGGGGAGCGGGGAAGACGACGAACGCGGCGGCTTCGGGCTCGGTCTTCGCCGGCGTGCTCCGCGAACGGGCCGTTGTGCTCGATGCGAATCCTGACGTCAGCACCCTCGCGCTCAAAATGCCGCGCCGCGAAGGCGTCAGCCCTTTGCACTCGATCCCACTGAACAAGGAGATGCTCGACGACAGCGATTGGCGGCCGTACCTCGTGCACAACGAACTCGGTTTGGACGCAGTGATTTCGCGACGCCGGCGCGACCTCGACGATGACTTCGCGACCTACCGCCGCGTGCTGTCGATGCTGTCCGGCAGCTACCGACTCGTCCTCGCCGACTGCGGAACCAGTCTCGCGTCAGGTGCAGCCAGGGCGGTCCTCGAGCGCGCATCTCAATTCGTGCTGGTGACGCCGGCGAAAGTTGACGGGTTCTACGCGTTGCTAGAAACGATCGACGAGCTGGAAGCCGCCGGCTACGGGGAAGTTGTCGCGAACTCGGTGGCGACGATCAACGGTGTCGTGGACAGCTCGCCCGTTGATATCGACCGCTTTCACGCCACCCTCCGGAAACGGTGCCGCGGCGTGTACCGGATTCCGTTCGATCCTCACCTGGATGCCGGGGCAGTGCTGGATTTCGCTGCGCTGCAACCGGAAACGAGGATCGCCTACACCAGGCTGGCCGCTGCTATCTCGGCGCGGTTTCGGTAGTGAAGCACGCACCGCCATGTCGCATCGGTGATCGAAGATGCAACGAATGCAACGCCAGGTCCGCACGTCCATACCGTTACGAACACCACTAACCCAAGGGAGAGTTCATGACTCACAAACTGGAACCATCGACCATGCACGTGTGGACGCTGACCGTTGACGACCCAAACGCCGCTGGAATCCAGACGTCAGTGCACTCGTCGGAGGAAATCGCGATCGCCTTCCTCCGCAGCCAGTTCGATCCGGAAGGCAACTTCACCAACTCCGAGGACGTCGTTCAGTCGTTCTGCGACAACGGTTTCGTCATCTACATCGACGAGCACGCTGTCGAAATCCCGGTAGTCGTCACCCTCTCCGCCCTCAAGACGAGCATCACTACGTGGCGGGACGAAAATCCGAACATCGCCGACTACCGCATAGAAGACGGCGTCAACGGACTCACCGCCGCCCACCGATCTTTAGACCACTTCGATCGTGGTGAGCAAACCCCGGAATGGCACCACGCAATCGCCAAATACCGCGAGTTCGTGACGAGTGCCCAATGACCGGATTGGTCCTACCAGCACTGGGCGACCTCATCACCGACGATCCATGGTGGTCCTACCCAACGACAGGCATCGGCGGCGGCTCCGGCGTCACACGATTGCGCATCTGGCAAGCCCGCAATAATTCTGGCCCCCATATCGTGGTCGTCACCGAACTCGGCGTCGGAGTCTCTATCACCAACGGGATCGAATTCATCGCCGCCAAGCTGACCACCGTTCTCCCCGGCCACCCGTTCGTGCTGCTCGAGCACTGGCCGAAAGAAGAGTCAGTCACCTGCGAAGAGCATCTCGACCAGGTTCTCTTCACAACGACCGGGCCGCAATGGCGACGGATCTGGCCGACACCATCCACCAACCCCGGTCACGCAGAGCTGGATGAGTGGGTCCGGCTCAGCGGCCAAAGCATCCTGACAAGCAACGCCAGCGACGCAGGAGAACGACGTCTCTAACGTCACGAACCATGACTGGTTCGACATACAACATGCCGCCGAGAACCGAGCCCACACCAGTGTGGGTCTACATCGCACGGACGAACGCACGAGTCGCTGGAGAGTGCGAAAAGGCAGGAATCACCGCCACCTCGTTGATGCTGACCGCGGCAACCCGCGATCCGTGGCAGTTCATCACCGCGCTGCGCGAGTGGGGCATCGATGTCCCCAAACCGAAGCCCGGCCAGTTGCCGCTCGGAGTCATTGAAGCGAAGGCGCTGTACCTGGTCGACGAAGTGCGCAGGCGACACGGAGTGCTGCTCGTCAGACCCAGCCACGGCACGCCCTGGTCGGAAGTGGACTCGGTTGGTGACCGTGTGGTGGCCTGGGCGTCCCTCGGTCCGCTCAGGCGCACTGCGGCAGCATGATTCGTCGCACAGCGGTCTAGCCGATCGAAACTTTCACAGGACCGGACTCGTAGCTTCCTTCACAACCACGAGGGGAAGGAACGCGATATGACCGCGACCACGGCAAAGTTGCTCAGCGAGCTGGAGCTACTGGAGATCGGCTACACCGCTAATGAGCACGCAGGGCGTTACTACGGCGGACCTCTCGGATTGAACGCGGACGACGCCGCCCGCTACGTCACCGAAGGACACCTAGGGCACCTCATCGCCCGTCACGGATTCGGCGCGGTATGGGACGCGGTGGCCAACCATTTGGCCGGCAACCCTTCGGTGCTGACGCTGACCAACACCGCGCGAACAGAGGCCCGGAACGGGCGCATCGCATCGGCCGAGCAACATCGGAAGGACGCGAAGCGCAGCTTCGACATCGGCGACTTCGACAGCGCGCTCGCCCTGATTGCGGACGCCGAGCAGTTGGACCCACGTTTCGGCGGCTACGCCAGCATCCGCCTCATGATCTCCCAAGCCGCAAATCCGGCCGCACAAGTGTGACCCATGGTTTGGAATTCTGGCCGTCGAACGGTGCAGCGGCACAATCGCTCCCGCGCGGTTCGTGCGCTGAAACATTCCCTTCAAGTCGACTTATCGTTACTAGGAGATTGCAGCGACCGACAACGCAGCCACGCTGCGGCCGATCAACACGCAGTCACATCTGACCAACCGAATGCGTCCGCCGGGCCTATCGGAACACCCCCACCGAGTCCCCCCACTCGGGTTTCGAGGCCCGGCGGACGACCCCTCCACCAAACTTCCCCGCAGTAGAGACCGCCCGCCCGTCGGCCGGATCCCGAACTGCAGTAGTTCGACAAGTGATACGGGTGTGTCCGTGAGCGCACACCGATCCTCTGCAAACCGATCAAACCTGTGATCTGGGGTGTCATTAGTCGACCTGGTGGCCGGTACATGGGCTGGAATTGCCACAGCCCATGTACCGGAGACTGGTGGCGAATAGGTTCGCTTGTCACCGGATTCGCGCTTCGAGGACGAAACCAATGAGGCCGTGAAATGTCGCATCGCCACCGTTGGTTTGGCGAAGTCCAAGACGGTTGCGATGTAATCCGGGATTGGGTGCGTTCGGCGCTGTTTGCAGAACTATTCGATGCGCTCGATGATCAGCGGCGTTCCTGGTGACCACGATTGGCGACGAGGTGGGAACCGTTGAACGCCTTCGCTTTCACCTTCGAAGGCCAATTCCGCCCGAGCGGTAACTAACCGATGCCAAGGCAGTTCTGCCGTCTATCTGACGGGCCCACGCACCGCGAGCGATCCCTGCTAGGATCGCCCGCTAGATTTGTCAGGGCACGCCGTGGATGCCGATACTGTCGAGCCAGTCCTGGACCGTCGCGAGGTAGTCAGCGCCGCCGTAGCCAAGCAACGTTGCGTGGCCGGTGTTTGCAATAACGTCGAGTGTGAGCACACCCGGTTGGTAGAACGTCGGCTCGTTCGCTATCTCGGGATCAGTGAAGCAGTCGTTCGTGGTGCCGCACCAGATCTTGTCGAATTGGCCGGGGGTCCACAGGACAGGTTCGGTGATCTGTCGAGTGAGGTCGGTGTAGCTTCGCAGCGTAATGTCGGTCAATTCGGTTACTGAGACCGCGTCCTTATTGAACTGCTCCTCGTAGGCGATCTGAGCGGAGTCAAAGCTTTCGGGCGGCCCGTAGAAGTCAGCTCGCTGGCCGGGCCGGCTCGTCAGATATGCGGCATCCGAAGTCCAGGGGCGGCCGCTGAACTTGCCGTCGATCGCCGCGGGCCAGGTCAAGGCGGCGAGCAGGGCGGTGGACCGTGGAGACCTCCCAGTAGTAATCGCGGAAAAACCAACGCTAAGCGCCGCCCTGATGGTTCGGTGGGTGGTGATGGGACTCGGGCGAGTGTCTGGCGGTGATCGGTGGCGACGAGGACGTACTCGGACGCGGAGTTGGAGCAGCTGCGTGGCTTCCCGGATTCGATCGGACCGGACGAGCTGATCCGGTACTTCACGCTCACCGCTGGCGATGTCGCGTTCGTGAACTCGCATCGCACTCCGCCGAACCGAATCGGTGTCGCGGTCCAGCTGTGTTCGCTCCCGTGGCTCGGGTTCGTTCCCGATCGGGTGGACCGGGTGCCGGACGCGGGGGCGCGGCGGCTGGCGGAACGACTCGGGATTCCGGTCGCAGCCCTGGCGGAGTACGGCGGCCGCGAACAAACACGCACCGACCACCTGCGAGAGGTCGCCGAGTTTCTAGGCTGGCGTTCCGCTGGCGATCTCGACTTCAAGGAGCTGGACCAGTTTCTGTTGGCCCGGGCGATCGAGCATGATTCGCCGGGTTTGCTGTTCCGGCTCGCTTCCGAGCATCTGCGCAGTTCCCGTGTGATTCGGCCGGGTCCGGTCTGGCTGACCGAGCGGGTCGCCGCCGCCAGACAGGCAGCGCAGATCGAGACCTACACCCGGCTGGAGCACCTACTCACGCCGCGGCGCAGGAGTGGACTCGACGGTCTGCTCGACGTCGACACCGAACTCGGTTCGACGCGGCTGCATTGGCTGTCGAACGGTGCCACCACGGCATCACCGGAGGCCATCAAATCCGAGATCGCCAAACTCCGGTTTCTGCGGGACCTGGGTGTCGACCACCTGGACGTGTCGGTGCTGCCGGTCGAACGACGGCGGTACCTGGCCGGTATCGGACGACGGTCCACTGCCCAGATGCTGAGCCGACGAGATCCCGAACGGCGGTATCCGATCCTGCTGACCCTGATCGCGCAGTCCGGAGTCGAAGTGCTCGACGAGGTGGTGCAGTTGTTCGATCAGGCCGTGTCGGGTCGGGAGTCGCACGCACGCAACAAGCTTGCCGACCGGCTCGCCGAACGCGCCGTCGCGGCCGAAGATCGCCTGGCCCTGCTGGACGCGATGCTCCCGGTTCTGCTGGACTCCACGGTTCCGGACGCCGAGGTCGGTACGATTCTGCGCGGACTCGGGATGCAGCGTATCCAGGCTGCGCACTCTGGTGCGCCGACCCGGCTTCCACGCGACCGTGGACATCTTGCTGTGCTCGACGATTCGTTCTCGTATCTGCGCCGGTTCGTGCCAGATGTGTTGGATGCCATCGACTTCCGTGGGACCGACGCAGCCGCCGATCTGATCACGGCTACCGCCCAGTTGAGAGGGCTGTACGTCGCCGGTGCCCGCAATGTGCCACCGAACGCGCCGGTGTCGTTCGTTCCGGCACGGTGGCGCGGGTACCTCGACGATGCCGTGGCGGCGCAGGACGCGACGGCCTACCGGCACTACTGGGAGCTGTGCGTGTTGTACGGCCTTCGTGACGGTCTGCGCAGCGGCGACGTGTTCGTGCCGGGATCGCGGCGCTACGCCGACCCAACCTCCTACTTGATCAGCGGCGACCAGTGGCAACTTCAACGCCAGGAATACTGCCGTCTCGTCGGCAAGACACCCGACGGCCGGGACGCGATCGAGCACGCCCGCCACGAACTCCGCGACGCGGTCGCGGCCTTGGAAGAAGTCCTCGCCGCCGGGGACGGCGCGGTCCGCCTCGACGACAAGGGTGAGCTGGTGATCGGTCCGTTGACCGCGGAAACGGTGCCCGACGAGGCCGACGCACTGCGCGACGACCTGGTCGCGATGCTGCCGCGAATCCCGTTGGCATCGTTGCTGATCGAGGTGGACCGCCGGACAGGTTTCACCGATCTGCTGGTGCACGCAGGTGGCAAGCAAGCCCGTTCACCCGAGCTGAAACGCAATCTGATCGCGTGCCTGATCGGGTTCGCGACCAACATGGGGCTCACCGCGATGGCGCACGCCTCGGGGATCTCCTACGACGTGCTGGCGTGGACCTCGGAATGGTATCTGCGTGAACCGACCCTGCGGGCCGGCAACGCCGTCATCGTCGACTACCACCACGGTCTGCCGATGAGCCAGCGGTTCGGGTCGGGAACCCTGTCGTCGTCGGATGGGCAGCGGTTCCCGATGCGCGGCAAGTCGCTGACCGCCCGGCACCTGTCGCGGTACTTCGTCGACGAAGGCATCTCGACCTACACCCACGTCTCCGACCAGCACTCCACCTACGGCACGAAGATCATCGTCGCGACGGACCGCGAAGCCCACTATGTGCTGGACGAAATACTCGGCAATGCAACCGATCTGCCGATCACAGAACACGCCGTCGACACCGGCGGCGTCACCCTGGTCAACTTCGCGCTGTTCGATCTGGTCGGGTTGACACTGTCCCCGCGCATCCGCAACCTCGGCCGGATCGTGCCCTACCGGCTCGGGCCACGCCGCGACTATCTCGCCGACTACCCTCACGCCGGGCCGTTGCTGACCGCCATCGCCGACGACGAACTGATCGTCGCGGAGTGGGACAACATGCTGCGTCTGGCCGCGTCGTTCAAGTACGGGCACACGACCCCGTCGCTGCTGGTCGGCAAGCTGTCGGCCAGTTCACGCCAGAACCGCCTCGCCGCCGCGTTGAAAGAGTGGGGAGCGATCCGCCGCACGATCTTTGCCTGTCGGTACCTATCGGACGAAACCTATCGCCGCAAGATCGGGCGACAGCTGAACAAGGGCGAATCGATGCACGCGCTCCGTCGCGACCTGCACTTCGCCGGACTCGGAAAGATGACGAGGCACCACCACGAGCAACAGACCGAGCAAGCGTGGTGTCTCACGGTGGTCACCAACGCGATCATCTGCTGGATGACCGAATACCTCGGCCTCGCCGTGGATGCGCGCGGTGCTGCCGGACAACCGATCGACGACGCGGTACTCGCGCACATTTCACCAGCCCACAGCGAACCCGTGCACTTCTTCGGATCGATCCCGATCGATGTCGACAAGGAACTCGCTCAACTGGACGCCACCGGTTACCGGCCGCTGCGGAACCTCGACACATGACCCGCTCTTCGTGTCCGTTGAGAGAACCACAAACGGACACCCGTTACGAGAGGAGCCGGACGATCTCTGACTGCCGTTACCCGCGGGTCCGCTGATCGATCGCGGCCTCGTAGAAGGCGTCCGCGAGGGCGGTCATGACGGCGCTGATCCCGGGTCCGTCGCTGAAGAAATAGTCGGCCATGGTGTTGTGCGCGTCCTGGTTGTCGATGACCGCCTCGGTGACCGCGGTCTGGAAGTCCTGCGATTCGATGAACTGCTTCTTCGAGTTCACCGTGGTCTGTGTGACCAGGTCCGGGTAGGCGAGGAGCCGCTGAACCAGGCCTTGGACGAACTCCCGGACCTGGGACTGGGTGAACGCGTCGGCACCGAAGAGGTCGTTCATCTTGTCGATGACGACCTGGAGTGCGACGTACTTCGGGTCCTTCCGAGTGCCGGTGCCGGCGCCGCTGATGCCCTTGAGCTGACCGTCGCCGGTGAGTGAGATGTCGACCGCGGCCGCCTTGTTGTGTTTGACCCCAACCAGGACCACGTCGGAGAGGTCGACCTCGGCGGCCCAGGAGGAATCGGCGATGACCTTGTCCAGCAGCCGCAGGAAGATCGACAGCATCTCCATGTAAGGGTCGCCGTAGTCGACGATCTGGCTCATGAAGTCGTAGAGCCGGACGTAGGTGGAGACGTCCTTACGGAACAGGTCGAGGGTGTTGAGGCTGACTTTGTCGTCCGACTCGATCGCCGCCGCGTAGCGACGGGCGAAGTCGTTCTTGGCCGGGCTGATCGCGGCCGACAGCGCGTTGTTGCCTTTGCGGGTGACCCACAGTTCGGCGACGTACCGCACCTGCTCGGGGGTATAGATCCCGGCCTGGGCGAGCTTGGTGGCGAGGTGGACGACGACGTATGGGTCGGTCTCGGTCTCTAGGGTGGCACCGGTGAAGTACGGCTCGAACGCGGCGCGAATGTCTTCGGGTTTGTTTACGAAGTCGACGACGAATGTCGTACGTTTCTGCTCCCCGCTTGCGGTGCGGTGGGTGCGGTTGAGGCGCGACAGCGTCTGCACGGTGGTGACGCCTGAAAGCTTTTTGTCGACGTACATCGCCGACAGCAGCGGCTGGTCGAACCCGGTCTGGAATTTGTTGGCGACCAGCATGACCTTGTACGTCGCACCCTTGAATGCGGCAGCCAGATCGGAGCCGGAACCAGGGTTCACGTTGGCCTCAGTGAACTCGTCGTCCTTGCTCGGCTGCGGGCCCCACTCCGTCGACCACTGCTCGTCTTCGTCCATCGTCACCGCCCCGGAGAACGCAACCAATGTCCGGTAGTTGTACGCCGCGTCGACCGCGGCCCGCTTGGCGATATAGGAGTCGATCGCCTTCTTGTACTTCACCGCTGCCTTGCGGGAATCGGTTACGACCATTGCCTTCGCCTTACCGTCTAGCAAGTGGGCGACGTTGGTGTGGAAGTGCTCGACGATGATCTGCACTTTCTGGCTGATGTTGGTCGGGTGCAGTTTCACCCACCGCATCAACCCCTTACGTGCCGCGGCTTCCTCCACCTCGTCGCCGTTGCCGCTGCCGGCGTTGCCAGCGATCTTCAACGCGGTGTCGTAGGTTTGGTAGCCCTTGAGCACGTCGAGGATGTAGCCCTCCTCGATCGCCTGGCGCATCGAGTAGAGGTGGAACGAGGTCGGCTTCCCATCCGGGCCCTTGCGGCCGAACAACTCCAGGGTCTTGTTCTTCGGTGTCGCGGTGAACGCGAGATAGGAGATGTTCTGCAACTCGGCCCGCTCGGTCATCTCCGCAGCCAAGATCGACGCGACGTCGACCTCACCGCCGTCCTCGATCTCCTCGACCTCCTCTGCGGTCAGGACGGCCTTGAGCTTTGCGGAGATCTGGCCGGACTGCGAGGAATGGGCCTCGTCGGCGATCACCGCGAACCGCCGCCCTTTCAACGACGCATCCTTGCGGATCTCGTCGAGAGCGAACGGGAAGGTCTGCACCGTCACCGCGATGATCAGCTCACCGTTCTTGAGCGCGGTTGCCAGTAGCCCGGATTTCGACTTCGCGCCCGCCTTGCGGACGTCCTCCGGGCTGATCGTGGCCACGATCTTCCCGGACCCGTCGATCTGCCGGATCGCGTCCTGCAGCTGCCCGTCGAGCACGGTGCGGTCCACGACCACGATCACCGAGTCGAACACCTTCTTATTGTCGACGTGTAGCCGGGCTAGTCGGTGCGCGGTCCAGGCGATGGTGTTCGTCTTCCCCGACCCTGCCGAGTGCTCGATCAGATAGCGCTGACCGACCCCTTCCTCGCGGACCGCGGCGACGATGTTCGTCACGGCCTCCCACTGGTGGAACCGGGGGAACAGCATGCTAGTCCGCGTCATCGAGGTCCCGGTGGCGACGTCCCACTCCTGCCTGGTTTCGATGATCATCAGCCGGCCGATGATGTCCAGCCAGGCGTCCTTGTCCCAGACCTGTTCCCACAGATAAGCCGTCGCCGACCGCCCGTTCTCGGCTGGCGGGTTCCCCGCACCACCGTCGTGGCCGGTGTTGAACGGCAGGAAGTGGGTCTTCTCACCCTCAAGGCGGGTGGTCATCGCGGCCAGGTCGTTGGAGACCGCGAAGTGGACCAGCGCCCGGTGCCCGAACGACAGCAGTGGCTCCGGGCGGCCGTTGGTGATCGGATGCCGGGTCTTGCGGTACTGGTTGATCGCCTCGTCGAGGGATTGGGTGAAGTCGGTCTTGAGCTCGACGGTGGCGACCGGGAGCCCGTTGACGAAGAAGACCAGGTCGATGCTGCGCCGGTCGGCGGTGGAGAAATGCACCTGCCGCATCACCCGCACCCGCATCGCCGCGTACTGCGCTGTGGTGGTCTCGTTCAGGCTAGTTTCGGGGCGGAACTGCGCCATCTTCAACCGGCCACCGCCGATGTAGGGCACCCCGTTGCGCAGGATGTTCAGCGTTCCGCCGCCGTGTTCGAGAGGCTTGTCGAGCGCCGCGGTCAGCACGTCAAGGAACTTCGCCGACGATCCCGCCGCCTTCAACGCCTTCTCATACACCGCCTGCTGGGTTTCCTCCAGCCACGCGAACAGATCGTCGGGGATCAGTGCCCGCTCCCGGTTGTAGCCGGTGTCTTTCGCCGAGTACAGCCACCCATGGGACGCCAGGTGTGCGCAGATCTCGGCCTCCAAAACGATCTCGTTGTGATCGGCCATCACGCCGACTCCAGGACGTAGGTCTGGCCCGTCACCGCTGCTGTGATCAGCGCGGATCGCCGTTCACGAGCGAGCTCGATGAACCGCTGCTGCTCTTCTATGAGTGTGTCGATGCGGGCGGTCTCGCGGTCGAGGTGGTCGGCGATCGCGCGCTGCTCCTCAAGAGATGGCAGTGGCATCGGAATCCGTGCGAGCTTCTCCGCGGTGAGGTGTGGCATCGAGACCACGTTGCAGTAGGCGCGAATGAAGCCGCTGGCTCGTAGCGCGATCAGGTAGAACGCGATGAACCGGCCGTCGAAGTCCCCGGTCGGTCGCAGTCGGTTGATCGAGTTCTGGAACCCCCAGCCGGGCAGGTCCTCGTCGACATACGCGGCGCGGCCGAACCCGCCTTGTCCGCCCTCGACAACGACAACGTCGCCTGCCCGGATGCTCAACTTCTCCAGCTCTTCGTCGCCGAACCACATCTCGTTCACGTCGTCGAGCACCAGCACACCATCAGGCTGGACATTGGCAGCGCGCAGGTACGGGGCGCACACGTCACTGCCGGAGTCCTTGCTCTGCAGCATCTTGCCGAGCGTGACGGTCGCTGCGTTCTTGACCTGGCCCACCAGCCACCCGCCCGGCAACGCGACCCAAAGCGGCCCTGTCACTGCTCCACCTCTCGAAGGAGGTCGAGGATCTTGGCGACCTGCTTCTCGAGGTCGTCGTCGATCTCGGCGAGAGGGCGTGGCGGAACGTACTCATAGAAGTGACGGGTGAAGGGGATTTCGTAGCCGACCTTGACCTTGGCCCAGTCGATCCAGGCATCGGACATGTGCGGCTTCACCTCGGCATCGAAGTACGCCTGGACTACCTCGTCCTTGCCCGAGGCGGCGGCGGTCGAGCCGCCGTAGGTGAACGGGACGTTCTCGGTGTCGCGCCTCTTCGGGTCCGGCTTGGGCTTTCCCTTGCGGTCCACGAGCGGCTTCCCATCCTGGTCAAGCAGTGGACGCTCGACAGTGATGGTCCAGTAGCCGAACTCGTCGTTGCGCAGCACCTTGGTGTAGTGGGGGTCGGCGTCGGTGAAGGCAGCGTACAACTTCACTACCTCGGCGCGGTCGTCTCGGCTGAGTTCACGGTTCTTGGCGCCGAGGTTCTTACGCATCTTGGTCCAGAATGAGGTTCCGTCGATGAGCTGGACGAGGCCTTTGCGGTCGGGGTGTTTGGTGTTGTCGAGGATCCAGATGTAGGTGGGGATGCCGGTGTTGAAGAACATGTTGGTCGGTAGCGCGACGATGGCATCGACCAGGTCGTTCTCCAGCAGCCACTTGCGGATGTTGGACGGGTCGGATTCTGCGGCGCCCGTGAAGAGCGGCGAGCCGTTCATGACGATCCCGACCCGGCCGCCGCCGTCCTCGGGTGCGCGCATCTTGTGGGCCAGGTGGAGCAGGAAGAGCATCTGCCCGTCCGAGGTCGATGGGAGGCCAGGTGCGAACCGGCCGTAGGGGCCGGCTTCGTCGCGCTCTTTCGTGACCGCCTTGGCGTATTGCTTCCAGTCGACGCCGTATGGCGGGTTGGACATGCAGAAGTCGAAGTGGCGGCCCTTGAAGGCGTCATCGGTGAGGGTGTTGCCGAAAGCGATGTTGGTTGCGTCGTGGCCCTTCGCGAGTAAGTCGGACTTGCAGATCGCGTACGACTGCGGGTTGTATTCCTGCCCGTACAGGCTCAGTTTCGCGTCGGGGTTCTGTCCGAGCAGGTGCTCCTCGGCCACGGTGAGCATGCCTCCGGTGCCCGCAGTGGGGTCGTACAGCGTGCGGACGATGCCAGCCTCGGTCAGGTCGGCGTCCTTTTCCGCGAAGAGCAGGTCGACCAGCAGCCGGATCGCGTCCCGCGGGGTGTAGTGGTCGCCGGAGGTCTCGTTCGCGGCCTCGTTGAACTTGCGGATGATGTACTCGAACGCGTCGCCCATGTCGGCGTTGGAGACGGCGACCGGATGCAGGTCGACAGCCTTGAAGGAGGTGACTACCTCTCGCAGCAGTTCCGCCCTCTCCAAGGCGAGGATCTCCTTCTTGAAGTCGAAGTACTCGAACACGTCGACATCAGGGGAGAACCGGTCGATGTAGTCGGCCAGGTTGTCCGCCAGCCCGTCCGCGTCGGCGAGGAGGTTGCCGAAGGAGTAGTTCGAGGTGTTGTAGAACGGGCACCCGGTGGCCTTCTTGACTGCGATCTTGAGCCGGTTGGGATTGTCAAACTTCGCGGCCAGCTCGCGCACCGTCTCCCGGTCGGGCTCGAGGATGCAGTCGAGGCGGCGCAGGATCGTGAGCGGAAGGATCACATTGCCGTACTGGTTGGGGCGGTAGGGCCCTCGAAGTTGATCAGCGATCGACCAGATGAAGCTACCGAGCGTACTCACACGGCTCCTTTTCATTGCTCACTCACAACCACCGCCTGCCATCAGGCTAGAGGGGGTCTTGGCGTACACAGTCGTGAAATGTCCATAAGAAGCTTGGGAAGTTGCCGGGCACGTGCCGCACGACGAGTCATGTTCGTTTGGGGACCGGCAATCGGACACAGCTCCTCGTGCTTCGCGAGACAGATCAGTACCATCCGGTGAGGGAATCCTAAACGGACACTTGGCGGTTGATCCAGCGTCGCAACGGGGTGAATCGCCAGCTCTCTGGACATCTTGCGGTACGACATTGTGGCGGATTGGCAGACTGGACCAAGGGGTATGGTCGAGGCGATATTCGTTCACTGAGTTGCAAAGAGACGAAGCTCGAAAGCGCAGATTGTTCGGGGAGGAATTGTGGAAGCGCATCCGCGCCGGCTCAAGACGGTTTTTCGCAGCGATGTACGCCTACGGATTCCGCTGTTCCAACGCCCCTACGTGTGGGACGAAGACGAACAGTGGGCGCCGCTGTGGGAGGACGTAGAGGCGACCTTCGACCGGCGCAACGAAGAAGACACCTCTCCGCACTTTCTCGGCGCGATCGTCTTGGAACAGAAGCGCGGTGCCCTGGGGAGTCTTGAAGTTCGTGAGGTCATTGACGGGCAGCAACGCCTGACCACGCTGCAAGTACTCATCGCCGCTGTCCGTGATACGTACGCAGCTTCTGACGTCAAGACTCGGCTGTCGAGTCGCCTCGGGAAAACACTCGTGAACGACTCCGACTACGTCGACAGTCCGGAAGAGGAGTTCAAGCTCTGGCCAACGAATCACGACCGCATCTCCTATACAGACGTCATGCGCGGTCGGTATCGCGACAGCAATCACGATCCCGCATTACCACGGATAGCCACTGCGTACGTGTTCTTCAGGGAACAGATCGACGCCCTGATCGCCAAGTGTGCAGATCAGCCTGCTGAGACTGTTTTGGATGGCCTCGCCGAGGTCATGCTCGAGCACCTCGAAGTCGTGGTCATCGATCTTGGCGTAGATGACAACGCCCAGGTTATTTTCGAAACCCTCAACGCACGCGGAACCCCATTACGCGCGTCGGATCTCATCAAAAACGCGCTGTTCCGCACGCTGCAAGAAAAAGGTCGATCTGTCGAATCGCTCTACCAAAAGCATTGGGAACCGTTGGAGAAGCCGCATTGGCAGCGGGACGTGCGACTCGGTCGCCTCACCCGGCCCCGCCTGGACGTGTACGTCGGATTCTTCCTCACTGTGTTCCTACAACGAGAAGTCCAGTCACATCAACTGTTCCCGCTCGCGCGCACCTACTTCCGCACTGACCCCACTCGAGCAGAGAACTTCCTTACTCAGCTCGACCGGTATGCGCGGATTTACGACGAACTGGAAGCCCGAACGGTCGGCGACGCGCGTGAACAGCAGATTCTGACTCGTCTTGAGATCGTCGACACCCAAACCATTACGCCGCTCCTTCTATGGCTATTCGCGCACACGACCTGGCACGACCGCCTACTCTCCCTCGAACTACTCGAAGGATTCCTCATCCGGCGCGCGATCTGCCGATTGACCCCGAAAAACTACAACCGCTTGTTTCTTGAGCTTCTTCGACGACTGTCCGGCCAAGATGGGCCAGCCAACACAGTCATCGAGGAGTTCCTGGTACAGCAGCACTCCGAGTCCGGTCTCTGGCCAAGCGACGAGGACCTCATCGACTCACTGCGCCGACTCCCCCTCTATCGACTCCTAAAGCGCGACCGACTCCAGCGGCTCCTCCTAGCCTTCGAGCAGCATCTGACGACCGATCGCACTGAACCCATGAGGGCCAGCTCCAAGCTGTCGGTCGAACACCTCATGCCACAGAGCTGGACCGAAAACTGGCCGCTGCCGACCGATCCAACCGCCGCAGACACCGAAGAAGAATGCCGTGATGCGCTGATTCACACCATCGGAAACCTCACGTTGGTAACGAGTAAACTGAACTCCACCTTGTCGAATGGATCCTGGGCGAGTAAACGGGCACACCTTCTCGCGCATTCTGCCTTAACACTAAACCGATCGCTCCCACCGACCTGGACGACGGCCGACATCGAAGCTAGGTCGAAGTACCTCGGAAACGCGGCCATTACGATGTGGCCACGTCCAGCAAACACCAGACTTGCCGATCGAACAATCAACGACCTTGAGCGAGAACTCACTCCCGACCGGGAGCGCGCACTCGCTGCAACAAACGACCGGGCGACAAGTCCTGACAGGCGTAGGACAAGCCGCCGCGATATTGGACAACATATTGTCAACGCGTTCGCCGATCTTGATGACGGCGACTTCCTCACCATCAACCAGATTCGAAACGTTCCCTCCCCCCAATACCCAATAAATGACCTACCGTCTGCTGGAGCGATAAACGCACGCCTGTTTCCGAGTAGCGGCCGTGCTACCACGGTTCCGGGTGTCCGAGCCACGATTTCCGACGGGCGTAGAGGGGCCCGCAGAACCGCGGCAGAAGCATTTCCTCCGGCCTGACTGTCGTGTCGCTTGTCGACCGGCTAACGGACACGCGACAGCCTCGGCCACCAGCACCCGGCGACGTGCAGGAACGGCGAATCGACAGCGTCTCAATAGGGTGGTCCACAAAGATTCTCACAGAACCCTGGCTATCCGTTACAGTCGAACCATGGCCGTCACGCTAGTCGGCTACTGCCGATGCTCCACCGATTCCCAAGACCTGACCGCGCAGCGGGAGCGGCTTCGAGAGCTCGGTGTCGCCGAGGACCGGATCTATCTCGACCACGGACTCACCGGCACCAACCGCGCACGGCCCGGCCTCGACCAAGCGCTCGCCGCACTACGCGAAGGCGACACCCTCGTCGTCCCGAAACTCGACCGGCTCGCCCGCTCGGTACCCGACGCCCGAGCCATCGGGGACGACCTCGCGCGGCGCGGAATCAGACTCTCCCTCGGTGGCCAGGTCTACGACCCCACCGACCCGATGGGCAAGATGTTCTTCAACATTCTCGCCACCTTCGCCGAATTCGAGGTCGACCTGCTCCGCATGCGGACCCGCGAAGGCATGGCCGTCGCCCGAGCCAAAGGCCGGCTCAAAGGACGGAAACCGAAGCTGTCCACCAAGCAGTGTGCGGAGCTCCGCCGCATGCACAGCACGGGCGACTACACCATCACCGACCTCGCCGAACTGTTCCGGATCTCCCGGCCGACCGTCTACCGCACCATCAACCGCGACAGAAGCGCGACTGAGAAGGAGAAGGTATCGTGACCGCGGAACCCCTGCCGCTGCAACCGGATCCGGACGATCCCGCCCAAATCCTCGCAGTGCTGCCGAACCGGTGGCACAGCCAGTTCCTCGCCGAGTACCGGTCCGGGCTCGACGCCGCCCGCGAGGTCGGGCGATGGCCCCAGTTGCGTGCCCTGCTGCACCGATGGCGACTGCGCGCGACCGCGTACGCCGATCCCGGATTCGACGCTGCAGCAGAGGCCGCACGCAACCCCCACCCCGAGGACCTTGTCCCGTTACCGGGGTGGACCGACAGGCAGTGAGCTACCGGCCGAGACTGATCGGACGCGCGCAGCACCAGTTCGCCGACCTGATCGACAACAACACTGCCTACGACGCCTTCATGGAGCGGATCATCCGGCTCGTCGACGCCCCATGGGATGCCTGGCCGGTCTATCCCGACGGCGAACCGGACTACCGAGAAACCCAGTTCGGCGAGCACGGACTGCTGTCCTTCCGCGTCGACGACACCGCCGAACTTCTGATCATCTTCAACATCCTCTGGATCGGATAACGCTCTCGGCAGGTTTGGGAGGTCTCCGTCGGCGCTACCACGTTCGGGCCGTTCGAGGTATGGACCGCGAACGCATGTGCGGATCAGGCTCGTTACCGTTGGATTTTCCGCGATTACTACCGCGACCCCGTAACCGATGATGGTGGGTCCGCCGTTCTCCGAGCCAATGGGAATGTCCAGGGAAGTAGCACCTTTCGCCTTCGAGTTCGGCGGGAGGTCGATGATAGATGTATCGCCGTCGCAGGAAGTTCCCAATAGGTCATCGTGGTACCCGGAGACCTGGATGTTCTGGACCACTTCGCTGTCGTCGTTTGTGAAGTAGAAGTCAGAGGACCATAGCCATTGGGCGTACTCTTGGGCGCCTACCTCAACGTCAGCAACGAATTTGACTTGGCGAATCTCGCCGGTGACCCCCTCTGCCGCAAAGGCAGGAATATCGTCGTAGCTAACCGCATTGCATCCGGTAGCGTCGAGACGCGAGTTGGTAATAGTAATCAGAGGGGTTCCAGTGTCGTCTGTAAGTGTGACGGGTTCACCGAGGGCGACCTCGACCGCACCCCGTTCGTTGGTTTCCTGCACCTGCTCAGTAGAGGTCTCAGCGGGGGTTGCGGCAGGCTCAAAGCCACCGTCGTCGTCGTTGCTGCACCCCGCCAAGGTGAGGGCGGATATGGTGAACGCCACTGCGGGAAATATGCTTCGTTTCATGCCGCTCAGAGTACGGTAGCGCTCTCACTTAGGTGCACATTAGCGGCATTTGTCGCGGCTAGAATCAGCTACGCTCGTGTCAATCGTAAAGTGCGACTACGATTATATTCGACCGGTCACCGATATGGAGTGCGGTTGATCCATTCCGGCGACCAAGATTCAGCATTAGGAGCGCATATGGCTGTCCGTTACGAAACCATTTACGTCGACGATCTCGATGGCGCCGAAATAGAAGACGGCCGGGCTGAAACGATCGAGTTCGCCTTCGACGGCAAGACCTACA